>JAEAME010000425.1_pt1 | contig 44004 bp, 38 predicted proteins | sample 8958731 | NCBI WGS metagenome assembly JAEAME01 (sample SAMN16933194, study PRJNA681113) | bioreactor sludge metagenome | isolation source: anerobic bioreactor sludge (Control) | place: India:Bengaluru | collected 2018-10-24
TCGGAAAAGGCCAAGCTTTATTACAAGCAGGCCATGGAGCAGGAAACAGACCAGGCGTTGCTGGAGGATTACTATTACGAGTATGCCCTTTTCATCTATGCCAAGGACAATGCCCTGTCGGAAGCCCGCAATTACGCCCGTAAGGCACTGTCGATCAACCCGGACAACTGCAGGGCCCTGATGCTCATCGGCGATATATACTCCGCCGCGAGCCGTTCCTTCAGTTCCGACGATTTCGAACGCTCCACCGTGTTCTGGGTCGCCGTGGATTACTTCATGCGGGCCAAGGCCGGGGAAGACTGCGTGGTGGAAGCTTCCAGAAAAGCCAATACCTACCGCAGTTATTTTCCCAACAAGGAATCCGCCTTTTTCCTGGGTATCCGGGAAGGACAAACCTATACGGTCGGAGGCTGGATCAATGAAACTACCCGGGTCCGGTTCTGACAGCTCATGCGTTTTGAAACATGCCATACGTGCAGCCCTGATTTGCGGGGCTGCATTGCTTTTTCAGTCCTGTGTCAACGACATTGAGAAGATAAGGGCTTTCAGCTCCACCGAAAACCTTCCGGTGGTGCATGCCGAAAATTTCGAGACCACCTTTTCCGATTCGGGGGTGGTCCGTTTTTATCTCAAGACGGCCGAACTGAAGCGGTTTGACAGCGAGGAGCAGCCTTTTTATGAGTTCCCGCAGGGAATCCTGCTGGTGCAGTACGACCGGAAAATGAATGTGATATCCAGCATCAGCGCCCGGTATGCGAAGCAGTTCCTAAACGACCGGAAATGGGAGGCCAGAAATGACGTTGTGGCGGTAAACAGCATGGGCGATACCCTGAAGACCGAGTTTATGGTATGGGATGAAAAGGCCCAAAAAATCTATTCCGAAGAGTATGTGAAAATCATACGGCCCGACCAGATCATCACCGGAATCGGGTTCGAGTCGGACCAGTCGCTGCAGAACTGGCGGATCCGCAAGCCCAGGGGAGAGATTTTTGTGCAGCTGAAAGGGGAGGCCCCTCCCGATTCGGTCGCTGAGGCCGGCACCCGCGTATTGCAGCCCGTTGATATCGGTAATCCCTGACATCATGGTATACGCTGCGTTGATGGCCCTTTTTCTGGTTGCCCTGTTTTCCATGGCAGGACTCCTGCCGGTTCTGCCGGGCATTTTTAAAGCCGGTTCCGACCGGCTTACCCTCCGTTTTTTTCGTAAAACAGCTGTTGAAGGCTCCGATATTCAGTTATTTAAGCTGCTGGGTCTCACCTTTTCGGTCGCTGTTTTTGTCTATGCTTCGTTCCGGCTTATCCATCCTGTGTTTGACTGTCTGGCTATACCCGCCTGGCTCCAACTTCCTTTACTGGGTCTTCTCCTGCTGGCAGTCCTTCTGTTTGGAGCCCTGATTTTGCCCTCCCTTGCAGGCTCCCTGTTCCCCGGATTGCTCATACGAGCCACCGCAGCCCTTTTTCTGCCCCTTTATGTTCTGTTCAAACCTTTTACCGGGCTTTTCCGGGGGTCGGGGCAGGGCCAGCCGCTTTCTCTGCCTGACTACCGGACCTCGGACGGATCTCCGGTTACCCCTCCCCTGTGGCCCGTGGACCCGGAGCGGCCGGGGAAAAAGGAAGCCGGCGGTAAGGTGGAAAAAGAGATCATTCTTTTCCGGAATGCCCTCGATTTCTCCAAGGTGAAACTCAGGGAGATCATGGTACCCCGGAACGAAATCTCCGTACTGGATATCAATTCGGATGTGGAGGCGCTCAGGCAGCGGTTTATAGACACCGGTTTTTCAAGAATCCTCTTTTTCGAGGGCAACAAGGACAACATCGTTGGATATGTGCATGTTTCGGCGATTTTCATGAAAGCCAGGAGCATAAAGCCCTACCTGAAAAACGTTCTGATCGTGCCCGAAACCATGGCAGCCAACCGGCTGCTTGCCATGTTCATACGGGAGCACCGCAGCATCGCACTGGTCGTCGATGAATTCGGGGGTACCTCCGGCCTGGTAACCACCGAAGATATCCTGGAGGAAATCTTCGGAGAGATCGAGGATGAACACGATACCCGTTTTCTGGTCGAAAAACAACTCAGCGACCGGCAATACCTCTTTTCGGGGAGAATGGAAATCGATACCCTGAACGAAAAATACAGCCTTGGGTTCCCGGAATCGCCTCATTACGAGACCCTTGCCGGATTTATCCTCTTTCACCACGAAAGCATACCCGATACACACTCCACCATCCAGGCAGGAAAGTACAGCTTCAAAATCCTTAAGGCAACCAAGACCAAGATCGAATTGGTCAAGTTGGTTGTTTCAGACGTTTGATAATCAGTTATATATTATGCCGCAGGGCATACATGCCGTTTCTTTGCCGGTCGCTGTTCCGGTAAAAAAACGATGGCGGAATGCCTGTGATAGGTAAAATTATTATCTTCGTGCCTTAATTTTTTGAACCAATTCAGTAAAAACCAGGTTTATCAATGGCAACATTACAAAAGATCAGGACCCGGGCAGGGGTGCTTGTGGCCGTCATTATCGGTCTGGCCCTGTTCGCATTTATCTTGGGCGATTTATTTCAGTCGGGCTCGTCGCTCTTCAGGAGGGGGCAGATGGAGATCGGTGAAATAGATGGTGAGTCGGTCCAATATATGGATTTTCAGAAGAAAGCGGAGGAGCTGGGCGAGATTTACCGGATGAATTCGGGTGAGAACCAGCTGGATGAAGAAACCTGGGTACAGGTAAGGGAACAGGTTTGGCAGACCCTGGTCAGGGATAAGGTGATGGGCGGCATTTACAAAAAGAGCGGTCTAGGGGTTACCCCGGAGGAACTGTTTGAGATGCTGCAGGGCGCCAATCCCCATTCCATTGTTCAGCAGATATTCACCAATCCTGAAACCGGACAGTTTGACCGCAACGGGGTTGTGAATTTTCTGAAAAACCTGGAGACCGGGGTTTCGCCCGAACAAAGGAGTTACTGGCTGTACCTGGAAAAGCAGATTGTCAATGAGAAGCTGCAATCAAAATTCAATACGCTGGTCAACAAGTCGCTGTATGTCACCGGGGTGGAAGCCCAGCATGCGCTGGAGCTGAAAAACCGCCAGGTCGATCTTTCCTTCATCGGTTTAAGCGCTTCGGTGATCCCCGATTCGGTTGTAACGGCGGGAGCCGAGGAGCTGAAAGGCTATTATGCCGCCCACGTGGATGAATACAAGGACGAAAAGACGCGCACCATTGAGTATGTCGTCTGGAATGTGAAGCCATCGCCTTCCGATTTTACGGCTGCCGAGAAATGGATCACTGAAATCAGGCAGGAATTTGCCGGAGCCGCCGACAATGTGCAGTTTGTTAACTCCAATTCGGATGTCAGGTTTGACGGTACCTGGTATAAGCCGGAGGCGTTGCCGGGACCTCTGGGGAGTTGGGTCAGCGGGGGAGCTGCGGTGAACGGCCTTTACGGTCCCTATTTTGAAAACAACTCGTACAAGCTTGCCAAGCTGCATGCGGATGAAATGATGCCCGATTCGGTGCAGGCCCGTCATATCCTGCTTGCCGTGAATTCGGCTTCGGAGGCACAGGCGGCGCAGTCGCTGGCCGACAGTCTGAAGAATGTGATCGACAAGGGAGGTGATTTTGCAGCCCTGGCGCGGCTGTATTCGACCGATACCGGTTCGGCCGCCAACGGGGGCGACCTGGGATGGTTCGGCCGGGGAATGATGGTGAAACCCTTTGAGGAGGCGGCCTTTAACAATAAACTCAACGAAACCACGGTGGTGGCATCACAGTTCGGCATCCACATCGTGCAGACCACCCGGATCAGTGACCGGACCCGTCAGTATCAGGTGGCCATCCTGGAACGGACGGTGACGCCCAGCACCCGTACCTACCAGGATACCTATGCGCAGGCCAGTAAGTTCGCCAATGAAAACAGTTCAAAGGAGGATTTTGACCAGGGTGTCGAAAAGGACAAGCTGCTCAAGAGCATGGTGGTACTCCGGGAGAGCGACCGGCGGCTGGCCGGTTTTGAATATCCGAGGATCCTGATCCGGGCTGCCTTCGATGCAAAGCCGGGCACCATCATCAAGAATACCGATGGATCACCCATCTTTGAGCTGGGCGACAATTTCGTCATGGCCACCCTGGTGAGCGCCACCGAAGAGGGGCCCGCCTCTTTTGAGAGCGTGAAGCCGCGGGTTGAAATGGCCGTTTTAAAAGAAAAGAAGCTGGATCAATTGGTCGGGCGGTTGAAAAAGGCGGCCGAAGGGCAGACCGAACCGGAGGCTATTGCTGCGGCTGCAGGAGGCCAGGTGCGGAATGCCGCCGGCATCACTTTCAACTCGGTAAGCCTGCCTGACTTTGGCATGGAACCCGCCGTCATAGGCAGCGCCGTGGCTCTCAAACCCGGAGTGGTTTCTGCTCCGGTGAAGGGAAACAACGCTGCTTTCCTGCTGAAGGTGACCGCTGAACAGGATCTGGGCGACACCAACCTGGAAGCTGAGAAACAGCGCATGATGCAGGCTTTCGGCTACCGGGTCTCCTCGCAGGTGTATCAGGTACTTCAGGATGCGGTAACCATACAGGATAAAAGGGCCAAGTTCTATTGATTCAGGATGACAGCAGCGCTTTTGCCCGTTCTGCTATCTCCTTTCCCTCTGCTTTTCCGGCCAGTTCGCCGGAGGCTTGGGCCATTACCTTACCCAGGTCGCGCAGGGTAGAGGCGCCCGTCCGGACGATGATGGCCTGCAGGGCCGCGGTTAATTCCTCCCCCGTCAGCCGGCGGGGCATATAACCCTCCAGAACGGCCACCTGTGCCATTTCCTGGTCGTAGAGCTCTTTCCTGTGTTCCCGGAGGTAAATGTCGGCCGAATCGCGCCCCTGCTTGATCAGCTTCTGCACCAGCTTCAGCGATTCCTCATCGGTCAGCTCCGTACCCGCCCCTTTGGCGGCGCGTGCTTCCAGCATCACTTTTTTCAAATTCCGCAATGCTTCCAGCCTTTCCTTGTCGCGGGCCTTCATCGCTTCGATGATGCCCTGGCTTACCTGGTCAAAGAGTGACATATTTCCGTGGTTTTAATCGACCTGGGGATCCAGGTAGGGATTCTGCTCCCGTATGACTATTTTTCTCTCCGGATCGGGGGCCACCGAAAGGGCCGAATAACCGGAGGCTTTCGGCGGGGGTTCCGATCCTTCCCTTTTCTGTTTTCTGACAAAGGCCGGCACATTTTCGAGCTGTTCCAGTTCCGATTCGCTGATATGGGTGTAATCGGTCCTTTTTTCCGTTTCCCGGGCCGGTGCGGGGTTTGCAGTTTCGGTGGGAGGATAGAGGATGTCGTATTCCGAGCGGGAGGGATGGTGGGTCTTAAAGTCAAAATCGAGGGTCCGCTGTGTTCCCGCCGGCCCGGCGGCCGAAGGCGAACGGGGGGGTGCCGGCGGCTGCTTGATGGCCTGGGAAGGCTGGCTGTCGGAGAGCAGGAAGCTTTCCCTGGCTCCCGTCCGGGAGGGTGTCAGCTCCGGGATGGCCGAGGCGCTGAAGCCGGTGGCGATGATGGTGACCGATATCTGATCTCCCAGGCTTTCGTCCACGCCGTTGCCCCAGATCAGGTCGGCTTCGTTTCCCGCCTTTCCCTGGATGAAATCGGTGATCTCCCCTATTTCATCCATGGTGATTTCCTCTTTTCCCGAGGTGATGTTCAGAAGGATGTTTTTGGCTCCGTTGATGTTGTTGTTGTTCAGCAGGGGCGAAGAAAGGGCCAGTCCGGCGGCGGTGAGGGAGCGTCCTTCGCCGCGGGCCAGGCCGGTTCCCATGACCGCCACGCCGCTGTGCCGCATGACGGTTTCCACGTCGGCAAAGTCGACGTTGATATAACCGGGGACGGTGATGATTTCGGCGATACCCCTGGCGGCGATGGCCAGTACATCGTCGGCTTTGGCAAAAGCCAGCGAAATGGGAAAGTCACCGTACATTTCGCGGATTCGCTCGTTGTTGATGACCAGCAGGGAGTCTACCTGCTCCTCCATTTCCCGGATTCCCTCCACAGCCTGTCGGATCCGCCTTTTTCCCTCATTCCGGAAAGGGATGGTTACGATGCCGACGGTGAGAAGTCCCATCTCCCTGCAGAGACGGGCGATGACCGGCGCACCGCCGGTTCCGGTGCCGCCTCCCATTCCTGCCGTGATGAAAACCATCTTGGTGTCGGGAAGGAGTGCATTTTTCACATCCTCGAGGTTTTCCATCGCTGCGTCGCGTCCTGTTTCAGGCTTGTTGCCGGCGCCCCTTCCTTCCGTCAGGGAGAGGCCCAGCGGCACCTTCACCGGCACCGGGCTGGTTGCCAGGGCCTGCTGGTCGGTGTTGCACACCATGAAGCCTACATCCCGTATTCCCTGTCTGAACATGTGGTTGACGGCGTTGCTGCCACCGCCGCCTATACCGATCACCTTGATAATGGTCGAGGGAGCCTTGTCGAAACTGAATTTTACCTTTTCCACAGTCATCTGTTGTTCAATAATAACGTCTTTTTTCCGGAACTATAAAGTGGTTGCCGGTGTGCCGGCGGCCCCTTCAGCCGTTGTCCAGCTGCTGGTCGTCCTCCTCAAAGAGTTTGCCGAATTTGCGGTGGAACCAGTTTTCGAGCGAGTCTCCGCCGTTTTCCTCGCGCCGGCTGTTTTTGTTTTTCCGGGTTTGCCGGCGGGAAGGTTGTTTTTCCGCCGGTACCGTGGGCGGGCTCCAGACTGTTTCTGTTTTCTCCTGGCGGGTCAGAGATTCAGGATCGAGGATGAGCAGGTGTTCCCTGGCCTTCTCCGCCTCTGCCTCCGCCGGAACCGGGCCCTTTTTCACAGGTTCACCCGGCAGGCTGAAGCTCCCGGCGGTTTTTTCCATCTGCTCCCTTATCGCCGGGGCGTTCCGGAACCCCGTGCAGAGGATGGTGACGCAAATCTTGTCGCCGATGGCTTCGTCGTATCCGTTTCCCCAGATGATATCGGCTTCCTGCCCGGCTTCATTCTGCAGGTTTTCGATGATCTCGCCGATCTCGCCGATGGTGATTTCGTCGCTGCCCGACACAATGTTCAGCAGTATGTTTTTGGTGCCGAAAATATCGTTGTTGTCGAGCAGGGGGGATCGCAGCGCCTCCTTCACGGCATCCATGGCCCTTCCGGGGCCCGAGGCGGTGCCGGTGCCCATGATGAAAACCTTGCTGTCGTGCATCACGGTGTAGACATCGGCAAAATCGATGTTGATGTTCCCGTGCAGGGTGATGATCTCGGCCACCCCTTTGACCGCGGTTTTAACGATTTCATCGGCCAGTTTGAAAGCCTGGGTGGCGGGAAGTTCACCGTAGATCGAGTGAAGCCGCTGGTTGTTGACAATCAGCATGCTGTCGGTGTATTGATCCAGCCGTTTGATTCCTTCGATGGCCTGGTTGTACCTTTTTTTTCCTTCCGACGGGGAGGGTATGGTCACCACGGCGATGGTGAGGATGCCCAGGTCGTGGGCCAGGCCGGCAATGACCGGGGCGGCACCCGTGCCGGTACCCCCGCCCAGCCCGGCCGTCAAAAACACCATACGGGTGTTGTCTTCGAGCAGGGCACGCAGTTCTCCGTAACTTTCCCTGGCCGCCTCTTCCCCGATATCGGGCTGGTTTCCTGCCCCCCGTCCTTCGGTAAGGGTGGTTCCCAGCTGGATCTTAACCGGCACCGGGCTGTGCTCCAGAGCCTGGGCATCGGTGTTGCACACGATATAATCCACATCCCGGATGCCCGATTCGAACATGTGGTTTACGGCATTACACCCTCCTCCGCCTACCCCGATCACCTTGATGATCGAGCCGGTGGTTTTTTTGAACCTGAATTGTACCAAATCTGAGACCATGCGGTTTCCGGTTACATTGTGGTATCATCCTCTTCGAACATCATACTGATCTGCTGGGACATTTTTTTGCCGAGGTTGGTGAAAAAGCCATTTCCGGCAGTGGGTGCTGCGCCGCTTTCCCTGGGTTTCCCGCTTCTGAACTGGCGCTGTCCCCCGTTGGAATCGCTGGTGAGCGACATCTTCAGCAACCCCAGGGCGGTCAGACAGTTCTCCGGGTCCGTATCGGGGAGGCCGCTGATCCCGTCGGGCACAAATCCCGGCCGGCTGTCCATCCCGGTGCGCACCTTCATCAGCTGCACCAGGTTGGTCATACGCGCCGTTCCTCCGGTCAGCACGATTCCCTGGGCCGAATGAGCACGGGGAACCGATTGCTCAATCTGGAAACAGACGAAATCAATGATCTCTTCCAGCCGGGCCTGGATGATGAAGGCCAGCGTCTTGAAGGAAATCTCCTTTGACTCCCAGCCCTTCTGCCCGGGTATGGTCACCACCTTGTCCTCCTCAGCGAAATCGCCGATTGCCTGCCCGTATTGGATCTTGAGCAGCTCGGCCGATTTCTGGAGAATGGAACAGCCCTCCCTGATGTCGCGGGTAATCACCTCCCCGCCGAAAGGAATGACCGCCATGTGGACCAGTTTGCCCTCCGAGAAGGCGGTAACCTTGGTGGTGCCGCCACCCATGTCGACCAGGATCACACCAAGGTCTTTTTCCTCGTCGCTGACGACCACCTCCGCGAGGGCCAGGGGAGACAGGGCAAAGATGCCCAGCTGAAGCCCCGCCCGCGCCAGCGCTTTCTCCACACTCTCCTGGTAGGAGGCCGGGGCCGTGACCAGGGTGTAGCGGGCGATCAGCTTCCTGCCCACCGTGCCGACAGGCACCGCCACATTGCTGTCTTCACCGATTTCGTAGCTGACGGGAAAATGGTGATACAGCTTGTATCCCGGTTCGAGCGGTACGTTGGCGGCCTCCCGTTCCAGGTAATCCACATCCTTCTGGCTTACCATCCCGGTTTCGGTGTAGCGAAGCCCCTCGTGGGGGATCACGGCGATACCCTGACCGGCCATGGCGGCATCCACGACCTTGATCCTGCCGCCCGTCTGAAGCTCCAGCTGGTTGATCAGGTACTTTACAGCCCCGGAAAATTCCTCCGGATTGAGGACAACGCCCCGTCTGATTCCCCGGGAGGGGGTGATGGCATGCCCAATGATCTCCATCCCGCCTTCCTCGTTTATCTCTCCGGCCAACGCGGTGATCCGGGTGGATCCGATGTCTATCACCGCTGAAAACGGACGCTTTGAAGTCATATCAATTGATTTTTTTCGCGATTATCTGGTTTTTGTATTTCAGGTTGATCCGGCTGTACTTGTGCCAGTTGCCCTGGGTCAGTATCTGTTGGTAAAAGGCTTTCAGGTTCCGCAACTTCTCGGTGCTGTTTTCCGGGGGTCCGAATTCAATCAGCTGGTTGCCTACCAGGGTGGTCAGCAGCAGATCGCCGTTCCCGTTCACATGAATCTGTTTAATCTGAGCCGACCAGAATTTGTCTTTCCGTATGGTTTCGACAAAAGACAGCAACCCGTTGCTACCCTCCCCGGCTCCGGGGTTGCCCGTGATGAGCGGTACCCGGACGGTGTACCGGGTCGAAACCGGAATCTTGTTCCCTTCTCTGTCCATGTAATAGTTACCCTGGGGCGATATTACCCGCACCACCGGTTCGCGGTGGCTGATTTTCAGCACCAGGATTCCCCGGATGCCGGTACTGTCGCAGACATGAATGGTATAGGCATCCGCTTTCCGGATGGTTTTATTTTTGTTGAGTTGTCTTTCAATGGCTTCGGTGTCAATCTCGGTCAGTTTTTTACCGATGAGGGCCGGATCGGAAGCTTTCGCCATCCTCACCAGGTCGTTCTCCCCCAGCCTTATCGACGGATTTCCGGCGAACTTCACCCGTATTTCGCTGCAGGCGGTGCCAGCCGTGTTCAGGGAGGAGAAACCCAGCGTCCCCGCTAAAAAGAGACCGGCCAGCAGCCAGGCGCCAAAGTACAAAATTTTACCGATTATCCTTTTCATCGCTCAGTACTTCTACAATGTCGCCGGTCAGCTGGTCAATGTCGCCTGCTCCCATGGTGAGGAGGACTTCGGGTTTTTCGAGGGCCAGCAGGGCAAGCAGCTCCTGTTTGCCGGTCAGTCTTCTCTCAGGAAGGGTCATGTGGTTAAGGATCAGCTCCGACGATACCCCTTCCAGGGGAAGTTCGCGGGCCGGATAGAGAGGCAGCAGCAGCGCTGTGTCGAGCAGGTCGAGACTGCGGGCGAATTCCCTGGCGAAATCGCGGGTCCTGCTGTACAGGTGGGGCTGGAAAATGCCGGTTATTTTCCTCCCCGGGCAAAAGAGTCTCACCGATGTGATAAAAGACTTCAGCTCTTCGGGGTGGTGGGCATAGTCGTCGATGTAAAGACATCCGGCGGTATGCAGCAGGATGTCGAACCTGCGTTTCACGCCGGTGAAGGCACCGAGACCCGATTCTATTTCGGCGGGTGTGGCGCCGCACAGGCGGGCCGCGGCTCCGGCGGCTACGGCATTTTGTACGTTGAGGATGCCGGGGTAGACCATCCGGATGATGCCGGTGGTTTCCCAGGGGGTTCTCAGCCGGAAACGGAAGCAGCCGGTGGCTGGATCGGTCTCCAGTTCACGGCAGCAAAAGTCAGCCTCTCCCTCCAGGGTGTAGGTGTAGCTGTCCACGCCGGCGAGGGTGAAATCGCCGGCAATCTCCTTTCTGACCACCAGGGCGCCGCCCGGTCGGATCAGGCCGGCAAAGAGCCTGTAAGATTCCCTGACGTTTTCGGGGTCGTTGTAGATATCCAGGTGGTCGGGGTCGGTATAGGTGATGACCGCAACGTCGGGGTTCAGCTGCAGGAAGGAGCGGTCGTATTCGTCGGCCTCGGCCACCAGCCATTCGTCGGCAGGGCCGGGCAGTACGAGGTTGCTGTTGAAATTTTTGGCGATGCCTCCCAGGAATGCGCCGCAGCCGGTGGCTCCGTTTTTAAGGATGGTGGCCGTCATGGCAGACACGGTGGTTTTCCCGTGGGTGCCGGCAACGGCGACGCATTTTCTCTCACGGCAGATCATCCCCAGCACCTCCGACCTTTTCAGGATGGAGTATCCGTGGTCCCTGAGCCATTCCCATTCGCCGAATCCGGCAGGTACCGCCGGGGTGACAATGACCAGGCTGTTTTCCGGGTCGCCGGCCAGCGCTTCCACGCCCGAATGCAGGTCGTTGTAGTGAAGGGCCATGCCTTCGCTTTCCAGTGCTTCGGTGAGCCGGGTGGGGGTGCGGTCGTAGCCCGCCACCCGGAGCCCCAGGTGGTTGAAGTAGCGGGCCAGGGCACTCATGCCGATGCCCCCGATGCCGAGGAAGTAAACCTGCCGGAGATGGTGGATGCCTTTCATGGTCTGATCAGTTTGCATGCTTCGTCGACGATGCGTGCCGCTGCCTCCGGCATGGCCATTTCCCGGATCTTCCCGGAGAGACGGACCCGCCGGGGTGGATCGTTGAGCAGGTCGAGAACCAGCGGAAACAGTCGGCTGGCAGTTTCGGAATCTTTCAGCATGACGGCGGCGTCACGGTTCACCAGGGCCAGGGCATTCCGGGTCTGGTGGTCTTCGGCAACATGCGGCGAGGGCACCAGAATCACCGGTTTGCCGGCGAGGCACAACTCGCTGATGGTGCCGGCTCCTGCGCGGGCGACCACCAGGTCGGCCGCAGCATAGGCATATTCCATACGGTCGATGAATTCGACCATCCGCAAGCCACCGGGCAGATTGCTGCCCGCTCTTTCGCGGAACTCCCGGGCATACGAAGCCCCTGTTTGCCAGAGGACCTGCAATCCGCTCCTGCCGATGGTCTCCAGGTTGGCCGCCACTGCCTCGTTGAGCGACCGGGCCCCCAGGCTTCCCCCGGTGACCAGCAGGACAGGCCGCCCGGAAGAGAAGTTGAAATGGGCCAGCGCCGCCGGCCGGTCGGTCATCCCCGGCAGAATCTCCCGGACCGGATTGCCGGTCATGACGATTCTCGCGGCGGGGAAAAACTGCTCCATGCCCTCGTAGGCTACACAAATGGTGTTTGCCTTCCGGGCCAGCATTTTATTGGTAATGCCCGCGTATGAATTCTGTTCCTGGATCAGTACGGGGACCTTTTGCCGGATGGCGGCCCGCAGCAGGGGCCCGCTGGCGTAACCGCCCACGCCGATGGCCAGGTCGGGTTTAAAACGCTTCACGATCCGGTGTGCCCTGACCAGGCTGACTGCCAGGTTGAAGGCAAAACGGAGGGTGGCCCAACCCGGTTTGCGGGGATAGCCGGTTACAGGCAGCCCGATGATCGGATAACCGGCCGCCGGCACCCGCTCCATTTCCATGCGGCCCGCGGCCCCTACAAAAAGCAGATCGCTGCCGGGAAACCGCTTCCTGATCTCCCCCGCTATGGCAATGGCCGGGAATATATGGCCGCCGGTGCCGCCGCCGCTGATGATGACCCTGATCGCCCTGTTCATTTCATTTCATGGTCTTCGTCGGGCACCACCACCTGAACGGCGGTCTCACCGGCGTGTCGTTTGTCTGTCTGGTTCTGGCAGCTGACGCTCAGTATGCATCCGAAGGCTACCGAGGTGAATAACAGGGAGGTCCCGCCAAGGCTCACCCAGGGCAGGGGCTGCCCGGTGACCGGAACCACACCCGATGATACCCCCATGTTGATGAAGGCCTGGTAAACCAGCAGCAGCGTGAGCCCGGTCACCAGAAAGGCCGGAAAGGTCCGGTTCGTCCGGTTCACAATCAGAACCCCCCTGAAAAACAGTATCAAATACAGCAGCAGAACGACTCCTCCCCCGATTAAGCCGTATTCTTCAATGATGATGGCATAGATAAAGTCGTTGTAGGCTGCCGCCATATAGTTGGCCACATCCGAATTGCCGGGTCCCTTGCCGATCATGCCCCCCTCATAGATGGCCAGCTTGGCATAGTCGGCCTGGGTAATCCCTGTGCGGGCCGCAGGATCGCCCTGCACAAACCGGTCGATGCGCGCCCTGACGGTGGCAAAACGGGCCGGTGGGTTATCCATTTTCCCCGCCGCCAAATAAATAAGGGCGACCATGGCCAGCGCAGCCCCCACCACCAGAGCCAGATACCGGAAAGGAACCCGCGCCACAAACATCATGCTCATGACAGTGACAAACAGCAGGACAGCGGTCGAAAAATTCGAGAATGCGATCATCCCGCAGACAATCCCCGACACAATGAGAATTTTCCAGAACGTCTTTTTCAGTCCTTCGGAAGAACCGGCTTCTATGCCCAGAACCTTGGCCGCATACATCACCAGGCTCAGTTTTGCAATCTCGGCCGGCTGAAAGGAAAGAAAGCCCAGATGGATGGTACGGCCGGAAGAATCACCCGAAAGACCGGCCAGCTTCAGACCGATGGCAAGCCCCAGCAACAGGATGCTGAAAAGTACCAGCAGCCTGGAAAGAATGGAATAGATCTTTACGGGAACTACGTTGACCATCAATAGAATGAGCCCGAAGCCGAAGCCCAGGAAAAAAAGCTGCCTTACCAGGAAATAAAAGGTGTTGCCCCCGGCTTGCCGGAATGCCAAAGCTCCTGTCGCACTGTACACGATGAGCAGCGACAGCATCGACAGGAAAAGCAGCACGATCCAGATTATTTTATCCCCCCGGATGAGGTTCATCAATCGTTGTTCCATCACTCCATGGATTACAGGTTTTTGACCTCCTGTTTGAACTGGTGGCCGCGGTCCTCATAATTCTCGAACAGGTCGAAACTGGCACAGGCGGGCGACAGTAAAACGACATCGCCGTTCCTGGCCAGATAATAGGCCGATTTCACCGCTTCCGCCATGCTCCCCGTGTCGATGATGTTTTTCACCACCCCCCCGAAGGCCTTGTGGATTTTTGTATTGTCAACGCCCAGGCAGACAATGGCCTTCACCTTCTCGCGCACCAGGTCGAGGAGCATCGAATAGTCGTTCCCCTTGTCCACCCCGCCGGCGATCCAGACAACCGGCTGGTTCATGCTTTCGAGGGCATACCAGGTGGAGTTGACGTTGGTGGCTTTGGAGTCGTTGACAAATTCGATGCCGTGAACCTTCAGGAACCGTTCCAGGCGGTGTTCCACTCCCTGGAAATCTGTAAGGCTCTCCCGGATCCTGTCGTTGCGGATCTCCAGGACCATGCCGGCGATACCGGCGGCCATCGAGTTGTAGGCATTGTGCTTTCCCTGTAGTGCTAAGTCCAGAATTGACATGATGAACTGGTTTTTATGGATGGTAATGGTAAGTTGGCCGTTGGAAATTCCGGCGCCCTCCATCGGGGGTTCCCCGAGGGTGAAGGGAAGGCAGGCGGCGGGAATGATGCGGTTTTTCATGGCGGCAGCAATCACCGGGTCGTCGGCGCAATAGATGAAACAATCGCCGGCTGTCTGGTTCCTGATGATCCTGAATTTTGATTCGGTGTAGGCCTCCATGCTGTAGTTGTAGCGGTCGAGGTGGTCGGGGGTGATGTTCATCAGTACAGCCGTCTCGGCCCTGAACTCGTACATGTCGTCGAGCTGGAAGCTGCTCAGCTCGATGACATACACCGGGTGCTCCTCTTCGGCCACCTGCCGGGCAAAGCTGCTTCCCACGTTTCCTGCCAGCCCGGCCGCTATGCCGGCTTTTTTCAGCATGTGGTGGATCAGCAGGGTGGTGGTGGTCTTGCCGTTGCTTCCGGTGATGCAGATTTTTCTGGCTTTCGTGTAACGGGCGGCAAACTCGATCTCCGAAATCACCGGGATTCCTTTTTTCCGGATGGCAAGCATGACCGGGGCTTTCTCGGGAATGCCGGGGCTTTTGATCACCAGTCCGGCTTCGAGGATCTTTTCCTCCGAATGACCGCCCTGTTCCCATCCGATGCGGTGCCGGTCCATGAGCGACTTATAGCGCTCCCTGATCATGCCGCTGTCGGAGACAAAGACCTCGTGCGACCTGGCCTGTGCCAGGATCGCCGCTCCCGTACCGCTTTCCCCTGCCCCCAGTATGATGATTTTCTCTCTCATTTAACGCACTTTAAGGGTTACGACGGTCAGCACCGCCAGGATGATCCCGATGATCCAGAAACGGGTGACGATTTTGGCCTCGTGGATCCCTTTCTTCTGGAAATGGTGGTGGATGGGGCTCATCAGGAAGATGCGCCTGCCTTCGCCGTACCGTTTGCGGGTGTATTTGAACCAGGTAACCTGGAGGGTGACGCTCAGGTTTTCCACCAGCAGGATGCCGCACAGCAGCGGCAGCAGGATCTCCTTGCGGATGATAACCGAAAAGACAGCCAGGATCCCTCCGAGGGCGAGACTGCCGGTGTCGCCCATGAAAACCTGGGCCGGGTAAGAATTGTACCACAGGAACCCGATGGCCGCACCGATGAAAGCCCCGATAAAGACGGTAAGCTCCCCGAGGTTTGGAATGTACATGATAGTCAGGTAATTGGCGTATATGACATTGCCGCTCACGTAGGCCAGGATGCCAAGTGTGGCGCCGCTGATGGCCGAAGTGCCGGTGGCCAGTCCGTCGAGGCCGTCGGTCAGGTTGGTGGCGTTCGACACGGCGACGATGATAAAGACGATGGCGACGGCATAGACAACCCAGGCCAGCCACGATGCCTGCCTTCCGGCCCACCCCGTCAACCAGGCATAATCAAATTCATTTCCCTTGATGAAGGGCAGGGTGGTTTTCGTCGACTTTACCTCGTGGGTGGCCACCCGGACCTGCTGTTCGCCCGATTCGGGGTCGGTGACCATCTCTTTCACCGTCTCCCCGGTGGTGGAGCGAAGGGGTTCACGGATCACCACTTCCGGACTGAAGAGCAGCACGGTGGCCACCACCAGCCCCAGGATTACCTGCCCCAGGATCTTGAAGCGGCCGGCAAGCCCTTTTTTATTTTTCCTGAAAACCTTGATGTAGTCGTCGGCAAAACCGATCAAACCCAGCCACACTGTGGTGACCAGCATCAGGATGATGTATATGTTGGCAAGCTTGGCAAAGAGAAGGGTGGGGATAACGATCGATGCCAGGATGATGATACCCCCCATGGTCGGGGTTCCCGACTTGCAGGTCTGGCCTTCCAGCCCCAGGTCCCTTACCTCTTCCCCGATCTGCCGCTCTTTCAGCATCCGGATCAGCCTTTTCCCGGAGACGATCGAAAGGAACAGCGACAGGATGATGGCCCCGGCCGTGCGGAACGAAATGTACTGCACCATTCCGATACCCGGAATGCTGTAGTCTTTCAGCAATTCGTAGAGGTAGTACAGCATGGCGCAAATGTTGGATTAAGAGTTTCCGAATATTTCGCGGATGACTTCCTTGTCATCGAAATGGTATTTCACTCCGCTGATTTCCTGGTAGTTTTCATGGCCTTTCCCGGCAACCAGAATGATATCGCCCGGGTTTGCCATTTTGCAGGCAGCCCGTATGGCTTCGCGGCGGTTGGTGATGGTGATCAGTTTGTGCTGGTCTTCGGGGGTGGCTCCCGCGGCCATTTCGCGGATGATGGCCTCGGGTTCCTCGCTGCGCGGGTTGTCGGAGGTGAGGATCACCAGGTCGCTGCCCAGCAAGGCTTCGCGGGCCATGACGGGGCGTTTGGTGCGGTCGCGGTCGCCGCCGGCCCCCACCACCGTGATCACCTTTTCCCGCCCCGTGCGGATCTCAGCGATGGCTGCCAGGACATTGTTCAGGGCATCGGGGGTGTGGGCGTAATCCACGATGGCCAGTTTGCCTTCCGGACTGCGCAACAGTTCAAACCGGCCGTTCACCGGCGTGAGCTCGCTCAGCAGCCTGGCCACCTCCTCTTCATCCCCGTGCAGCAGAAGGGCCGTCGCGTATACCGCCAGCAGGTTGGAGGCGTTGAATTTCCCGACAAAACGGGTCCATACCTCCCGGCCGTTCAACCGGAGAAGCATCCCCTCCAGATGGCTCTCCAGAATCCTGCAGTGAAAATCGGCCGCCGACCGGGTGGAAAAGTTGTAGACCCTGGCCCGGCTGTTCTGGACCATAACCTCCCCGTTTTTGTCGTCGAGGTTGGTAAGGGCAAAAGCACTCTCCGGCAGCCCGTCAAAGAATCCCTTTTTGGCCAGCAGGTATTCCCGGAAGGTTTTGTGGTAATCGAGATGATCGTGCGTGAGGTTGGTGAAAATGCCGCCCGAAAAGACAATTCCGGCGATGCGGCGCTGGACAACCGCATGGGAGCTCACCTCCATGAAGCAGTACCGGCAGCCTTCGGAAACCATGGCGGCGAGCAATGACTGGATGCGCAGGGCTTCGGGCGTGGTGTGGGTGGCCGGTTCCATTTTGTCGCCCACCGCCGTGGAGATGGTGGAGATAAGCCCCGCCCGGTGGCCGAGTTTCTGGAAAAGATTCCAGGAAAGGGTGGCGATGCTGGTCTTGCCGTTGGTGCCTGTCACACCCACCACCCGGATCGTATGGGAGGGAAAGCCATACCAGGCGGAAGCCAGCATTCCCAGCAGCTCATCCGCATCGGAGGTGCGGATGTATAGGATGTCTCCGCGGAGTTCCCGGGGGAGGGTCTCACATACAATTGTCCCGGCACCCCGGCGGAGCGCCTCGCCGATGAACTGATGGCCATCGGTGTGGGTGCCCCTCCTGGCTACAAACAGATAATCCTTTTCCACCTCTCCCGAATGGGCGGTGATACCCGCAATGGTTTTTGCGGTATCCCCGATGATTTCTTCCACCCCCCGGGGAGGCGCCAGCTCATTCCATCTTTTCATATCCGACAATTCTGGCCGGAACAGACCCGGTATAATCCGTGCCTGGCCGCCGCCTTCTACAATCGTTCGTCTTTTCCGTTTCCTGTCTGTTATTCCCTTTTTCCTGCCGGCCTTCCGGTCGCAGGCTGCTTTGCCTTCTTCAGACCGCCCGCCGGCCCCTGCTTTCAGTCTATCCGAGAGTCAGCAGGATGGTCTCCCCCCGCCTGAATTTATAACCGGGCTGCAACGACTGGTTTCTCACCCTGCCGATGCCGGTGAGCCGTACCTGAAGCCCTGCGCTCTCAAGCAGGAACAGGGCATCCTGGGCTCCCATGCCCTTCACGTCGGGGACCAGGTTCTCGGCAACCGGGTTGTCAGCCAGGGCCCAGCTGTTTTCCTGTTCCCTTATTTTCACATAATCGGTTGCAGGTTTCTGTCCCTTGTAGTCCAGGTCCAGTTCGCGGATCACCGTGAGCAGATCGCGGGTTCTGCCGCTTTTGATTTCCGGGAGCTCCCTGCGCGCCGCCAGGCTTTCCTCCTCCGCCTCCTGTAGTGCCTTGTCGTACTTCAGGTGGATGGCATATACCTTTTCGGCCACCTCCCGGAATACCGGCCCTGCTACCGAACCTCCGTAGTAGGCGCCCTGGGGGTTTTTCACCGTAACAATCATGGAATAGACCGGCTTTTCGGCCGGGAAGTAACCGACGAACGAAGCCAGATACCTGCCTTTGCCGTACCCTCCCTGGCCGGCGGATACCTGCGCCGTGCCCGTTTTACCGGCAATGGTGACCAGGTCGCTGCGGAGGTGCTTGCCGGTGCCCCGGATGCACACCCCCTCCAGCATTTTGCGGGCTTTGCGGATGGCATCGTGCGATGCAACGGAGCTGTTCAGCACTTCAGGTCCCGTTCTTTTCACCACATCGCCCTTTTCCTGAATCTCCCTGACGATGAAGGGTTTCATCATCTTTCCGTCGTTGGCGACCGCATTGTAGAAGGTCAGGATCTGAAGGGGGGTCATTTTGCATTCGTAGCCGTACGACATCCAGGCCAGGGTGGTTCCCCACCAGTCTTTCTGCCCGGGCTGCTTGAAAACCGGTATGCCCTCTCCTTTGAGTTCCAGTCCCAAAGGGCGGGTGATCCCCATTTTTTCGATCTGCCGGGTGAATTTCTCCGGTTCCTTGCTGTAGCAGCTGGTGATTATTTTGGCCACTCCGACGTTGGATGATTTTTCAAAGATCTGGCTGACGGTCATGGGGCCGTGTTCTCCGCGTCCGTAGTCGCTGTCGTAAATGTTCCTGCCCTGGTATTTCCAGACTCCATCGCCGGTATCGAACACCTGGCTGGTATCGATGAGGCCCTGGTCGAGGGCAGCCAGCAGGGAGACCAGCTTGAAGGTGGAGCCCGGTTCCATGCATCCTTCGGGGGCCAGGGCGTAGTTGTACACCTCTTCATACCTTCCCGTTGGGGTCCGTGCCAGGTTGGCTATGGCCTTGATCCTGCCGGTTTTCACCTCCATGAGGATGGCGGTGCCCCATTCGGCATTGCTGGAGACCAGTTTTCTTTCGAGGGCGCTCTCGGTGATATCCTGGTACCGGATGTTGAGGTTGGTCATCACATCCCTTCCGTCCCTGGGTTCGATTTCAATCCTGCTTACCCATCGCCCGGAGAGGTTCTGCCGGTAGCCCACCCCCTCTTTCCCGCGCAGCTGTTCTTCGAAGGCGGCCTCAATGCCGGTGAATCCTTGTGCATCGCCCCGGCCGTCGCCCGCACCCCTGTTCAGGGTACCGATGGTTTTTGCAGCCAGTTTACCCAGGGGGAGGATTCTCTTGTTTTCCTGCTCGATGATCCGGCCGCCGCCGAAGGCACCCCTCCGGAGGATGGGAAACCGCTTGATGGCCTGCAGTTCGTTGTAGTCGACCTTCCGGGGAGTGAGCATAAAGCCCCTGTCGCCCTCCCGGTAGGCTTTGTCGAGCCTTTTGCGGTACTCAGCGGCCGGTTTGTCCTTGAAAAACAGTGACAGCATGGTGGCCAGCGAATCACGCCTGGCTGCATAAACCCGTTTCACGCCGGGGGCTCCCAGATCGATCCGGACATAGTATCCCGGCACCGAAGTGGCCAGCACATTCCCGTCGTCGGCGCAGATATTCCCCCGGTTGGCTTCGAGCGACACCGTGTAGGAGGTCAGGTTGTCGGCATAATTCTCCCACCGGTCGGTCCGGATGGTCTGGATGTACAGGATATTGCCCGCCACTGCAAGGGCAACCAGCAGCAGCAGGCCGTACAGAATGGCCAGCCGGGTGACGATGGCGTTGCGGAGTTTCATTTCTTATCCATTCTGGGTACAACCACCCTGACCGGGGCCCTGACCTGCTCCTCCAGCCCCAGCTGCGCTTCCTGCACCTTCCTGACCACCTCCGAAGGCTTGCTCATGTGCATCAGTTTGGCGGAATTGGTGATCGACTGGGAGCGTAAATCGTCGATCGTATCCTGGATCAGCTCAATTTTGCGTATGGTTTTTTCGGAGTGGTACCGGTTGGTAATCATCAGAAGGCCTAGAAAAACCAGAAAAACGATAAAGGGAAACTGGCGGGTAACCCGTTCGTCGGCCAGAACGGTCCCCCGGAGAAAAGAGCTGACGCCCGGCTTCTGCTTCGCTTCGTTTTTTTTCTTGTCGGCCATGGTCACCCCCTTTTTTCCGCAATTCTGAGTTTGGCGCTCCGGGAGCGTGGATTCTCCCTGATTTCCGCATCGCCGGGAACGATCACCCTGTTGTTGATCAGCCGGAAAGGATGGCTGAAATGGCCGTAGAAATCCTGTTCCCGGATTCCCTCCGGGTTGCCGGCTTTCATGAAGTTTTTCACCAGGCGGTCTTCGAGGCTGTGGTAGGTAATGACCACCAGCCGGCCTCCGGTTTTCAGAACCCTTAGGGAGGCAAGAAGCAGCATCCGGAGGGCGCCCAGTTCGTCGTTGACCTCCATTCTGAGCGCCTGGAACAACCGGGCCGGGAATTTGCGGTCGTGGGGCCGCGGAATGACGGAGCCTGCAATGGCCAGCAGCTGGCCGGTTGTTTTCACTTCCGCCACCGCACGGGCCGTCACAAGGGCCGAAGCCACCTGACGGGCATTCCGGATCTCCCCGTATTCCCTGAATATCCGGGCCAGCTCCCCGGCAGGATACCGGTTGACAACGGCGGCCGCGGTAAGCTCCGACTGCCGGTTCATGCGCATGTCCAGCGCGGCATCATACCGGAAGGAAAACCCCCTCTCCGCCTCGTCAAAATCGTGCGATGAAACACCCAGGTCGGCCAGAATGCCATCGACCTCCTGCAGCCCGTAATAACGGAGAAAATTTTCCAGATATCTGAAATTGTGATGTATGAGCACGAACCTTTCGTCGATAAAGGCATTGCGGACTGCCTCTTCATCCTGGTCAAAGGAAAGCAGCTTTCCCCTGTCCAGCCGTGAGAGGATCTCACGCGAGTGGCCCCCGCCCCCGAAGGTGGCATCCACATAAGTGCCGGAAGGATCGATGTTCAATCCCTCCACACTTGCCTTCAACATAACCGGTGTGTGGAAGTGGTTCATTGCCCTTCATTTTCCGGATTGTTGCCCAGCCTTTCCCGGAACGCGTCGCGCAAGGGCTTCCGCGCCTGTTTGGCCTCCTGGTAATTCTTCTCATTCCACAGGGTGATCGACTGGCCTTTGCCGGCAAAGACCACCTCCCTGACGATCCCGGCATACTCCATAAATGCTGCCGGAATGTTAATCCGGCCGTTGGGCGCCATGGGGACCATCGTGAAATTCTCGTAGAGGTCGGCCAGCAATTCGTCATCCCCTTCGTCAAAGGGATTCAGCTTCCTTTCAATCTGAGCCAGCCGCTCATCCCAGTATTTGCGGGGATAGAGGTTCAGACAGGGCTTGTAAATATCCTTCTCAACCACTACCGGTTCTTCCGCCAGTTCTCCCATGGCCCTCTTGAAAGGCGCGGGCAGAACCACCCTGCCCTTGTCGTCGATCAAGGCATTGTACCTGGCTGAGAACCGCATCATAGCTTTTTTTCCCCGTTTCAGGAAGTAAAAGTAGGAATTTTATTCCACATTATTCCAAGTTATTCCAGTTTATTCCACAAGGCCATTCGGCATTCTGTTGAAAAACTGTTTATAAACTGTTCGGATGTACTCCCGCCTTGTTCCGGATAAAATAATAAGTATCATATAATCAAGTGAATAATACACAAATTGATGTGGAAAACAGACCGGTTAATAACTTGAAGCGAAAAGGAGGGGCAGGAGGAGTGTTAAAAAAACCGGCATATTTCCGGATGGGTGTGAGAATCAACGTAAATGCCGATTATTTTTGTTAGCTGATTCATTAGAGGCAGTAGGTATGCTGGAAAATGTGGATCCCGGAAAATTGAAGCCCATTGATATCAGGGAGATTTTCAGGGAAAAGAGTCCGTCGCTGGCCCGGTTCATACCGGGGTGTGTTTACCGGCTGATACACCGGGTGATGCGTTTGGATTTCATGAACGGATTCATTGAGCGGTACGGGCATTTGAAGGGGATGGATTTTGTCAACGCTTCGGTCAGGGATTTTGAGATTACCGAGGAGCTGTTTGGAGCGGAGAACATACCGGCGTCGGGACGCTATATTTTTGCCGCCAACCATCCCTTGGGAGGGTTTGATTCCCTGCTGCTGATGGAGAATGTGTACAAGCGGCTGGGGGAATTCCGGTTTCTGGTGAATGATGTGCTGATGAACATTCCTCCGCTGAAACCTTTGTTTGTTCCTATCAACAAGCACGGGGGGCACAGCCGGGAAGTTGCGGCCATGCTGGATGCTTTGTACCGTTCCGGCCAGCAGATTCTGATTTTTCCCTCCGGGCTGGCTTCGAGGAAGATAAAGGGCCGGGTGGAGGATATGGAATGGCAGAAGCATTTTATTTCCAAGGCTGTCGCCTATCAGCGCAACGTGGTGCCGGTTTTTATCAGCGGGCGGAATTCGGATCGCTTTTACCGTCTGGCGCGGTGGCGCACCCTGCTTCGTATCGGCTGGAACCTGGAGATGTTCCTGCTTCCCGACGAAACCTACCGTCACCGCCGGAAGAAAATTGAGCTTTATTTCGGTCCTCCGATTCCCTGGACCACCTTTGACAGGCGCAGGAGCCACCGGGATTGGGCGGCTTATGTCAGGGAGCAGGTTTACGGATTGCCGGGGCTTTTTGCTATGGGAGTGCCGGGTGAGAAGAGGCAGGCAGTAAACAACGACCAAAGAAAGAACTGAATGGAAAGCAAAAAAATGGAGCCGGTGATTCCGCGTCCGCCGCTGGAGGAGATACTGGCCGAGCTGATTCCGGCTAAATTTCTGCGGAAGACCAACAAAGGGAACAATGAAATCTACCTTGCCGACGGGTACGATTCCCCGGTGCTTATCCGGGAGATCGGCCGCCTGCGGGAGCTGACCTTCCGGGATGCCGGCGGGGGTACCGGAAAGCCGCTCGACCTTGATCCGTTCGATGTGTCGGGAATTCCCTACAAGCAGCTTATCGTGTGGGATCCCGACTCCTGCGAGATCCTGGGAGGCTACCGTTACATGATCTGTTCAGAGGCAGCGCGCGATTCTTCGGGAAAGATTCTTCTGGCCACCAGTGAGTTGTTTGATTTTTCGGAACGTTTTTGCCGTGATTATGTGCCGTATACCCTGGAACTGGGCAGGTCGTTTGTCACCCCTGCTTACCAGTCGAGCAAGGCAGGGGCCAAGGCGCTTTTTGCCCTCGACAACCTGTGGGACGGGCTGGGAGCCCTCACCGTCGTACACCCTGAGATTAAGTATTTCTTCGGGAAGGTCACCATGTACGCCCATTTTCACACCGAAGCCAGGAACCTGATCCAGTATTTTTTCCTGAAGTATTTCAGGGACAAGGAAAACCTGGTGGTGCCCAAAGTGCCTTTCCATTTCAATATCGATGCGGAAAAGATGGAAGCTCTGTTTACCGGCAGCGACTACCGGGAAGACTACCGGATCCTGTCGCAGGCGGTACGCCAGCACGGTGAAAACATCCCCCCGCTTTTCAATGCCTACATGAATCTCTCACCCTCCATGAAATCTTTCGGGACCGTGTTGCATCATGAATTCGGGAATGTCCTGGAGACGGCTATCATTGTGACGGTGAAAGACATATACGAGGTAAAGAAGGACCGTCACGTCGAAACCTACCTCCGGAACAAGGAAACTGAAACCTGGTTGCTTCCCGAGTGACCGGTTTCTGCGGAGGCGTTTCCGGCGAAGGCTTTGGGTGGCCGGCTGTGCCGGATCAGTAGGCCCGTCCGTCTGTTCCCTCCATAAAACGGATGAAGGAGTTGTTTACGACCCTGTTCCCGCCCGGAGTGGGGTAATTTCCCGTGAAATACCAGTCGCCGGTATCATGGGGACAGGCTTTGCGGAGGTTTTCAACGGTCTGGAAAATGATCCCGACGGTTGCCCCGCACCCTTCGGGCGTCAGCAGTCCGGCAATTCTGGCGGAGATTTCTTCGCAGGTAAAGGGCTTGTAAATATCGGTCACATAATTGACCATCTCCTCCTTGGGCAGATGTTGTTGTTCCTTGCATCGCCGGTAGACATCGCGGATAAGCTCTTCCCTGCCCGATTCCCGCAACAGGCTGATGGCGGCCTGGAATGCGACGAAGCTGTCGAGCCGGGTCATGTCGATCCCGTAGCAGTCGGGATACCGGATCTGGGGCGCCGACGACAGCACCAGGATTTTTTTGGGATGCAGCCGGTCGAGGATCCGGAGGATGCTTTCCCGGAGGGTGGTACCCCGGATGATGGAATCGTCGATGATCACCAGGGTGTCGCTGTTTTCCCGGATCACCCCGTAGGTGACGTCGTACACATGGGCGACCAGGGCGTCTCTGCTGTCGTCTGCGGTGATGAAGGTGCGCATTTTGAGGTCTTTGACCGCAATTTTCGCAATGCGGGGCTCGACCGATATGATCTCTCCGATCTGTGCGTCGGTCAGGCTGCCGTTGGCCGAACGCAGTTCCCGGGTTTTCCGGTCCACCAGAAATTGCCTGACTGCCTCCATAAGTCCGAAAAAGGCGGTTTCGGCGGTATTGGGGATGTAGCTGAAAAGCGTGTTCCCGAAGTCATAGCCTATGTTTTCGAGTACGGCGGGTGCCAGCAATCTGCCCAGCTCCTTCCGTTCGTTGTAGATGTCCTTGTCGCTGCCGCGCGAGAAATAGATCCGTTCGAAGGAGCAGGAGGCTCTTTTGCGGGGTGCCCGGATCCATTCGCGCGATATCCTTCCGTCTTTGCGGATGATCAGTGCTTCTCCGGGATTGATTTCCCTGACCTGACCGGCATGCAGGTCTAGGGCGGTCTGAATGACCGGCCGTTCGGAGGCCGCCACTGCAATTTCATCGTCGCAGTAGAAAAAGGCGGGCCGGATGCCCCAGGGATCCCGCATCACAAAGGCATCGCCGTGACCCAGCAGTCCTGCCACGGCATAGCCGCCGTCCCAGTCTTTCGATGAACGCTCCAGAATGTTCCGGATGTCGAGGTTGTCTTCGATCAGCGGCGATATCTCCCGGTTGGTGCGGCCTTCATTTTTATACTGCCTGAAAAGAAGCTGGTTTTCCTCATCCAGAAAATGGCCCACTTTTTCGAGTATGGTCACTGTATCTGCGTATGCTTTCGGATGCTGTCCCAGTTCGAGCAGTTTGCGGAACAGTTCGTCGGTGTTGGTGAGGTTGAAGTTGCCCGCCAATACCAGGTTCCGCGATTTCCAGTTGTTCTGCCGCATCACCGGGTGGACCAGTTCGAGGCTGTTCTGGCCGAAGGTGCCATAGCGCAGGTGACCCAGAAAAAGCTCGCCCGTGAAGGGCAGATGGCGGTATATCCAGTCGGGATCCCTGCTGCCGCCGGCCGTGAGCTGCTTGTTCCACGATTTCCTGACCTTGCCGAAAATCTCCTCGATGGGGTTTTCACCGTTGGAACGGTAACGGGTGATGTACTCCTGCCCCGGTTCCAGATCGATTTTGATGTTGACCATGCCCGCCCCGTCCTGGCCCCGGTTGTGCTGCTTTTCCATCAGCAGGTACAGCTTGTTCAGACCATACTGCCAGGTTTTGTATTTTCCGAAATAATGGGGCATGGGCCTGAGCAGCCGGATCAGGGCTATGCCGCATTCGTGCCGGATCGGTTCGCTCATGGGACGGTTAATCGGACTTGGGTAATTCTATGAGGTCAGGAACGATGAACGCCCGTGGAAACCTCGGCTGAATCTCCTTCATGAACCGGAGTGCTTCGTTCCTTGTCCGGAAATCTCCGACCCTGACCTTAAAGTCGGGGGAGACGTAACTGACATACACATTGTGACCGGGGTAGGCGGAGAGGAAGTTCATTTTGTGTTTCTGGGCATTCTGCCGTGCATCGAGGGCCGAGGAGAAGAAAATCTCGATCCGGTATCCCTGGGCCTGTCCCCCCTGAAGATTTCTCCGGATATGGAGGTTGACCAGATCGACCATGGCAGGATCCTGGGGGATTCCCAGTTTTTCGAAAATATCGCGGGTGGCTGCCGGACGGGAAGCACCGTCGTATTCCTGTGCCTGCAACGGGAGCAGCAGCATCAGAAAGGGCAACGCCATGAAAAAGCCGGCCACTCTGTTCCGGATTTGGTGCGCCGGGAGGCCGGCTCCTTTGACCGGGTATTCCCGCTTCTTCCCGACAGGCGGCCGGAAAACGGCGCCGCCGAGGATCGATTGATGTCTCATCCTGATGTTCCGTTGCAGGCTTCAAAGATAGCTACAAATTATTATTGTGGTGTTATTATCTTTGCCGCTGCTTCACCCTTTAACATGAGAGTAACAGAGGCGGGTAAAAAGGGGGGGCCGGAAAGCCGGAGCAACGGGGATGGGCCCTTCAACGGCCTGCCTGGAGCGCTTGATAGGAATGGGCGGAAAACTGTATATAGAGACCTTTGGCTGTCAGATGAACATTGCAGACAGTGAGGTTGTTGCGTCGATACTGGCAGATGCGGGCTATGAACTGGCAGCCGATGCCGCCTCGGCAGACCTGGTGTTGATCAACACCTGTTCGGTCAGGGACCATGCGGAACAGCGGGTTTGGGGAAGGCTGGATCATTACCGGGGATTGCGGCGCAGGAAGGAAGGGCTGGCGGTAGGCGTGATCGGTTGCATGGGAGAGCGGCTGGGCAGGGAATTGCTGGCGCATCCTGCGGTAAGCCTGGTTGCAGGCCCCGATTCCTACCGCGATCTGCCCTCCCTGGCGGCGCGGGCCCGTCAAGGCGAAAAGGCCGCCAGCCTCGGCTTATCGGAAACCGAAACCTACGACCGGATCACCCCGGTGAGAATGGGCGATCCGGCCCTTTCCGGTTTTGTGACCATCACAAGGGGATGCAACAACTTCTGCACTTACTGTATTGTCCCTTATACCCGCGGAAGGGAACGCAGCCGGGATCCCTTCGACATACTGGCGGAGACCACCGCACTGGCGTCGGCAGGCTTCCGGGAAGTCACCCTCCTGGGGCAGAATGTAAACTCCTATCTCTGGAAAACGGGGGAGAACGGACCTTCCGTCCGGTTCAGCGACCTCCTCGCCAGGGTCGCCGCCGCAGCCCCCGGCCTGCGGATCCGGTTTACCACCTCCCACCCCAAGGACATGTCGGACGACATCCTTCATACCATGGCCCGGTATGCCAACATCTGCAGGCATATTCACCTGCCGGTGCAGTCGGGAAGCTCCCGGGTGCTGAAACTGATGAACCGCCGGTACGACCGGGAGTCTTACCTCGACAAGATCCGGGCGGTGCGCTCCATCCTCCCCGGTTGCGGCATATCCACCGATCTGTTCTGCGGGTTTCCCGGTGAACGGGAGGAGGATCACCTTCAGACCCTGGAACTGATGAAAACGGTCCGCTTCGACCTGGCTTTCATGTTCCGTTACTCGGAGCGGCCGGGAACCTACGCCCAGCGTCACCTGGCCGATGATGTGCCTGAAGAGGTTAAATTGCGTCGGCTCGATGAGATCATCCGGCTGCAGAACAGGATATCGCTCGAAAACAACCGGGCCGATGCGGGCAAAACCTTTGAGGTACTGGTGGAAGGAAATTCCAAGAAGTCGAAAGACATGCTCTTCGGACGGACCTCCCAGAACAAGGTGGCGGTGTTTCCCCGGGAAAACCATCAGAAGGGCGACCTGGTGCGGGTGACCATTACCGGTTGTACCCAGACTACCCTGATCGGGGTGGCAGCCCCGGAACCGGAGGTCTCCGCGGGAGAACCCCCGGGAAGCCGGCAGCCTGCGGACGAAGAGGCTTGATGATATCGCCGGACGGATTGCCGGCCGGCATTCAGACCCAAGAGATTCAAATCGGTTGATTATGGGAAGACTGGCAGAAGAATTCAACGGTTACCGGCAGCAGATGAACGAAAAGATCCTGGCTGCCGACAACAAGGTGATGAAACGGATCTACGGCATTGACACCCTGACTTACCAGGAGGGGGAGCTCAGCGCCAGGGTCAAGGAGATGCTCGGACTGGCCACTTCGATGGTTCTCCGCTGTGACGACTGCATCAAATATCACCTTGGTAAATGCCATGAGCTGGGAGTTACCACTGGCGAGCTGTTCGAGATTTTTTCAGTGGCCAACCTTGTGGGGGGCACCATTGTGATACCTCATACCCGCCGGGCCCTGGAATACTGGGAGGAGCTGAATGAACCGGAAAACCGGTAAACCCGCCGGTGGCCCTGGCGGAATCATAATACGCAAACATACGATGGATGGGATCACGGTAAGGAAATCGGTGGCGGGCGATGCCCCGCTGATCGCTGCTTTTCAGCTTGCCATGGCGCTCGAAACGGAAAAGCTGGTGCTGGACCCGGAGGTGGTGGACCAGGGCGTTCGGGCGGTATACCGGAATCCGGCCCTCGGCTGTTACTATGTGGCCGAAAAGGGGGGAGAGGTGATCGGTTCGCTGCTTACCACCTATGAATGGAGCGACTGGAGAAACGGAACAGTGCTCTGGATTCAGTCGGTGTATGTGCCGCCCCTTTACCGCCGGCAGGGCGTTTACCGGAGGCTCTACACCCGCCTGAAGGAAATGGTGGCCGCCGATCCCGGGCTGCGGGGCATCCGGTTGTATGCCGACAGGTCGAATGAATCGGCCCATAGGGCTTACAGGAAGCTGGGAATGACCAGCGACCATTATCTCACCTTCGAATGGATGAAGTAAGGTGAGAAAGAAACCACATCGCTGCCCTGCTTCGGTTCGGGGGCAGGGGTGGCCGGATGGCAGAAACCTGCCGGGGACGCCGGTCGGCGGAAACCCGCCGCACAGGCTGATGGAACCCGGAGCCCGGTAAAACGTTGGAGGAAAACGCAATGAACAGAAGGCTGCTTCAGAAAATTGCCGAAGGGGAGCACCAGAAACAGGATTTCAAGTTCTGCATCAACGACTCCCGGAAAATTGCCAGATCGCTGGTCGCCTTTGCCAACACCAACGGGGGCAGCCTCCTGATCGGCGTGAAGGACAACGGCCATATCGTGGGCGTTCAGTCGGAAGAGGAATACTACATGGTGGAATCGGCGGCGAAAATCTACAGCAGGCCCCCTGTACCCTTTTCCACCCGGCAATGGCATGCCGACGGGAAAACCGTACTGCAGGTCATGGTGGAGTCCAGCCGGGAGAAACCCCATTTTGCCAGGGATGAAGAGGGCAAATGGACGGCCTGGATACGGCATCACGATGAAAACAGGCATGCTCCCCGCGTGATGATTGAGGTGTGGAAAAATCAGAACAGCCCGTCCGGGGTATTGCTGCCACTTGAGGAACCGGTGCGGTTTCTGCTCGGTTACCTGGAGAAGAATGAGTTTATAACCGTGTCCGCTCTGGCACGCAAAGGCTGCATGCCCTACCGCAAAGCCGAAAAACTGCTGGCCGATCTGATCGCCATCGGAATCATTCAGCCCCTCTTCGGGGAGACGAACATTCTTTACCGGCTTGACAGCCAGTTTGACCTGAAAGCCTGGGAAATACAAAAAAAGAAAAAGACCAGCCCGGAGTAACGGACGGCCTTTTCGGGTGCGCCAGCCGAACTTTATTTCAGCTGAATGGTTTTGGAAACCCCGTCGTGGATCAGGGTGGCTTCATCGTCGCAGCTGCCGTCGCCGAAGTCCACCGTCCAGGAATGACCCCCCTCCGATCCGAAGGCCACCACTCCGCTCACCGGCTGGTGACAGGCGATGCTGAAGGTGACGGGTTCCTTCACGTCGATGGTTTTGGAAAGGGATACCCCCGCGCTGTTGGTAAAATCCACCTTGCCGGTGAAGGTGAACGATTGGTTGTTCAGCCATCCCCAAAGATCCAGTCCGTATTCACGGATCAGGGTGGCTTTCCTGAAGACGGTTTCTCCGGTTCCGGTAAATGTGACGGTCAGATCTTCAAGGGTCTCGGCCTTCACCCTCAACGATGCCGGGTTGAAGGTGATTTCCCTGGTGATGATTCCGCCGATCTTTTTCCCGTCGACCAGGAAATTATCCAGCGATACCGACCAGGTCATGCCATCGGAGGAAAAGGAGGGGGCGAAGACCACGATCCTGCCCGACCGGACTTTCCCGTCGGCACCGGTGCATTCGTCGCCAAAGTCAAGGACCAGCGTTTTAGGAGTGGCATCCGGGTCGAACTGAACGGCGGGGCAGCCTCCGAGGAATAGGGGATCGCGGGAGGAGGCCGCTTTCAGACCCGGCAGCCGGGTTCCCGCCGCCTCCATGACCAGGGCGTCCAGGTCGGCCGCCAGGATCTCCACCAGAATCTCCTGTTCGGTCATCAGTACCAGATCTTCATCGGAAAGCGATTCTTTCTGACAGGCAGACAGCCCCAGGAGCATAAGCCCCGCCGCCAACGGAATTATCAAGTTTCTCATTTCAATTGCATGTATCAGGCTTCCGGCACCTGCCGGAAGCAACAGCAGGGTATACGCAAATAATGCGCCAAAGTTGTCAGTCGGGGCCTCCGGAGGGGAGAAGAAGCCTAAGCTTTCCACAAGGGCAGGTTGTACGGCAGAAGAAAGAATATACGCAGAGGCCTTATTCCGGGGATAAAGGGATGTTTCCCTGTTTTGCGGCTGTTTAAGATTTTTTCCGGAAATTCCGGGATGATGACCGACCTCCGGGAAAAATACTGCAAGAAGTTCAGAAATATGCTTACCCCGGCACAAATACCGGCAATGTACCGCAAAGAAAGGCAGTTGCGGGGGAAATTGCGGATGGAGGTCAGGCGCCGTTTCGGAAATCCGGTGCCGGAGCAGCGTTGGTTTCCGGATAGAAGATACTGAGCCCTCCTGTCTTTTCTCTCTTTTCTTATATTTGCAGGCCTTAAGAAGCGCAATTATTGGAAGCGCTGTCGTTTCTGCCATTGTTTGAAGGGCATCCGGGGCTTCGTGAAATTGCAGGCCTGACCGGTGCCCCCCCGGGTGAAAAGATTCACCTGCAGGGAATCCATGGCTCTGCCCTTTCCATTCTTGCGGCTCTCCTTTTTCGCCGCACACGCCGCAATATGGTGGTCGTACTGCCTGAGAAGGAGGATGCAGCCTATTTTTATGATGATCTGGTGAGCCTGGGGCACGAGCCGGATGCCTGGTTTTTCCCCTCTTCGTGCAAGCGGTCGGTACAGTTCGGACAGCCCGACCAGGACAATCTGGTGCTGCGTACCGGAAGCCTGAACCGGATCCGCGCCGGTGGAGAACCGGTGATGGTGGTGACCTACCCCGAGGGGCTCGTGGAAAAGGTGCCCAGCCGCGAAAGTCTTGCAGCCAACACCCTTACCCTGTCGCGGGGAGAAAAGGTGCCGGTTGAATTCATCAACGATTTCTTGTTTGAATTCGGATTTGAAAGGGTGGATTTCGTGACCGAGCCGGGGCAGTTCAGCATCCGGGGGAGTATTGTCGATATATACTCCTTTGCACAGTCGGATCCTTTCCGGATCGATTTTTTCGGAAACGAAGTGGAATCGATCCGGAGTTTCGAGCTCGACACCCAGTTTTCGAAAGACAGCTACGACACCATTACCCTGGTTCCGGATGTCCACAGGCAAGAGGTGGCCGGGGAGCGGATTTCCCTCACCGGCTTCATGCCTGAGGGGACCCTGTTTTTGCTGGTGAATGGCCAGCTGACAGTCTCCCATCTGGATGCCATTGTTTATCATACCCTGAACCATGCAGTGGAAGGTGTACAGCTGCCGGCCGGATTGCTGCTCGGCGGCAACGAACTGAAACAGTCGCTGTCGGGGATGACATGCCTGGAAACCAGGGGGGGGGCTCTCTTCCCTGCCGGATGTGCCGTGTCGTTCAACGTTTCCAGGCAGCCTGCCTTCAGCAAGAACTTCGGCCTGCTGGGCGAAAACATGGAGGAGTTCCAGGAGCAGGGCTACCGGTTGCTGCTGTTGTCGGGGCAGGAGAAGCAAATCGAACGGCTGCGGGCCATTTTCCGGGAGATCAGAAAGCAGGTGGTTTTTGAGGAGGTTCCTTTTGAATTGCATGAGGGATTTATCGACCACGACCTTCGGTTGTGTTGTTATACCGACCATCAGATCTTCGAGCGGTATCACCGTTTCAGGCTGCGTACCACGCAGCCTCAGCGTGAGGCGATCACCCTCCGGGAACTCACCCGGCTCCATCCCGGCGATTATGTGGTGCATGTGGACCATGGCATCGGGAAGTTCGCCGGACTTGTGAAAACGGAGGTGAACGGAAGGATGCAGGAGGCTATCCGGTTGATTTACCGTGACAACGACTCCCTGCTGGTAAGCATCCATTCGCTTCACCGGGTCTCGAAATACAGGGGTGGCGAGGGGTCTGAGCCGGTGCTGAACAAGCTGGGGAGCGGCGCCTGGCAGACCCTGAAGAACCGCACCAAATCGAAGGTCAAGGATATCGCCCGGGAGCTGATTGCCCTGTATGCCCGGCGGCACCAGGAACAGGGATTTGCCTTTTCGCCCGATTCCTATCTCCAGTCGGAGCTGGAGGCTTCGTTCCTGTATGAGGATACCCCCGACCAGGAGAAGGCCACCCTGGCGGTAAAGGAGGACATGGAGAAGCCTTCGCCCATGGACCGTCTGGTATGCGGCGATGTGGGTTTCGGGAAAACGGAGGTGGCCATACGGGCGGCCTTCAAGGCGGCCGCTGACAGCAAGCAGGTGGCGGTGCTGGTGCCCACCACCATCCTGGCATTGCAGCATTATAAAACCTTCACCGACCGGCTGGCCGGTTTTCCGGCAACCGTCGGCTATGTCAGCAGGCTGCGTTCCCCGGCCGATATCAAAAGCACCTTGCGGGAGCTGGAGGCGGGGAAACTCGACATCATCATCGGCACCCACCGGCTGATCAGCCGGGATGTGAAATTCAGGGACCTGGGGCTGCTGATCGTCGACGAAGAGCAAAAATTCGGCGTAACTGTCAAGGAAAAGCTGAAACAAATGAAGGTGAACCTCGACACCCTGACCCTTACGGCCACGCCGATTCCGCGGACCCTCCAGTTTTCGCTGATGGGAGCCCGCGACCTGTCGGTCATCCAGACCCCTCCCCCCAACCGGTACCCCATCGCCACCGAGATCCACGGTTTCAACGAACAGCTGATCCGCGAGGCCATTCTGTATGAGGTGGGCAGGAACGGACAGGTGTTTTTCATACACAACCGCGTGCAGAACATCTATGAGGTGGAAGAGACCCTGCGGCGGATCGTTCCGGGGGTGAAAACCGTGGTGGGGCATGGCCAGATGGAGGGGGCCGCCCTCGAAACGGTGATGCTCGACTTCATCGAGGGGCGTTACGATGTGCTGATAGCCACCACCATCATCGAGTCGGGGCTCGATATTCCCAATGCCAACACCATGATTATCAACCAGGCGCAGAATTTCGGCCTGAGCGACCTGCACCAGCTGCGCGGACGGGTGGGCCGCTCAAACAAAAAGGCCTTCTGTTACCTGCTGACCCCTCCCTTGTCGGCGCTCACCCCCGAAGCGAGGCGCAGGCTTAAGGCCATTGAAGAGTTCTCCGACCTGGGCAGCGGGTTCAACCTCTCCATGCAGGACCTGGACATCCGCGGCGCGGGCAACCTCCTGGGGGCCGAACAAAGCGGCTTCATCGCCGATATTGGCTTTGAAACTTACTACCGTATTTTGAATGAGGCGCTCCGGGAACTGAAGAATGACGAGTTTCAGGGTCTTTTCGATCAGAAGGAGGCGCCCGGCAGGAATGCCGGTACGGGCATGGGCAGCGACTGCCAGATCGAAACCGACCTGGAACTGCTGTTCCCCGAGTCCTATATTCCCGGATCGGCCGAACGGATGCTTCTCTACCGGGAACTTGACAACGTGGAAAACCCTGAACAGCTGCTGAAATTCGAGGCGGGACTGAAAGACCGCTTCGGTCCGGTACCCCCGGAAAGCATCGGTCTGATGGATGTGGTCAGGCTTCGCTGGACCGCCTGTCGTCTGGGTTTCGAAAAGGTTGTCCTTAAAAACGAAAAGATGATCTGCTATTTTCCCTCAGACGGGGATACAGGGTATTACCAGTCGGGACGGTTCGGAAGGATCCTTGACTTTGTGCAGGCCCATCCGAAGAAGTGCCGGATGAAGGAGGAGGGGAAACTGACCCTGACCTTTCTTTCGGTAAGAAATGTAGGCGAAGCCATTGCACTGCTCTCCGTCATCGGGGAAAAGGGGGATGCCTTATCGTGAAAGAGGATAAAATCGTAACTTCAACCCGGGAAGCCGGTAGCCGGATAATAAGCAAGGTTATGAAAGAGGATAAGAAGAGGCCGGGGGTCATGTCGCGCAGGGGGTTTCTTGCGTCAGCGGGGGCGGCAGCCGCATTGTTCACCGTTGTTCCGGCACGGGCGGTGGCAGGACTCGGGCACACGCCCCCGGGATCGAAGCTGAACATTGCCGGCATCGGCGTGGGAGGCATGGGGTATCGCAACCTCAGGAGCATGGAGACGGAGAACATCGTGGCCTTGTGCGACGTGGACTGGGATTATGCGGGGAGGAGCTCCTTTAAGGCTTGGAGCAGGGCCAGGCTCTACAAGGACTACCGCGAGATGTTCGACCAGCAGAAGGAACTCGATGCGGTGATGATAGCCACGCCCGACCATTCACATGCCCTGCCAGCCCTGATGGCCATGCGGCGCGGGCTTCATGTATACCTGCAGAAACCCCTCACCCATTCGGTCTACGAGGGGAGGATCCTGGCCGACACAGCCCGCACCTTCCGGGTGGCTACGCAAATGGGCAACCAGGGAAATTCGGACGACGGGATCCGCAGGATCTGCGAGTGGATCTGGGCAGGCACCATCGGGGAGGTCACCCATGTGGACAGCTGGACCAACCGCCCTCTCTGGCCTCAGGGGCTGGAACGGCCTGAACGGAACCAAAGGCCGCCCAAAAACCTCGACTGGGATCTGTTCGTGGGGCCCGCCCCTTTCCGTCCTTACCACGACAGTTACACGCCCTGGAACTGGCGCGGCTGGTGGGACTTCGGCACCGGGGCGCTGGGCGATATGGCCTGCCACATCCTCGACTCCGTCTGCATGGCGCTGAAACTGGAATATCCTGTGTCGGTCGAAGGCTCTTCCACTCCGGTGAATACCGAATCGGCACCGGCTGCCGAGTGGATCCGGTATGAATTTCCCCGTCGCGACAACCTTCCCAAGGTGGCCATGCCGGAAATGACCCTGCACTGGTACGACGGGGGCCTGATGCCCCCCCGGCCGGATGAATTGCTGCCCGGGGAGCCCCTGGGCGACGCCGACGGAGGGGTGGTCTTTCACGGGACCCGGGGCAAAATCATGTGCGGGGCGTACGCCCGCAATCCCCGGCTTCTGCCCACCCGCCTGATGGAAGACTTTACCGAACCTCCCAGGAGCATACGCCGGATCGGGGACGCCATGACCGGAGGCCATGAGCAGGACTGGATCCGCGCCTGCAAAGAAAGCAGGGACTCCCGGGTGGAGGCCTCCTCCCAATTCGGCTATGCCGCTGTTCTCAACGAAATAGTCCTCCTGGGCGTGCTGGCAGTCCGGCTTCAGGGACTGGGACGAAAATTGCTTTGGGATGGCAAAAATATGCGCTTCACCAACATCGGACCGGAGGAACAGTTGCGGGTACTCTCAAAAAGCCGCTTTGAACTGGTCAACGGGGATCCCCGTTTCAGCAATCAGTATGTAAACCTGCCGGCAGCCCGGATGGCCGAAGAATGGATCCGGCATACCTACCGTACCGGTTGGGAACAGATCTGACCCCCGGGACGGATTTGACATTCCCCATTCCGGTCAATGGGTGGCTGTTCCCACCCATGACCCGGGAGCAGGTTATTTGCCTTCCGGTTTTTTGTTTTCCATCCAGATTTCCCGGGTCCGCATCTCCCGGGGCGGATACATCCCCCTGAAGCGAATGCTGTCTCCGGGGGCTCCCCGGCGGGGAAAACCGGGCCTGGCTTCCTGTGGCGGCGGCTCCTTCCGGATAATGGTGATCTTCTCTCTGCCGCCGCTCAGCTTTTTCTTCTTGTAGGAGATGATCCCGGGATCCGCCAGGTTAATGACGTTGCCCCTGCTACTGTCAAACGCCCGCCAGATAAAAGGCTCTCTGCCGGAATCCTCTTTCATCACGACAATTGCTTCCACCTCTTTCTTTTCGCTTTCCCCTGCAACATTCCCTGTATCGGGAAGGGCATCCGGGGCGAACCGCCTGAAGCGGTGCAGTTCACCCATGGGAAATTCTTTCAGCTCTTCCACGTTGATAAGGGTGTCGGTACCTCCCTGTCCGTCATCGCTGATGGTGATAATTTTCACCTGTTTTTTTGTGTTCTTCCCGGGCTGGCCTGCCAAGGCCGGGGTGGCCCAGGTAAAAAACGCCAGCAACAGAGCGGGAAGAACTCCGCGGTACAATGTTCTCTTCATTTTGAACTTCAATTGACATTTCAATACATTCCATTTCCGATAGCCGGGGACCTCCGGCCTTGCGGCCTTTTGCGCTCCTGCATTCCCCGGGTCCTGCCCTCAGGGCCGGAAATCCGGCTGCCGGAAGGATATTCGCCGAGTGGAACCTCCGGCGGTCAGGAACCCTTACCGGTATCCTGCAGGCATAAACCATGCCATCCTGTCAAAGGCTCCTGACTGAGCTCCCATCCGGGTTCCGGGGGGAAGTTCCGGCCTTGTACCGGCTGACTGCCGGAGGCTTAAACCGCATGCCTTTTCAGGGCATGTCGGGCAGCGACCAGGGTTTCCGGTAGGTGTGGCGGATCAATTCGTTGGCAAACCGGGTGGCAGGCATGGGGTCGGTCCAGTCTTTCTTAAAGGAAGGATGGCCGTCGTGGATGGTAAACCCGTCCTTGACCACGGTTTTGATCATCAGGTCGTCGGTGATGTTGGTGAACCGCATGTTCTGGCCATCCCATTCCAGCTCTTTGTTGAGCGACTGGAGCCGGACGGCGAGCACGCCCATGACCACCATTTCGTTGAAGGGACCGGCTTCGCAAAAATCGGAGGCGGTTTTCACGCGGGTGTCGGGGTTTTCCTTGCAGGCACGCGCCCAATCCATTTCATGGCCTCCCCGTGTGGCGTTGTCGATGCGGCGCCTGAACTTCGGTGCGTCGGGAACCCTGCCGGAGAGAAGCCAAGGGTTGATGCCGTAGCATCCGCAGATCAGCTTGTCTTTGGTGCCGTGGAAGATGACGCCGCCCCCGTTGTCGTTCATGTCTTTGCCGGCCGGCCATCCCTCCGGTTTCATGGGCTGGAGGCCGCCGTCGTACCAGGTCACCTCCACCTCTTTCAGCTGGGAGCCTTTCTTCATGCCTTTCCAGGGCCGTTGTGCCGCCCGGGCCGGGAATACCATCCGCACCATCTGGGCGTTGGGGGCGCAGTCGTTCAGCAGGAGCGTCGAGCTGCCCTGGGCTTTCACGGGATAGCCCAGCTCCAGGCCGACAAATACCGGGTGCAGAATATGGCAGGCCATATCGCCCAGCGCCCCGGTGCCGAAGTCCCACCAGCCGCGCCAGTTCCAGGGTGTGTAAAGCGAATGGTAGGGACGCATGGGTGCCGGCCCGATGAACAGGTCCCAGTCGAGCGTGTCGGGCACCCATTCCCCTTTTTCGGGCCGGTTCAGGCCCTGCGGCCAGATCGGCCGGTCGGTGAAGGCCTCCACTTTGGTAACCTCGCCGATCTCTCCGTTGGCCAGCCACTCACAAATCAGGCTGACCCCCTCGCCCGAGGATCCCTGGTTCCCCATCTGGGTGGCTACCTTGTATTTGCCGGCCAGCTTCGTGAGCAAACGCGACTCATACACGGTGTGGGTCAGCGGTTTTTGCAGGTATACGTGCTTTCCCAGGGTGATGGCGTGCGCGGCGATCAGCGCATGGGTGTGGTCTGCCGTGGCAATGACCACCGCGTCGATCGATTTGCCCATCTCCTCATACATCTTCCGCCAGTCCTTGTACCATTTGGCGCCCGGAAACTCCTCGAAAACTTCGTTCTGCCGGCAGTAACCCCAGTCAACATCGCACAACGCCACAATGTTCTGCGATTTCAGATTCTTGAGGTTGGCATTGCCCATACCCCCGACGCCGATCCCGGCGATGTTCAGCTTGTCGCTCGGGGCAACATGGCCCATCCCTGAAACCACATGGCCGGGCACAATGGTAAAGCCTGCCGCCGCCGCCGCCGTCGTCCCCAGAAATACCCTGCGGGAAATCCCGTTCGATTCATTTTTTCCGCTCATAGCTAATAACTTGAAGTGTTTATTGTTGTTGGTTTTGTCTGAAGTAAAATCAGCTAAATATAGGAATAAATGATTTTTAAAAAAAGTTTCTCAACCGAAAGACCTCGCAGCCTGTAATTGCAGGATCTTATTCAAGACCCATTGTCAAAAGAAGGCGGCTCCGGATCGGGTGAAACGGATGTTGCCCCGTTGTAAAAAAACCGCTAACTTTGGTTAACCTGGGAAACAGATTTTGAAAAAGCCAGCCAGTCATTGTCCGGTGTGATGACAGGCTGCAGGATATATCGCCGGATTTGCAGCCTTGAGAGTTTTTAAACAAACTGAAAATTATGAATGATACGGTTGTTCCCCGTGGCGATGCGCCGGGCCCTCCTTCGAATTACCTGGTGGGGGCCATCCTGTGCACCTTGTTCTGCTGTCAGATTCTTGGCATCGTATCCATCATTTATGCCGCGCAGGTCAATTCCAGATGGCAGTCCGGCGACTTTGAGGGCGCCAGGCAGGCCAGCAGGAATGCCCTTACCTGGATCTGGATTTCTGTCGGGTCGGCTGTAATCCTGGCAATTGCAATATTGGTGTTTGGCATAGGCGCTGCCGTGATGTCGGATGTTTTCAACTGGTAATAAACCTGCCGGGAAGGTGGTTGGCTGGCTGCTGGCTGCCGGGGCAGTTCCGGTGCTGCTGTTGCTCTATTTCCTGGATCCGGGAACTTCCGCTCTTTTTCCCAGGTGCCCTTTTCACCTGTATACCGGGTTTTTTTGTGCGGGATGCGGCTCCCAGCGGGCAATCCACAGTCTCCTGCACCTGCGGCCCCTGGAAGCCATGGCCCATAACCTGCTCATCCTCCCGGGCGGTCTCCTGATTGCGTACCATTACATCCACGGGTTGTTGAACCGGCTGTTCGGATGGAAGCTTCCCAACCTGCTGTACATGAAAAACACCCCCCGGATCATTCTGGGGGTGGTCCTGGTTTTCTGGTTCCTGCGGAACCTGCCTTTTCCCCCTTTTAACTGGCTGTCGCCCGGCTCCTGATCCATCAGGCTCGTTGCTCAGTAGTTTTTTCCTTTCCCGTTGACCATCGGAACAAACCGGACCGGGAGGACATTTTTTTCGCGGATTTCACCCTTTCTTTTCTCCAGGAGGTAGAGATACTGGATTCTTCCGGTTTGCCCGACGGGAATGATCATCTTTCCCCTTTCGGCCAGCTGGTCAGTGAGAGGTTGCGGAATCTCAGAAGGTGAACAGGTAACCAGGATGGCATCGTAGGGAGCGAATTCCTGCCAGCCCTGGTATCCGTCGCCCACCTTAAGCCGGATCCTGCCGTATCCCAGTTGCGCCAGGATTATCCCGGCCTGCTGTGCCAGGGTTTCGGCGATTTCGACGGAGTAGACCGCGGCCCCCAATTCTGCCAGGATGGCTGCCTGGTACCCCGATCCCGTGCCGATTTCAAGGACTTTACTGCCAGGCCGTATATCCAGGATTTCGGTCATGTAGCCCACGATGTAAGGTTGTGAAATGGTCTGGCCTTCCCCGATGGGAAGGGGCTGGTCGGCGTAAGCCCACCGGCGGTATGCCTCAGGTACGAAAAGGTGCCGCGGCACTTTCCGGAGCGCTTCCAGCACTTCAGTCGAGGTTATTCCCCGCTGTTCCAGCTGGATGCGCACCATCTCCTCCCGGGAGGCGGCATAGGGGTCGGGCTGGTCAGCGGCGTATGGCATGAAAAACAGAAGACACAGAAGCAGGTTCATTGTCCGGTACCTTGACAGATGCTCCCCGGCTGTTGCCGTACTGCGCCTGACTGGAGGCGCTGTGCGTTGCCGGGAAGGCGGCCTGTTGCCCAAAGTTACTAAAAAGGCACCTCATTTCAAAAGGAGGGATCGGTATCGGTTTCCCATCGTCATGGGTCCCACCGTTAGCGGATTCCGCTTTTGCAGCTGTGAGAACCTGCATGCCCCGGAAACGGTCTTCTCTTCAGCACGGTTTTAAAATTTAACGCCGTATTGAGCATAAACGGCGGGGTTTGCCTATTTTTACCACCCTAAAAAGCAAATGAACGGGCAGGAGGCTTCTGATGCAAAAGGACAGGGTTGTATCCTCCGTGCAAATTCCATGGGTTTGAAGAATTTTTGCCTGCCTTCGTTCGTTCTGTGATTGAAAAACGGTACATTAATTAACAAGTTGACGAATGAAAAAACTATTGTTTGTTTCCGGGTTTTTGCTCTTAATGAGTTGTCAGCAAAAACAGCAGCAGATCGACCGGCTGGGCGTAGTCACCGACAGCCTGGCCATGGTAGCCGCTGAAAAGGATTCGGCGATCCTGGAGTTTCTGAGCGGATTCAATGAGATTCAGGAAAACCTGGATTCGATCAAACAGGTGGAGAAACTGGTGACGATTGCCACATCCGGGCAGGGGGAGCTCAGGGGCAACCAGAAGCAGCAGATCATGGAAGACATCAGCCTGTTGAACCAGCTGCTTCAGAAGAACAAGGAGCTGACCGCCTCCCTGCAAAACAAGCTGAACAATGCCAATTCCAAGGTGGGGCAGCTTCAGGGCATGGTGACGGAGTTTGAGCGGATGATTTCCAACCTCAACCAGCAAATTGAGGTAAAAGATACGGAAATAGCCCAGTTGTCGCGCGACATTGAGCGGCTGAACATCGATATCTCCCAGCTGACCGGCCAGGTGGAGGAGGTAACCCGGGAGGTTCAGGAGAAGGAGGAGGTTATTGAAACCCAGACGGCGGAACTGAACAAGGCCTGGTATGCCATGGGAACCGTAAAGGAACTGGAAGACAACATGGTGCTTGAGAAATCGGGGGGGGTCCTCGGCATGGGCCGCACGCTGAAGATCCGCAAGGATTTCAACCGCGATTATTTCTCAGAGGTGGACATACGCACCTTCACCCTGCTGCCTCTTCAGGTGAAAAAGGCAAGGGTGCTGTCGGTTCATCCGCCGGAATCCTGGCACATCACGGGGATCAAGACAGCCGACACCCTGTTTATTGACAATTCGGGCGATTTCTGGAAAGCTTCCAAATACCTGCTGGTCGTTCTGGATTGATACCCTTGTGCCCCTTGCAGGCAGCAGGAGGCTTTCATGTGGTTCCCCGGCCCATGCTGTGCTGTCGTTTCCGGTTCAGTCCAGGTCGAAGCGGAGCCTTTGACCCCTCACCTCCTCCCGGATATTTCCGTCGTGGTAGGCAAGCTGTCCATTCACGAAGGTGTGGGTGACGGAGTGATGGAAGGTAAGGCCATCAAAGGGTGACCAGCCACATTTGTACAGGAGGTTTTCAGGGGCTACCTGCCAGCTTTTCGAGGGATCCAGGATTACAAGGTCGGCAAAATAGCCAGGTCTGAGATATCCTCTTTGGCGGATCCGGAAAAGATCGGCCGGTGCGTGGCACATTTTTTCCACGATGGCTGCGGGGGTGATCCTGCCCTGAAGGCTCGCCTCGAACATGGCCACCAGGGAGTGCTGTACCATGGGGCCGCCAGAGGATGCCCGGAAGTAGCTTCTTCTTTTTTCCTCCAGGGTATGGGGTGCATGGTCGGTGGCAACCACATCGATCCGGTTGCCGAGAAGCGCTTTCCACAATCCCTCCTTGTCTTCCGCCGTTTTTATCGCCGGATTCCATCGGATCAGGGGGCCCAGGGTTGCGTAATCGTGGTCGTCGAACCAGAGATGGTGGATGCAGACCTCGGCCGTGATTTTTTTGCCGGCCACCGGTCCGGGACTGAAAAGGCCGGTTTCCCGGGCTGTTGACAGGTGGAAAACATGGATCCTGGCTCCGGTGCGTGAGGCCAATTCCACGGCTCTGGCGGTGGAGCGGTAGCAGGCCTCGGCGCTGCGGATCTCCGGATGGCAGGCAATGGGCACCTCCTCCCCGTATTGCCGGTGTGCCCTTTCCAGGTTGGCCCGGACCAGGGTTTCCTCTTCGCAGTGCAGGGCGATCAGGAGGGGGGAGTGGCTGAAGATGGCTTCCAGAACCCGGTGGTCGTCTACCAGCATGTTACCGGTTGAGGAGCCCATGAACACTTTGATGCCGCAGACGGAGGAAGGGTCGGTTTGAACCAGTTCCTCCAGATTGTCATGGGTGGCTCCCATGAAAAAGGAATAATTGGCCGCCGAAACCTCTCCGGCACGGCGGAATTTTTCTTCGAGGAGCGCACGGGTTATGGTTTGCGGCAGCGTGTTGGGCATCTCCAGGTAACTGGTTACCCCGCCGGCCACCGCCGCCCGGCTTTCCGATGCGATGTCGCCTTTGTGGGTGAGGCCCGGTTCCCTGAAATGGACCTGGTCGTCGATCGCTCCGGGAAGCAGATAGCTCCCACGGGCATCGATCAGCCGCGCGATGCCCTCCCCGTTTGCCGGGTGATGATCACCGCGGATCACCGATTCAATCCGTTCCCCGCTGATCAGAAGGCTCCCCCTGAAGCTTTCCCCCTCATTGATCAGGGTGGCATTGCATATCAGTGTCTTCATGGCAGCTCTTTTTTCTGCCTGACGGCTCGGGCTTCCGGTCCGGGATCCCGCAACGGGTCACCCGGCCGGCATGCCGCCCGCCCGACGGTTATATTTTTTCCAGAAACTGCGTATCTTCATCTTTAATACCCCCCACAGCGCTTCGCTGAAAATGCCGCCGCTCATTTTTGAGGACCCCTCCTTGCGGTCGGTGAAGATGATGGGCACCTCCACAATCTTGAACCCCAGTTTGCAGGTGGTGAATTTCATTTCCACCTGGAATCCGTAACCCTTCAGACGGATGTCGTCGAAATCGATGGCTTCGAGCACCTGCCTGCGGTAACACTTGAAGCCGGCCGTGGTGTCCATCACCTTCATCCCGGTAATGAGCCGAACGTATACAGAGGCAAAATAGGAGAGCAGCACCCGGCCCAGGGGCCAGTTGATTACGTTGATCCCAGAAATATACCTCGAACCGATGGCCAGGTCGGCACCGTTGCGGACAGCAACAGAGAGCCGCTCCAAATCGTCGGGATTGTGCGAAAAATCACAGTCCATCTCATAGATATAATCGTACCCTTTCCCGAGTGCCCATCTGAATCCTGCTATGTAGGCCGTCCCCAGCCCCATCTTGCCGGGACGCTCCTCCAGAAAAAGACGGTCCGGAAATTCAGCCATCAGCCCCCGCGTGATTCCGGCCGTGCCGTCGGGCGAATTATCGTCTATGATCAGCAAATGAAAGGGGGTGGACAGGGAAAACACCTTCCGGATGATCTTCTCCACATTCTCCTTTTCATTATAAGTCGGAATGATGACCAGGTTCTTTTCTGATATCTTCATGCTGCGGTTTCCTGAATTTTGTTTTGCGAAAATACACTTTTAATTTGGATTTCTTTGCGAAAGCGGCCGCCGGCGGCCTCCGGACAGGGAAGGGAAGGCCCGGATTGGTGGTTTTTCTTAATGTATTGTTTTTCAGCATTATGTTAGTTTTCTTACGGATGTTGGGCCGAAGATGCGTATGGTATTGGAAAAAAAGTAGGGTTTTATTTTGGCGGATGAAAAAAGGTGATTATCTTTGCCACCCCGAAAAAGGTTAAAGAG
>JAEAME010000427.1_pt1 | contig 43927 bp, 23 predicted proteins | sample 8958731 | NCBI WGS metagenome assembly JAEAME01 (sample SAMN16933194, study PRJNA681113) | bioreactor sludge metagenome | isolation source: anerobic bioreactor sludge (Control) | place: India:Bengaluru | collected 2018-10-24
GTTTAAATATTTTTCATTTGATTGGGCAAGCCAAGATTCAATATTCGAGTCATTCCAAGAGCTTAATTTCGGCGGAGGTGTGCCATTTAACAAAAGTTCCTTACTACATTTTTCTTTAATCTCTGGAATCGTGTATATCGTCATTCCTACAGGAATGTTCTTTTCACCCTCGATCAGTTGTTCATTCATAAAATACTGATCTAAAAGTATCTCAAGTTGACTTTTTCTTTTAGGGAATATCTCGTCTTCTTTCACACTTGAAATTTGACCAGTATATGGAAAATAAATTCTGTCTAAATCATAGATGTACTCAAAATTAGAATACGGACAAAAAAGAAAGACGCCTTTTTGAGCTTCTAAACGCCAAAGGTTTTGAACCTCCAGATATAAAATTTCAGGCAATGGATATTCAGATAGCATAAACCAGTTTTTCCAGAAATTCATCAAATCCTGACTATTGAGGCACAAAATACAACTCTCAACATTTTCTTCTTCTATCTTTCCATAAGAAGCAAAAAATCCTGCCCCGGGAGGGTTTGTCGTGAAATCAATAAAATTTGTTGGTATTCCATAATGTTGAGCCACCGCAATTATATCGTCTGGATGTTTTGCTAGCTCTTCTAATCCTTTTGTTCTCTTTACCCATGACTCAAATCTCACCATTTTTTCTAACGCTTCATCTTTTTTATCTTTGTCTACCTGTCGGCCAAACGATGATTTTAGTGGCCAATTCTTAATTTGACCCCGAAATAAATCATAGCCATTTTGTTCTTTGAGCTTGCTGGCTAATTCCACAGCTTCATCAACATTATTTACTTTGTGAAATCTTGGACTGAACATAGTCAACTCAACATTTAAAAGGATCTTTCACAACATTATAAATTTCATTTATCCTTCTTTTCTAACTCCAAATTAAAACTCTCCGGCGGCCCCACATAACTCGGCTTAACTTCACCAGTCTCCACAACCAGCTTTTGCAGCACCACACCAGGATCAACCATCCAGAATTTCAAAACATGCTTCCCCGGTTCACTGATAATATGTTTGGAGACTTCAATCGTGACATTATTCCTCACCGATTCTTCCCAGTCCTGGAAAGTTTTGTTTTCATGCATATTGATAATCTCCGCTGGCTCATTATCGAATGAGATGCCGTAGCGTAAACCTTGATTGTTGTGAAAATTCAAAGTCGGGGAAAGATAAGCCTTCACTTTTACCTCGCATGTGCTGAAGAGATACGTCTGATATTCCAAACGGGGGCTATCACCTGCTGGTGATTGCGTCGGGGCAGTGACTGGAACAGGAGTCATAGCAGAAAGCGTGCGCCCCAGATCGGGAATGCACTGCCAGGTAATTGGAGGCGTATTCACTGCTCGGCTGTAGTGCTCAGCTTCCATCGAAACATAGCCGTTGCTCTCGATAAAACAATTCTCGATTTCCCCTTTCGGCAGCGAAAAATTCTTGATAATTGCCTGAACCGAAACACGGCTTTTATTGGGCCCGCTGATCGTGATCGGAACGCGCTGTTCGCCAGTTGGCGCTTTGTTCCAATCGACGCTCACCAATGATCGCTCTTCGGTTTCGATTTTGCCTTTTGTCTTATTGATTTTAATCCAGGATTTCCCCGGCTGAATTGAAAATTTAAACGGAGTTTTTCCCTGGTTAAAAATTTCGATGTAATAGGTTTGTTTGTTATAAGGATCAAATTCTGGCAGGACCACCTGGCTGGAATCTTTGGGCCACCAGCTTTCTGAACCTTCAATGGCAAGTCCCATATTGGCAGCGACAGGGATTTCAATCTCTTTCACTTCGGGCATGGCGTTTTTCTCTGGCTGCTGCCAGTAGGTGTAGCCGATATGCGTCTGATCCATGAAATGATTCCATTTGCCATTCGACAGCACGGTATTGTAATAGTTGGTGATTTCGGCATCACGATCAAATAACTGCTTTGCCTTCTCTGCCAGACTATTTGTCGCTGCCCGTCCCTGGTTGGCATAAAGGCGGTTTTTTCCCAAAGTCACATAAAGCTCATTCAAATTGGCGCAGGCTTCCACTGGATGTAAAACCAATTGATAAAAAGCATCGCGGTATTCAGCGGTCAGAGCATCATAAATCTTTCGGGCTTGGGCTTCCAATTTTTTGTAATCGGCCACGACCGTCTCAGCCTCTCGGTAATTGGCCAGACTGTAAGTGTCAGGTGCCAGCAGCTCGGGCTTGCGGCGGGAATTAAATTGAGTATATTTGGTCAAAATATCGCCAACCTCTTTAGCATAGCTCAAGCCGAATTGTTCTTCCGCCCAAAGTCTGGTATATTCGGGCAACTGTTCGGCTGGAAAACTTTCAGGATTCCAGGCGTAATCGAGAAAGAAGCTAATCGGAAATTCCATGGGCTTGATGTCGCCGACGTTGACGATCCAGATCTGTCGGGCGCCGTATTCATACGCCAGGTTCATCTGCTCCCAGACACGGGAAATCTGGCTGGTGTTCAGCCACTTATAATTTCGCGGCCCACCGACATAATCAAAGTGATAATAAATGCCATAGCCGCCAGCGCGCGGCTTGTCCTCTAATTTGGGCAGCTTGCGGATATTGCCCCAATTATCATCGCATAACAGCAGGGTCACATCATCGGGCACGCGCATTCCTCTATCATAATATTCCTGCACCTCTTTGTAGAGCGCCCAGACCTGGGGGATGGTCGTCACATCTTTGCCAGTTACCTCGTTAAGAATTTCGCGCTGATCTTTGACGATCCTTTGCAGCAGCTCGATATTGGCTGACTCAGTCATAGGCTCGTCACCATCGCCCCGCATTGCCAGGGTGACGATGCTTTCGTAATTGCCCATGCGCTTAATGCCTTCGGTCCAAAATTCCCGTAATTTAGCCTCATTCTTTTCATAATTCCAGGGACCGGAGCCATAGCGTCGCCATTCATCATGCGCCCGCATCATGGGCTCATGATGGGAAGTGCTGATGACCACGCCATATTCATCGGCCAACCTCGGATTTTCTGGATCGTCATCATAAAAGGCTCTGCCCCACATGGCCGGCCAGAGAAAATTGCCTTTCAATCTTAAAATCAGCTCGAAGACATGTTCATAAAACTTGCTATTAAATCCGCCAAATTTTTCATAAGCCCAGCCCGATAACGCTGGCGCTTCATCATTGATAAAAATGCCGCGGTATTTTACTTTCGGCTCGTTCCAAGTATATCGCCCCGGCTTTACAAAGATATTCGACTTTTTTTTGACTGGAACATCGGCCCACCAATACCAGGGCGAAACGCCGATTTTTTCCGAAAGATCAAACATCCCGAAGATGGTGCCTCGTTTATCGCTGCCAATGATGACCAGCGCAGATGTCACATTGGGGAATGGCTTTTCGACAATCTGAATCAAAAATGTTTCCCACTTTCCGGCGATGTCGGTGACATCAAGTTTTTTATCAGCCACTAATTTGTCGAGGAGCGGGCTTTTGCCCAACGTTCCGACAAACACGATTTCAGTGGATGCTGGAATCACGTCGATTGAAACATCGGGGTTGGCATTGGTTACCTGTTCGATGTCTGCCTGAAGCAGTTTCGCCACACGGATCACCCCGGGATAATCCTGGGAGCTGACACATAATGGCGCGGATTTGCCGGCAGTGGAGAGAGTGAATGCGCCAGCGTTTTTTTCGGTGGAGATATAACTTGTTTTGACATTCGCTGATGTTGCTTGTGAGCAGGCAAATAGGAAAACTATTAAAAGCAAAGTGAGAAGCCAGGGCTGTGGTTTTACGTGAAGCAGAGTTGTCGTGTATTTGGATTTTTTAATGCTGGTGTGAGTCATTGGAGTCACCTCATTTAGTTATTAATATGAATAACATGAAGAGATTTTAACACGAATGGGCCTGATATCCCTAAAGGGACTCTATGGTATTTAAGACGCCAGGGCTATAAACATTTCATCCTACGGGATTGAAATTTGGATTAAAAGAATAAATTCCAGCACCAGAATTATATATGACCTTGTTCCGTTAGGAACAAAATGTTTATAGATTTATTCCTTCCACTCATTCAAGCGTCCCGTTAGGGACGGGATGCAATTGATTCAGCTAATCATCTTAGTAAATTCTGAAATTACCGCTAAGCTGTAGAAATGCCAGCAAGTACAACATGCCATCGTAGTATCTCCACTTTCCACTCGGAATGGATAAATTCCAAAGTTCTTCAACAAATTCTTTTCGGATCTCATCTGTTGCAGCCAGCGCGGCGACAGCATTCATGGCAATCAAGCCGGCACTTCGCTCGGTTGACAATGGTTTTCCATCCAAAGAAAATTGATTCGGATAACTTTTAATATTCTGGGAATAGAAAAAATTGAGCAAACGATTCGATTGCTCCACTGCCCATTCATCTCGGGCAAACCATTGATAATCCACAGCAACATTCATGGCGACGCGCCGGGCATCGAAACGGAAATCTTTGTGTCCGTCGCCGGAGAATAACTCGGTGGGTGAGCCATCGAATCGAGCATAATCCGGAGCTAAACCAGTTTTGGGGTGAACTGTCCTTTTTAAAAATTGTCGACTGGTGTCAGCGGCATTGCGCCAGAGCTCGTTATTTTTATCCGCCCAACGCGCCCATAGCTCGTAAAAATGCGGCAAATGGTAGGATGGATCCGTGAAGTCATCGGCGTTTCCCACTGGCACAAAGACCACCTGCTTTTCTTTTTTATTAATCATATTAGTAATGACATCGGTCCGATCTGAGGATTCTTCCTTGCTGAGCATGGCATCCAAAATTTTTTGCGCCTCGGCTTTATAATTATAAATTCCTTCTCCATCTCCCCATCTCGCCGAAGCAAAAAACAGCGCCATTACAAACCATTCTTCGCCATCAGAAGCCGAATTGACGTCAAGTCTGGTTCCATCGGTTTTACACTGCCAGGCAAAATAATCTTGCCTTGCCCCGCTCTGATGCTGCATGTAAGTTTTTGTCCACTTCCACAAGCGGTCGAATTCGTTTTTTTTATCTAATTGAACTGCGATCATCATGCCATACGACATGCCTTCGGTACGCACATCGCCGTTACCGATATCTTCGATGTAGGCCATATCCGGCGCTACCGGATAATATACCCGCTGTGTTTGATCATCCCCATAAAATAATTGTTTAAAAGCGCTGTCTATTTTAGCTTTCACCTGGATTTCACTTTTTCCCAATAACTGAGAAAACAGGTTTTGATAAATTCCAGTAAAGAAAGCCCCAGCTTGGTTGGAATCACCGGAAACGGTTTTCACACAGTTGAATGAGCCACACGAGAATTTCGCTCTGCCAGGTAGGAATATATTCAGCAAGACAATCAGAAAGACAATACCTCGACCTTTCATAAACTTAACCTCATTAGCTAATTATTTAATGGGTTAAATATCTATTGAATCGTTTCAAATATAACAAAGTAGTTACAAAAAGTCAAGCGAAAAAATGAGTGACACATTTCAAATATCCCTTCCCACGATTCAGGTAACTGGAGAACTATCCAAATCATCGATTTAAAAATCTTGTTTATTTTCTTATTATTTTTTTCACGGTTTCTCTGCCGGTTCTTTGAAAATTTTTATTGATTTTCTCATTGAAAGAAATTATATTAGGTACAATAAACAATTAAACCGTTTCAATTGAGGGTGCAAAAAAAGGTGCCGAAGAAATTCATGAAAAAAATAACTATAGAAGATGTTGCTAAGCGAGCTGGAGTCTCCAAAGGAACTGTTTCTGCCGTTATTAATGCCAAGAATACTGTTCAGCCGGCAACCCGAGAACATATATTAGCAGTGATGAAAGAGCTCAATTTTCGTCCCCGGGGAGTAGCAAGGAATTTAAAAAATGGCAATCAAGATAAAACCATTGGCATCATTATTAAGGATTTGAGCTATCCATTTTATTCGACAATCGCTCTGGGTGCCAAAGAATATGCAAGCAACAAGGGATATTCCATCATCATTGCCAGCTCCGAAAACGATCATGAATGTGAAAAGAAATTTACTCATCTTTTTTCTACTAAAGATATCAAAGGAGCGATTATAGCGCCTTTAGTAGAAGGCACGGCCGAAATCGAGCATCTTTTCAAACTCAAAATGATAAATTACCCCTTTGTGTTATTAGAGGATGTAAAAGGAATACAGGCAAATGTGGTGGCGATCGATAATTTGAAAGCGATTAAAAAAGCCGTAAAATATTTAATAGATAGCGGGCACACAAAAATTATCCATTTCGCTGGTCCGCCGCAATCATCACATACCCAGGAACGGATCGAGGGATTTCGGGATGGCTTCAGCGAAAGCCCTCTAATTTTCAATAAAGATATGATCGTCTCTATCGGCTCTCGTCATGAAGAAAGCTTTGGAAATACCTTGAAGTACTTTAGGCACAGAAATCGGGAAGATTACCCAACGGCTATTGTCTGTTTCAATGATCAACAGGCACTGGCAGTAATGACAGCTTTAAAAGAATTAGATATTCAAGTGCCTGATGATGTATCAATTATCGGCAATGACGATATTTATTACGCCAAAATCTATCAGGTCCCTTTAACAACGATCAGGGCGCCGCAGCATGAAATCGGGAAAAAAGCAGCAGAGATACTCATTCGGAACATTGAATCTTCATCGCTATTACCACCGGAACGAGTTGTCCTGGAAACGGATTTTATAATCAGGGAGTCAACGAAAGTATTGAATATCTGATACTAAAAAGCTTATCCCTTCTAATTTATTTTTTGAGATAAGCCGAGCAATGTATCCGTTCGGACAACTCTCTTGATCGTCACCTGACTAAAAAGAATTACCTGCTTTTAATATCCCGAATCGATAGATTATTCAAATACTTTTCCAGATTGGTATAGCCATCTCCCTTCGGATGGCCGTTTCGATCATCTGGATTTTTGGGATCAAGACCGTTCGCCAGTTCCCAGGCATCGGGCATGCCGTCGTGATCTTCATCTTTCGGGACATCATAAGTTTTCAGCTCAGGCCAACCGCCAACATCCTTTTGAGAATCAATGATACCAGAGCCAGCGCCGTAAATGCCACCATAAGTCGCTGTTCCCGCTGTGACTTCTTCGATAATCCGTGCATCAACTGCATCCCGTTTTGGCAAAACAGCACCGACATTTTCTAAGACTAATTCATACGCTGTTTCAGCGGCTTGTGTAATAACAGGTGAAACCGCCAACGACGAATCGATTCTGACCGATTTCCAAAAATCTCCCTGTACGCCGCCAGACCAATTATCCGCTGTAATCGCTGGGTAACCAAACACATAATTTTCTGCTACATACCATTTGCCCTTTCCATCCCACGGTTCCACAATTCGATCCCTGATTTTCGTAGCCGGACCAAATTTATAATAATTCGCCACCACATTGTGATTACCACCCTCGCCGCCATAGGCGCTGTTCATGCCCCAATTATAAATCACATTATTTCGGAAATCAACAATTTCCCTGGCAGCATCACCATGTGTGCGACTGCCATTGAAACGTGGATTGCGGCTGGAGTGATGGGCTAATAGGTTATGATGAAACGAAGCGCCTTTCCCACCCCAGATGCCGCCATAGCCGTGGTCTCCTTTAAAATGATACGAATGATTCAAACTTTCGCTGATCAAACACCACTGAACTGTGGAATTTTCATTGTCATAAAAGCTGGCGACTTCATCGATCCCCCAACTGAATGAGCAATGGTCGATCATAATATCCCTGTTACCGATACAGGAAATTGCATCCGCAGCGTTTTTTTTCTCATCGCCGAGACGCACCCGAAGAAATCGAATGATCACATTGTTAGCCGAAATAATGACTGAATAATCTTTGAGGCAAATACCATCGCCAGGGGCGGTTTGTCCAGCGAGAGTGAGGTTTCCATTTTTGATAATGAGATCGGATCTCAATTCAATCGTACCTGAGACGCGGAATACAACTGTCCTCGGCTCTCTTTCTTGAATGGCCGCACGAAGGCTGCCGGGTCCGCTATCATTCAGATTCGTCACTTCGATGACGATTCCGCCACGGCCGCCTGTAGTCAATCGACCAAATCCTTCGGCTTCTGGAAAAGCGAACGGCTGGGCATGAATTGAAATCGGAATAATGAAAAAGGATAGCAGAGTTATTAAGCTGATCAGCAGAACATATTGCCAATTTGTGCTACTCTTGTTTCCCATTAATATAAACATTTCTCAAAGTCAAATCTTGCACGTGTTCCTGAACAAATCCTCTGGTCACCCCATTAAATTGACAGTTTTCTATATAGACCTGTGAAACCGGAGAATTTTCGTACCCATTAATCATGTAAGCAAAAGGAGATTTTTGGCAGGTCAAATTGTTAACGTGAATGTTGCGGATGACCGGATAAAATTGATCTCGATCATCGCCATAGAACATATCGATCCGAATCGCCGCTTCTTTGACCTGACCGACGATAATATTTCTCAAATAGACATTCTCAATGATTCCACCCCGCAAGGAGTTGGTTTTCATGCGCAACGCTCGATCCAGGTCAGGACTATTCATGATACAATCTTCGGCAAAGATATTTCGGACATTACCTGAAACCTCGCTCCCGATGGTCACGCCGCCATGCCCGTTTTTCATCTGGCAGTCCTGAATCACAATATTTTCAGAAGGCGTATTGACCCTTCTGCCGTCGGCATTACGCCCAGCCTTAATAGCGATACAGTCATCGCCAGTATTGAAATAACAATTTTTAATGAAAACATCTGAACAGGATTCGGGATTGCAGCCATCGTTATTAGGTCCCAGACTTTCTATTGTTACATTTTTAATAGTGACATTTACACAAAGCACCGGGTGAATAGCCCACATGGGTGAATTTTTGATGGTCACACCTTCGATAAGAACCTTCTTACAGCGATAAGGCTGAATGAAATTGGGACGGAGATAAAATCCTTCCCCAAAAATTCGATTTTTAACCGGGACATTTTTGTTTGCCATCTCCTGAAGTCTTGCGACATCAGCCCGCTGATCGGGTTTATTCTCCTGCCAGCCAGTTGGTGTGACTTTCGAGCCATCCCAGGGTCCCTTCCAATCCCACCAGACATTCTCCTTCGCACCTCCATCCAGCATACCCTTACCGGTGATGGCAATATTTTCCTGCTCAAACGCATAAATCAATGGGGAATAGTTCAGACACTCGACGCCCTCGAATCGAGTATAAACAACTGGCAAATACTTTTTTTTATCTGAAATGAATTGGATAATGGCGCTATCTGAAAGATGAAGATTGACAAAGCTTTTGAGGTGAATGGCGCCAGTCAAAAATCGACCGTCGGGAACGATAACCTTGCCTCCGCCAGCCTGATGGCAATCAGCGATTGCTTTACGAAAGGCTTCGGTACAATCCGTCATGCCATCCCCCACAGCACCGTAGTTAGTGATATAAAATTCTCGATTGGGAAATTCAGGGGGGACGATGCGTTTCAAAATATCGGGAACCTGATTCCAATTATCATCAGCCAGGTATCTTTGTCCCGCACATGAGAGTGACAGGCTATAAAAAATAAGGAGCAAAAATAAGTTTGCTCCTGTAAAACGAATCATTTTTTTAGAAATCCCGCGCACTGTCATATCACTATTCTTTCACTATATTTTCTTTCTCAGTTGATGATTTGTTTCTGTATCAGATTTTATCCGCGTAAAAGCTTATTGATTTCGTATGATGATTGAACATGATCTTAAACCACGTGCGATCCGGTTCTGCATTCACCGTAAATCAGGTTATTTCCTCTGGCTATTCATTGACTCAAATTCCAGGCTCGCCATGATGAAAGGGCCCACGGCTTTGGGATCATTGCTTCGAACTGGCTCGCTGATATAATATTCATAAGATCCATTACGATACGGGTCTCCGCCCAGGCCGGCAACGGAACAAGCTTTGTGAATTTGAACCAATCCCTCTTTATCCATTTCGATAAAATTTTTTAAGATCCCCTTATACCCTTTTTGGACGACATCCATGAATGTTGGATCGATATATTCCTTGCGAACTGCTTTGGCCAGTGAATAAACAAACATGTTCGAAGCTGAGGATTCAAGATAATTGCCTTGCTTTCCTCCCTGGTCAAGCACCTGATACCAAACGCCGGATTTTTCATCCTGATATTTCGCAATAGCATTTGCCAGTCGATTTAAAATATCAATAATTTCAGCTCGCCGGGGATGATCATCAGGGAAAAAGTCCAATACATCGACCAGCGCCATCGCGTACCAACCAAGGCTGCGTCCCCAAAAATTAGGCGAGCATCCTGTCGCGGGATCAGCCCAGCGTTGCTGATGACTTTCATCCCAACCATGAAATAATAGCCCGGTCTTTGCATCTCTAGAATGTTTTTCCATTAGAACGATTTGATTAGCTACGTCATCAAACAGATCAGGCTCATTAAAAGTCTTCGCATATTCAGCCAAAAATGGAGCCGCCATAAAAAGTCCATCCAGCCACATTTGATGGGGATAAATATTTTTATGCCAGAAACCGCCTTCGCTGGTGCGAGGATGAGTTTGCATCTGCTTTCTGAGTAAGAAAATTGCCTTTTTAAATTTTTCATCAGCGGTTTTTTGATAAAGCGGGAACAGGACTTTGCCGGGATTGATGCGATCAATATTATACTCTTCCAGATCGTAGGTCATAATATTGCCAGCAGTATCGACGAATTGATCGTAATAAGCCCTCACATAGTTGAAATATTTGTCCTCTCCAGTTGTTCGCCAGACCTGCAAAATCGACTTGAGAACCAGTCCCTGAGTATATTCCCATTTTGGCGTCTCGCGAAAATCGATCATCCAGGGCTCAGGACAACGCTTCATCTCCGAATCAGCCATGCGCACTGACCATCGTTGAAACATCATACTTGGATTCGATGTCCGGCACGAGATAATGATCATTCCGAGCATCAACAATAGAATATAGAAAAAGGAAAAATTATTTTTTGAATCGGCCGACTTCAAATTTCATTCCTTCGGAAGATAGTTATAATAATTGGGAGGACAATTGCCCTCCCAATTATTCTTTTCCTAATTACCTAATTACGCCAGTTACCCAATTCCCTAACATCACTTCAACAGCAGCATCTTTTTGACGCTGACTTTGCCGCTGGAGGTTAATTTGTAGAAGTAAATTCCATTGGCTAAATGAGAAGCGTCAAAATGGACTGTATGATAACCCGCTGCTAACTTCGCATCAACGAGCGTGGCGACTTTTTGACCAACCATGTTATAAATGGTCAATGTCGCCAGTCCATCCTGATCGAGACTGAAGTCAATATTGGTTGTGGGATTGAAGGGATTCGGATAGTTCTGCTCCAGGCTGAACACCTTTGGAAGCTCCACGACTGGGTCTTCCACGACACCAGTGCGCGTATAATTTGAGCCGTCGTACGGTACTGGATTGTTTAAGCCAGTCACGTTGTTCTTCGGAATAAATTGCATTTTATTATCAGCTAAGAACTTGACGGTGCCATGATACTTGGGCGTATTCCATACGGCATCCAACAAGGCAGCGCCCCAATTGACTGACGCTTGCCGACCTTTGCCATCATTGTCATGTTGACAGATCGCCATGCCGAACACATTATCCACTGCCGGGGTAATGGTCTCGCCGTTGCTGCTCTTTATCGCCGACCATTTAATCGCCAATTCCAGATTATATCCGCCCGTGACTTTGGTTCGCTTCCACTGTTTCAACGAATCTGCGACATTGCTCAAGCTATCCGCTGCTATAATACCCGTAGTCTTTGCCAGCGCGGTGAGACGTGTCTCCCACACCGAATTGGTCACACTATCAGTTGGCTGGGGATCAATTTTCAACTCTAAATTATCGGTTAAATAGGATTCCCAGGTCTGCGTGATTCCCGCTGCGGATAGGGTATCGTCCTTCACTTCTTCGTACACATAGAACCACTTGTCATCCCACGCGGTCCAGACTTTAGCAGAGAGATCCGCGTCATTCTTCGGTTTGCCATTATCGTTGTAGGCATAGGATCTCATCTGGAGATAACCATCATTGGGGCCCTTAAGCGCTCTGTACACCGCGTCTTTCTTGCCGTCAATCGTCAGGAAGAACGGCGTGCCATCATACGGCACGGGATTGGTCCGGGGAGTCATATTGTTCGTGGGAATAAACTGCAGCTTGTTATCCGCCAGGAACTTGACCGTGCCCAGATATTTCGGCGTATTCCAAACCGCATCCAGCAGGACCGCAGCCCATGCTACGCTTGCTTCCCGTGTACCGGTTTTATTATCATTGTCATGGTTATGCAGTGCTGCGCCAAATACATTGCCAACCGCTGGCGTTATGGTTTCCGCTGGCGTTCCAGCCGTGATCGCACTCCACTTGACAGCAAACTCAAGCGCATAGCCACCAGGAATCACCTTGCGGGCATATTGCTTGAGATCGCTGGCCATGCTGCCCAGGTTTGTCTGCCCGGTCACTCCTTCGGTGTACAGCGCAGTTATATCCAGGCTGGTGATTGAATTCGTCGCGCTATCCGTCGGTTGTGGATCAATCTTCATTTCAAAACCATCATTGTTATAGGTATTGGTGCTCGACATCGAAATCGTATCATCCATTACCTCTTCATAGAAATAGAACCAGACTTCATCCCACGCCGCCCACATCTTCGCAGACAGGTCAGCGTTGTTGTAGGGACCAGTACCGTTGTCATTGGCTGAATAATATTTGAGTTGGAGATAACCATCATCCGGACCCGTTAAAGCTTCGTAAAATGCATCTTTATTGCCATCGACCGTTATGCCGAGTGGAGTGAAGCCTTGCTCCCATAGCGCTTTTTCATTCGGGAACCAGTTGAGATCGCCAACAGGATAACCATCCTCGGCGCCAGTATAAGCGACTGACGCAGTTGGATAGGCGCAATCCAGCGTATCGCGATAAAATTCAATAACACGGCGATCATAATCATCAGTCGTTACATCAAATACTGCTCCAGGAGTATTTTTAGACTTGTTTCCTCCAGCGGGATCTTCATACCAGCGCATCATATTCGTCATCAGCCTTGGAATAGTTCCAAGTGTGAGATCGACTTGGGTAAAAGCATTGGCAGAATCGGCGCCCAACTTGCTATTGATATGGTAGGAGAGCGGTGAGCCAGGTGGAAAATTAAACGCATTCAGAAATGCCCAGCCTGAATCGCTAATCGCATAATAGTTATTCCGAACAGTCCATTGTGTTGTCGTATTCGGAGTTGAGAAAATCCAGGTAATCCGGTTTCTGCCATTGGGATAGAATTCGCCGGTATTTGCCCATTCGGCTGCACGGGTAGCATCGGTAGAATCTTCACCCAATGCAAAGGCATCATAAAACATATTATTGGTGATCATAATATTAGAACCGACATTGCCAAGTGACAACAGACCGTGATAACCCATTCCATTGACGAAAGTGTTATGATCTATTAAAGCATAGTCAATAACACCTTTGGTCGCATCAGTCGTATAATGTCGAACCGCTCGATCCTGATAATTGACAAACGTATTATTGACAAGAATCAACGAATCAACGCGGACATCCCGCAGGTCAAGTCCTTTGCCCGCGCCAAGATTCGAAGTGGTGAGCGCACCCATATTCGCAAAAATCGAATTGGTTACTTTTACTTTGGTTACATTTTGTTCAGTGCGAACATGATTGCCACTGGTATTGGAAAAAATAACGTCCTCGAGCACAATCGAAGAACCTGGCGCTGTATTCCTTATTAAAGCGCCTTGCACTCCGCTCACTCGATCTGGTTCATACTCATAAAAACCAGCAATGCAGATATCCTTAACCTCAATATTACCGCCATTTAACTGAACGAAGTAGCCCGGTGGCCTGGTCGGATTACTACCCGTTCCAGTTTCCCAGAGATAAATAACCGGTTTTTTTCCTTCACCAGCGGCACCTCTCAGACGAAGAGTCTTACCGTTGGGAACGATAAAAACAGCATTGTGAAGGTAAAATTGACCCCGCTGCAATTCATAAACATGTGTTGCAAGCAATCCGCCAGATGCAACTGTATCTGCCACAATCTGTGCATTTACATAAGTTGCAGCAGTGCCATCATAAGGCAGCAATGTTACAATAACATCCTGGCCATACAGGGATATCGCCATCAAAAGAAAAACGACGGCAACTATTCCAAATATCTTGTAACGCATTAGAACCTCCATCAAAAAGTTAATTCATTTGTATTATCTCGCATGCTCCTCCAGAGTATGGGAGCTATTCTAGATGATAAATGTGAAAATATTACTTATGACGCTATCAAACCATTTTTTCTGGCATCACCTCCTTAGACTTCCATTACTTGACTAAGATAAAAGGATTGTTTGTCTGACAATAAAATCACTTTCTTAGGCATCACCTCCTATAAACAGATTATTTTAATAATTATTTCCTGGTTCATCGACGATAATATTTGGAGTGAATTCACTGCGTGAATTCAGCCATTGACGCAGTCAACGCATTCCAAATTAACCTAATATCTGATGTAACAGAAATAGCACTTCTCAATTTATTATCATCAAAATTGTAGGATGACTCCAAAATCAGTTGTTAAACCGTACTTTTCACTCTGGTTGAACAGCTTACGGTTATAGACTCTATTATAGGTTGAAGTGCCGTCTTCCACATTTGTTAAATTACTTACATTCAAAAATAGCGATAAATAATCAGTGATCCCTTGTTTAAAAGCTAAATCAAGGCGTGTAAAGGCATTGGTAACCTGATCGCTTAAGCCATCAGCCGAATATGAAATATTGTGTTCTCCTTGATGATAGAGAGAAATTCTTCCTGAAAATTTGCCGACATCATAGCCGAGCGCGATATTGCCGAAGAATTCCGGCATTCGTTCCAGTTTTTGCTTCTTTTCGGTAAGCACAGCAAATTTCTTCCAGGTCGCGGGTAAAGGTCCAGGCGGATCGTAGTAGATTGAATCGATTTTTGATCCCCAAATAAAAGTTTCCGATCGCACAATAGAAGCATTGTATGATAGTACGATATTTTTTAGCAAGCCAGGAAGGAAATTGAAATTTATCTGATGTTCAAATTCTAATCCCCAGACTTTGGTGGGTTTGGGTGAATTGTAGGGAAGAGTTACAAAATAGGGACTGGCGCTCATCTGGCTGGGCCATTTAATTCCAAATCTTTGCATCAATGTATCTTGATAGACTCCCTGAGCATCTTTCACCGCTGCTGTATTAAAGCCATCGAGCATGTGAAACATATCTCTGATTTCTTTATCAAATACGGAAATTGAAAACAATCCGATGTTATTGCTAAAGAAAGATGCGTTCACTTCATAGTTCCAGGCTTGAGCAGTTTTTAGACTTGGATTTCCAACAAATACCTCTAATTGCGAACCGACTTCAGCCGGGCGACCAGCAATGTATCTTTCCATTCGCATGTTAAAATCGGGTCTGGCCAATGCTTTGGAAGCTGCAAAACGCAACTTCATAAAACTGAACGGACTGAACGCCAGATTAAAATTGGGCAGGCAAACGGTTTGTGAAGCAGAAGATGCTGTATCAGCAAGGGAATTAGCTGGGACAGGAAAGCCGGATACCATGTTTGGCATGTAACGTGACAGATAATCATTTTCTTCCTTTTCGATTCGAAATCCAGCGATCAAGGTTGTCGTTTGCCCAAAATTCACAGTGTGCATTAAATAACCAGCACGGACTCTTTCGGTAATGTCATAGTCATCATATTTTATCAGCGGATTTATCCAAACTTCATGGATATTGCCAGTAGCATCAATTCCATTTTTATTTAGCTCATACCACTGCCGCAATCTATTTCTATCGATCAGCGGGTTTAAGCTATATGAACCATAGACATCTCGCGAGGTCGGATTGCTAAAGAATTGATCGATTGGTGTATTAGTAATTCCCGCTTTTTGCCAATCTTCAAAATAGGTGCCGGTAAAATCTTTCTTTGCAATAGTCCCGTCCGATAATAATTCATATTCTTTCCACTGTCCAGCAAGATAATAAGGAGCAAGGTCTTCAGTTCTGGAATTGGTCCTATCTTTTATTTTGTATTTCCCGCCAATTTTTATCTCGCCAGAGATACTATTGCCCAATAAATACTGTCTTGCAATATCAAAAAATGCAGTGCGCTCTTTATCAAAATTATGCTGCGAACGATAGTAACCCCAAAATAAGTTTGCACTGGAAAAGTCATTTTCGGCATAAGAAATCAACTGTTCTGGCTTAGTCTGAACCATTGGAGACGCTTTCATGCCCGGTTTCTCTACAAAAATTGTCTCATAATCGAAAGGATAGTCCGACTCGGATTGCCCGAATGACGCCCCCCAACTCAGGTTTAATCCCAACAAATTATTATCACCGCGAATCGAGCTGTTGAAAGTATTTATTTCCTGTTCCCGATCACGGTAATTATAAACCGGGCTTCCTCCCTCTTCACCTCCGCCATTGGATGGATAATCTCTGTTGTACCACAAATAATCTCTGTTAGTCCGGCCATAAACATTGTTGATTCGAATCGTGCCATTATCCGGAGTGTTTAAATCGAACAGCACACTGAATCCATCTCTTTTTCTAATTTCATCGGTAAACTCAAGCAGAAAATCATCAATAAAATAACCCGCTTCACTTGACTTTGGATTTTGGTTGTAATCAACATTGATTCGCTCGTTACTTCGAATACGTTTTTCAAGATTTCCTGCCAATTGTACGCCGAGAAAATTATTAAAAAATCTTTCACCGTAACGAAGCGAAAGATCGTACTGATTGGCTGATTTCATCATATTATTATAATCGCCTTTTAAATCTAACTTGATTTTTCTAACTTCTGGCGCTTTTTTAGTAACAAGATTGATGCTGCCAGCCAATCCATCTCCATCCTTATCTGGAGTCGATGCCTTATATAATTCTATCCCGGCTAATGAGCTCTGTGATAGCGTGCTTAAATCAACTCCTCTGCTGGTTGCATCAGTAGGCGGGACTTTTACTCCATCAATTGTTATATTGGTAAATTTCGCATCCAGACCGCGCAAGATAACTTTGTTGGCTTCTCCTCCAGATCTTATGATTGAAACGCCAGGTAATCGGCCGACAGCCTCAGCCGCATTGGCATCCGGCAATTCCTGGATTTTTTCTTCAGAGACGACGTTGATGATCGTGTTCGACGTAATCTGCTGGTTGATGGCAGCGACCTGACCTTCAGTTTGAGCGGTTACTTCAACCATTTTGCCTTTCAGGACGTCAAAGGTCAGGGCAGCATCTAAGTCAAGCGTCCGGCCATCCTGAATATTTACAGTGATGTTCTTCGTTTTATAGCCAATATAGGAAATCCTAAGGGTGAATTGGCCAGCAGGAATCCGTTGAATCTGATAGGCACCTTCCAGATCAGTGGCGCTTCCCAACGCCGTACCGAGCAGATAAACATTGGCGCCAACCAACGGCTTTTGGGTCGAAGAATCTGAAATAACTCCTTGCAATGCCCCCTGTCCAAAAGCAGCGGTCGCAATGATAAAAATCAAGAGAGTCAACATAATTTGAGAAGCTAATTTTCTCATAACAAGGCTCCTTGGATTATAATTTTTGAATGATTTTTGATAATTTTTTTTTGCTGATCGGCGTCATCAAATAGTCAATTGCTCCATAGCTTTTCGCATCGACCTGAGACTGATCGAAAGCTATGATCAAAACCAGCTTAAAACTGCCATTCACTCGCTCCAAAAAATTAAAACCTGATCCGCCAGGCAACTGAATATCCAGGAATACCAGATCAGGTTTTAATTCATTGTGCAATTTGATCGCATCAGCGATATTGGCTGCTTCACCGATGACATTTATATTGGGATATTGCATAAGCATATCTTTCAATTCGGTGCGAATGAGCCATTCGTCATCGATAATGAGAGTCTTAATTGGGTTCATTAACTCCTTCTCACCATCTCGTTTAAGCAATTGCTAACGTTGATAGCTTGTTCATTTAATAATGCTGAAAAATCGGAAATGCAGGTAAGCGTATTATATTAAATGAAAAAAGTTCGTATTATCAAGATCAAACATTTAAATGGCTAAATAAAAATGTGAATGGCGAGCAATATCTTGAATCATTTTACCTTCACACGCTTAGATTTAAGTCCAACTTGAGGGGCGGACCTTCAATACTCCAGCTTTAAAATCCTGGGTTAGCCATGGATTTGAATTTGTGAAAAATTCAGGCTAATAAGTTTGAATCATATAAGTTGATATAGTAATATAGCAGTCAATTTGATATGACAGCATTCTTATTTGAATCATTGCCATACTCGACTGGAAATTTGGCCAATGATAAGTCGGTGTCCAAAAGTCGTATCTTTTCAGTGTCTTTTCCTGCTATTTTTATAAACACATTGGTACCGGGCGGGCAAAATCCACGCTCAATCAAAAAATCCCGGCTTTGATCAAGAGCATACACCTCCCCTGCTTTGGGAATAATCTTAATATTCTTCAGGATGAATTGGGAAGCATATTTCGATTCGAAACCTTTGTCTGCAGCAACAAATAAATTTGTCATTGTAATATTCCGAACCGGCATCTCAGGTAATCCCGCAATCAGCACGGCCTGTTTCGCACCGACGCAATAGATGCTATCCAGATAGAATTTTTCAAAGCGCGGCGTGGTTTCAGTCACCGGGAGGACCTGGTCTGATGCAGCGGAATTATCATCATAATAGGTATCAACTAAAATGGCTTCATTTACAATATCTTTCATAAAGATATTTTTGATGTAAATATTTTCGACCAATCCGCCGCGGTCCCTGGCGCTCTTGAATCGCAAGCCAGTATCCGTGCCGATAAAACTGCAATTTTTAACTGAGATATTTTGCATTCCGCCGTCGGTATCGCTGCCTATGACGAAACCTCCGTGACCATGATAGACAACACAATCAGCGATGACGATATGGCTCAGCGATGGCTCTTTCAAATTCTTTTTGTTGCCTGATTTCATGCAAATCGCATCATCGCCAGCAGTCACTATACATTTATAAATTAGCACATTTTTGCAGCAGTTAATGTCGATCCCATCACCATTCTGCGCCCACAATTCATTATTTATTTTCACATTTCGGATAACGACATCCTCGCACCAATTCGGGACCAGTGCAAATTTAGGAGAATTCTGGATGGTTACGCCATCGAGCAAAACCTGTTTACAATTGATCAGCAATACCATATAAGGTCGGAGGTAATCTCTGGCCGGTAAATAGTGTTCTGCTGTCAAATCTTGTTTCTTTTGAGTAGCAGCCAAATTTTTAAGATATTGTTCCCCATCCATAGCTTCCTGTGAAGGCCACCAAATATCAGTTTTATTATCCACCACTCCACCTGATTTCAATAAATTTTTCCATTGGGAATCTGTGGTTTTATTTTTTTTAACCGGACGCCAGCTATCTCCCGATCCATCCAGAATGCCATCGCCGGTAATTGCAATATTTTTGAGATCACAACCATAAATGGGAGAGGTCACCACAAAACCCCGCAATGGAGCTTTTATAATAGAATATTGGGTGTGATCCGGTGTAAAAAGCACTAACGCCCCTTGTTCCAGATGAAAATTGACATTGCTCTCCAGCCGGATCGGACCAGTCAACCAGAGCCCTGGTGGAACAATGACTTTTCCTCCGCCAGACAGAGCACATGCGTCAATGGCTTTTTTAAAAGCATCGGTATTTAAAGTATGTCCGTCACCAACCGCTCCGTAGTCAAGAATATTGAAAATCCTATCCGGAAATTCAGGCAGTTGTATTTCAGAAATCTTAAAAGGAAGATCAGTCAGATAAGAATGAACCTCTGACTGATGAATGGATTGAGCATTCAGATAATGAGGGATAATCCCTGCTAAAAAAATAATAAAGATAAATAATAGCCTAACATCTTTTTTCAGATTTCTTTGCATGATGGCTCAACCTCATTTCATTTGTTCTTTCAGAGCATTCATTTGATTATCCAGCCAGTTAAACGCTTCTTCCTGCATTTCAAGAGAAAATTCGTGTTTCACCGGCCAGAACTTCGTGATGAGTTTATCCCCGGCTTTTTGAGATGTCCAAATTGTCCGAATTTTTTTATAAGCTTCCTGCACTACTGATTCTGGAAATAGATGATCATTTTCTCCATTATAAAAAAGCATCGGTTTCGGACAGGCGACGCTGACGACATCAGGATAATCCAGATAATTGACCAGGCCGGGATGAAGCGTTGTAAACGATGACTGCCCTCGTGTTAAATTATTACCAGCGACCATCAGCCCTTTGATAGTACCCAGCCAGCAAATACAGACTGCCGACTTAATATCATCGGACATGGCAGCCACCTGCCAGGCGCGGAACGAACCGAGTGAAAATCCCATTGCCGACACTCGGCTTGAATCCACTTCTGGAAGCGTTGCCAGAAAATGAGCAGCCCTCGAATCTTCATGCGCAATCAATCCAGCATAGGACATGCCCAGGTTAAAAAGATTTGATGCGAGCGCTTGCTGTCCATCGTAGCCAGCGCCGCCGCGATCACCCCAATTGAGGGCATCGGTGACAAAACATACATAGCCGCGCCGGGCGAGTTCATCTCCAATGTATCTTCCTCCATATACCTTATCTTTCCACTCCTCTGCCGATGAAATTCTTTCTGGCGAATCATCCAAGGGCTTCACCATTTCTTCTTTGCCGATATCAAATTTGGCGCCGTGATCATGCAGGAGCAATACGGCAGGAAATGGACCATTTCCTTTAGGGATCAACAAATATCCAGTTACCCGACTATCGCCTGAAATGTTTAGCAAGATCTTATTGGCGACATAACTTCCACGATCTTCCTGACCAATGATTTTGGAATTAAATGGCGCTTCAGGTGGCTCAGCAAGTAATAGTTTTTTAATGGTTTTTCGGGCTTCAACCCGCCAGGACTCAAAATCAGTGAAAGAACCAGAAAGCCAGGACAGAGGAAAGTTTAATCTTTCTTTTGCAGCGAGAAAAAATATCGGCAAATTATTCATCACACCTACCTTTTGGTAGGTTGAATCTATAGTGGGAGGCAGGCTGATTTGGACGCTTTCCATCTGCGCTGGAATTTTTTCAGCCAGCAATAAAAACATTAAAATCAGGTTAAGATAATTTTGCATTTTCATATTAATCCAGCCAGTTTTTATCATTCAACCAGCATCAGCTTTCGCGCTTGCATTTGATCCCCAATTTTCAATCGGTAAAGGTAAAAGCCAGAACTGATCGGTCGCCCCGCATCATCGCGACCATCCCAGATCACTGTATGGGCGCCAGCGATCTGATTGCCTGTTGCCAGCATTCGAACTGGTTGGCCGCTGATATTAAAAATCGTGAGTTGAACATCGCTGAAGTTTGAAAGATGATAGCCAATCACTGTAGTCGAGTTAAACGGATTAGGATAATTCTGATCTAACCGAAACGTTGCCGGGATCAGCTTAGCCGTTACATCAACATCGCTCAGATTAGGACTTTCAAACGCACCGAGGTCTGGCGCTTTGCCATTGAACGGCCTGCCCAGATCGACTCCGACATCGATCAGATCGCTGCCGGCTGTCAAATGCAAGAAATCAATTTCAGGCAGGCTACCATCGATCTGACGCGGTGCAGCAGCCAGATCCGCATCGAGACTCAAAAAATCATCGGAAGCTACTTCAATCGGCAACAGCCAGCTATTGGCCTCCTGGACGGCAAAACTTCCCAATTGGACATTGCCATTATAAGAAGCACAGTTTTTTACAATCAATGTTTGGCCGGCATTGAGCTCTCGTTGGATTCGGTAATTAGCCGTCTGATTATGATAACCGGTACAATTCAGCAGCGTCATCGAACCGACATTATTATTTTGGTCAAAGCCTTTGCTTTTGTTATTAAAAGCCACACAATTTATCAGAACCTGATGATGCATTAACTGCTGACTATTGCTATCGTCTCCGCCGCCCATTTTGAAACCGTTTCCATTAGCCGCGGATCCGGGATCAGTGCCATCTTTCAGATAGCCATTGCCCCAGGTCCAGCAATATTCGAGGGTGGTAGTCACATCGGTCGCACCGCGCATATAACCGTCCCAACCATCGTCGCAATTGCCCCATGCCCGGCAGCCATAGAAATAGTTGCCGCTGCCAACAGTTAATTTCGGTGCAAAACCATCGGCATCGCCGTAATCAGGCGGATCAGCGTTATAGTATGAATCGCAATTGATGATGCGATTGTTCGCTGCGCCATTGCTCAATTGCACGCCGGAATCGCGGTTTTCATAAAAGGAACAGCATTCGATTATATTATCAGAACCACCGTTAATATACAAACCGTTATCGCCAGCGCCTTTAACATCCAATCCGAGGATTGTCCAAAACTTAGCTTGCAGGTTAATGCCCCGGCTGCCGAACCCCTGCGCGGAAAAATCTAATAGCGGACGCTCGCCGGGAAATGCCAGCAGGTAATAGCGATTTGAATCTGTCCCGCTTTTCGATGAGTCGATGCTGATCGTGTTCGTCAGCGTGTAGATGCCGCCACGCACGAAAATAGTATCGCCTGGAATTGCTATCGAAATGGCTTTGGGAATAGTCTTGAATGGAGCATCGATTCCTCCGATCTGAGTATCACTGCCATCCGTTGCAACGTATAGAATTCTGGCGGAAAGCAATTCGCACAACAATAAAACTGCAATCAAGCTGAACAAAACATATCTCATAAATCATTCCTTAATTTTAAAACTATCGAAGCAAAATTATTTTCATCGTTTCTGTAAAGCTGTCAGCGCGAAGCTGGCAAAAATACAGACCACTGGCACAGTGGGCAGCGTTCCAAAAAATAGTGTAATCACCCGGATCAAATTGATCATTGATAAGCGCGGCAACTTCGCAGCCCCGAACATCAAAAATTTTGATCGTGACATCAGCAGATCGTCCAATGGAGAATCGGACCGAGGTCGATGGATTGAACGGATTCGGAAAACTGGCAAGCTTGAAAGATAAAGGCATATTATCATGATCTTCATCAATCGCCGTGGACTGTCCACCGAGCAATAACGGCAGAACGCTCACTTCATGCAAATGCGAATTATATTCATACGGAACATTCAGCGTGCAAGTCGGCGTCTCCGAATAGCCACTGTTACCAAAATAGTTATCAATCAACTCGACGCTTCCTTTTTCTGGACTGAACTCCATCATCACCGCAATTCGCACCGAGTCAAAATAGTTCTTTTCTACGCGGACACAGGCGCCCATGCGGGAATTGATGGCAGTGTCACAATCCCTGTAATAATTGTTGAAAATATGAGATTTGCCGAAGCGGATACTGGGCAGCCGCGAGGTGCAGTTAAAAAAATAGTTATGATGAAAAGTTACCCGAATGACTGAATCAGCTACAGCCTGATCGCCGGAGCTGATGAGGCTGGTTTTCTCGTGATCGTGAAACATGCACCATGAAATCGTAATGAACGAAGATTCATTTTTAATATCCAGCAAACCGTCGTAGTAATCCTCGCCATGATCGCGGTCTGAATACAATTCGCAATGGTCAATCCAGACGTTTTGAGACTGCCCCGTGATTTCGATGGCGTCCCCGGCAACCACATGGTTGATCTTCATATTTTTGACGATGACGTTTCTCGCTCCGTTAATTTGCAGTTCAATCCCTTGCAAATGTGCATTTGCTCCAATTCCCAGCAGGGTTTTGTTAGAGCTCACCTTAATCAAGTCCGTACCGATAAACTGCTGAGACAGCAGAACGACCTGCGGCTCCGAGCTTCCCAGGTATTGCTGTAAATCATCCACTGAATGCGCTTCCACAGTGTCGCCCAATGCGCCTCCGCTTACGAGATATGGTGTGCCGCGATCATCCTGAACCGTGGCATACCCAATCAGATCAGGATCCATGGTGATTCCATCTGGCAGGAAAATGGCGATCAGTGCTGTATTCTTTTGAATAGGAAAAGAAAAAACTGTCTCAGCACTGGTTTCATCACCCGACCAGCTCTGGAAAAAATAGCCCGACTTCGGTTCTGCTCGAACTGTTATCATCGTTCCCGCTGCATAATAGTGCTGGATCGGCTCGAAACTCACAGCGCCGGCATCGCCATCATTCGCCTCGACATTCAGAATGTAAAACGGCACGCCTTCCGATGGCGTGATGCCGTTACCAATGACAACAATATAATCGTAATTACTTAAACCATCCACTGAATACGCTTCCAGCCGGATGTAATTATTACCAGCAATGAAGTTTATAGCTACTGAGTCGCTAATAGTCCAGTTTGTCCAGGTACCGGTATGGGGGAAATTAACGCTATCAATGACGACCAAGCCGTTCAATAAAAGTTTAGTTGGTCGGTCACCAGTGCCGCCGCCATTGCCATAGCGCCAGCGCAGATAATACGTTCCAGCTGCTTCAGCACGAACATTCCAGCTAATGCTCTTGCCGATGCCACGATCCGTGTCGGCATATCCGCTTCCGGTATAGCCGGTCACACTGGTCATAATCGAGCCGTCCACTGCGCAAAAACCGATCTCGCCTTCCTGGATGATCAGTTCCTGGCTTCGGAGCAGACTAATATTTATTAGCAGCAGGATGATGAAAATTTGTACGCGGATCATTTTGTAGTTTTTCATATTCATGTTTGTTTTTTCAAAAAGGTACTCGCCCGCACTGTATGGCTATATAATATCGCCGACAGTCAAGTAATGGTGATACAATCTTTTTAATCTTATAAAATCGACAGCCTCTTTATTAATGGAATTCCCCATCAACCTTGTATTGCTTTGATTGTAGAAACTAATCTCGAAAATTTTTAATGAAGCGGTCGGCAAAATATAATTCTTCCCCTTCCGAAAATTGCCAGCCTTCGGAAGGGGAAGTGGCACGCGCTGGAAGACAAAATGTCAATTTGTCTTTCAATTCAGAATTACTTTAGTAACAGCATTTTTCTGGTTTGTTTAAAATCGCCAGCCTGAATGGTGTAAAAATAAATTCCGCTAGCCAGGTGACTGGCATTAATTCTTACTTCATATCGTCCAGCTAATTGTTCTTTATCCACAAGCGTCATGATTTGCTTGCCAAGCATATTGTAAAGAATTATTTCAACCTTACAGGTACTGGGCAGAGAATATTCTATTGTCGTCGTTGGATTAAATGGATTGGGATAATTTTGCAATAAAGCATACGACGACGGGATTCGTTCGGCGCCTGATTCGTTTTCAACAGCAGCAATAATAATTGGTTTTACCGGCATCCAATCATAGCTGAAATTGGGGTAGGATGTCTTGGCAAAAATATTTTTTAAAGTATATTCAAGAGCTTCAGGATCGGTCAGTTGTCTGGAAATGGAAATACGGCTGGAATAATTTGAGCCGTCGCCGGTACACATATATTCTGCATAAAGCGCCGGGGGAACGTTCCACGTCAACCAACCAGTTGGATCCAGTGTGGCTGGTTCTTCGCATTTTATAAAAACGGTTCGCGGAGCAGCCTGCCAGGGTCTTCCAAGATAAAATTTGGTAATCGGATTGCCATTAAAACCAATGGAATCGGCAGTGATCTTACAATCCATGAATACATAGCCAAATTTTGCATCCAGCTCAGAGCTGGCAGCTGTTAACGTTCCGCCGTCGCGGTTGATATGAATATCACAACTATCGAACACTACAATATCGCGACCGAAAATAAAATCGACTGAGCCTTCGATATAACAATTGTTCATATAGATTCGTCCAGTACCACGACCGCCCCAGGTATAATAGGTATCCTGATAACCCAGTAATTTACAGTTGTAATAGCTCTGACGGTCGCCATTCACCCGAAGCGCAACTCCCTGCTGATCCTGGAAAGAGCCATCGTTTTTAACCGTATTCTGGAAGGTGATGTTCATGGCGATGAAATCGTCAGCATCGATCGCTGTGCTGTACGACATCGAAGTTCCACCGGCTTTTCCAGCGTAATCATCATAAGTTAATATGGTGCTATCCCGGTTTTCACCTCTCAGGATGACGTTGGTTTTATTTCGATCCAGCAGCAGTTTCTCGTAATAGACGCCCTTTCTGACCAGAATGGTGTAAGGTCCGGTGTAAAAATCTGGCATATCTGTAAAAGCAGCTTGAACTGTGGTGTAATCACCGCTGCCATCTTTCGCCACAATCTTCATGACAGCCGGGGCAGGTGTTTGAGTGGTGAATGTATCTATTGCACCATATCCGGTACCCGCGCTATTCGTCGCATAAGCCCGAACATAGTAGGTTGTATTTTCAGTCAACGGATACAGGATGCTCTTAAACGAACCCAAGCCACTGCCGTTTTCAGTCTTGCTATTCGCTGTCGTTGGATTACCAATTACATTCCAACAAACGCCGCGCACGGTAACTGTATCGCCTCCCCAGGCAATCACTTCACCGCCGCATTCCGCGGTCTTCACCATAATACTGGTAACGGAAGCAGTGGAAACAATGGGCAATGTGAGCGAACTAAGGGTTGCAAAAGTAAATTCCTCGCCATAAGCTGTACCGGCGATATTGGTTGCATAAGCACGGAGAAAGTAGGTTGCGCCTGGCGTGAGTCCGGTTACATGACTGACAAAAGAACCCGATCCTTCCCCATCTTCAGTTTTGCTATCAGCGATAGTGGGTGCACCAGCCATATTCCAGCAAACGCCCCGCGCTGTTACTGCAGCGCCGCCATCGGTAGAAATATTTCCTCCGCTCATTGCAAAAGTCGTTGAGATATCTTTCACTTCAGCCGTTGTCACAGTAGGAAGATCAGCAATGATGGTTCCTTCAATTTCTCCGCTGATCACGACATTTTTCAAGCAGACATATTTACCAGTTCTGACTGCGGGATCATTATCCACCCAGGGATAGATTCTGAGATAAAAAGTTTCACCCGAGTTAACTGGTAAATTAAGAGCTGTAAAAACTTGGGTGAGCGAATCACGCGATAAATAATTGCTCACCGTGTCTGGTGTAGTGTAATTCACCAATGTAGCGGTGGCAAAGGTCGAATCCACTGAATAGTAGATGTTCGCTTTCATCGTGTTGATCGCAGCGGCAGCGATGCCAAGTGAAACAGAGGTAACATATAACTTGCAGCCAATTTGCGGTCGAACCGCAAATTGAACGAACACGGTATCAATTTGTGTAGTCTGATTGGCAGGCCAGGAATTTCCCAATATGCGCACTCGCTGGCTGCTTTCTGGTCCGGTGTACTGATTGATTTCAGTGTTATTCAAGTGCTCATCATCTGCAGTGACCAGCCCGGTGGTAGCAACTGTTTGACCGGTTCCTCCCGCAGCAGGATTTGTCAGTTCCCAGGTAGCCGAAGCAGGCGCGGTAAGCCCTTTTGTCGTTCCGATTATTGTGGCATTTCTAAGGTACAAATACTTGGAAGTTGATGGGCTGCCTGTGTACCAGGGATAAATTCGGATAAACAGGGTATCGCCAGCAGCGATGTTGGCGTTAATTGTAAAGCTGTAAAACGCATCACTATCTTTAACCAGAGCAAGCGTGGAATCATTCAGTTGGGTTGGATTAGAAAAACTTGCGTCGGTTGCGTACCAGAGATTGGCTCGTATTCCATCTGTCCCTTTGGCGCCAATATAAACCGTGAAGCTATCAGCATGAAAACTGAAATCCTGATCTGGATAAGCAGCAAATTGAACCCAGCGGGTATCAACCTGACCGGTTTCATTGCCCCAGCTTACTGCGGCGCCATTTTCGTAAGGCCACCATCTTTGATCCGGACCCGGTCCATTATTATAATCCCTGACAACAAAACCAGGGCTTCCGATTTGCGGCAGCCCACAAAGTTTTCCTGAAACAGCGGAAACTTTTTGACTATCTGGAACAGCCAAACTCCAGTTCACGGAAGCCGCCGTCTGAGCAAATATGCTGGCAGTAAATATCAAGCCAACCATCATCGCCAGGATTAGTGTAACGATTTTTTTCATTCGTACCTCCCGATTTGGTTTGTGAATTAATTGATGATTTTTTTGAATTATATTTATATTGGCTAATTTCTCTAATTGAAGCGGATTAGTTTTAAATCTAAAATGAGTGTAACCAGATTGCATTCGTTTTGGAGATCAAACGCCTTATTAGAATAGATTTTCATGTTGCTCAAAATGCAATCCCAATGGACAGCCGGGTTACAGCATCAAATATTTCGATTCTCGAATAGGAATAATCAAACTCGAAAAGATTGCTTCCTATTGTCTGTTTCAAACCAGCGCCGACTGACCAGGAAGCGAGATCTTGATTTGTCTGGTAACCACCGCGTAAAGCGATTCGCTCCCAAAGCTGGTATTCCAATCCGAAATTGACTCGCTCCGAATAATTATTGGGATGTAAAAAATCAATAGCTAAAGTCAATGAATTGTCTTTTGAATCAATGGCAGAAAAGAAATCGAACAGATCGATAGCCATTCCCATCGTAAATAGGATGGGAAGCTGCTCGGAAATTTCCTCCCGTTTGATACTGGAAGAGAAGTTGCGGATTGCCATGCCGAAGCAGAAGCTTTTAAATCCAGTGTAGTACTTGACGCCAGCATCGAACACCAGTTTGGTTGCATTATTTTTTTTCAAATCACTACTAAAAAATATGTTTTCGCCCAGGTTTTGTCCGACCAGCCGAACATTCCCGCCGATTAGAAACTGCTGACTCACAGCTTTGCCATAAGCAAGGCCAAATGAATAAGCGCCGACATTATTAACTGCCCCATTATCTTTATATCCCAATGGATATTGCGCCTGTTCGGATGGATCGATCAAGCTGGTGCCATGAATCGTTCCATAATCAACTGCCAGCGCGCTGAATCCGATCGCCCCATAATTTTTCATATTCCAGACGATAGCCCCAGCCATAAAATTGATGTCCGCGATCCATTGGGTGATATTCAGCGAGACATCAAATGAGCGACTGGATTCCGCTATTCCGGCCGGATTATAGAACATGCTTTCTGCGCCTCTGCCCATCGCCATAAATGCATCTCCCATAGCGCTGGCTCTTGGAGAGATTCCCACTAATTGAAAATTCATGGTGCTTTGCGCCACTTTATTTAATCCAACCTGAGCCTCAAGCGTTTGGTTCAATAAAAATGTTGCAAGCAATATCATCACAAAAATTGTTATGCGTTTCATTCCAACATTCTCCTCTTGGATTAACGGACAACGAGAAATTTTTGATAAGCGACTTCGCCGCCTGGCTTTTGAAAGACTGCGATATAAACGCCGCTGCTGATCACCTGCTGGCTGGAGGTGATCATATCCCATGTCACTGAACCGGATTTCACTGGACTGTCATGGTCAATGGTTTGAACCAGATCGCCATTCTCTGTATAAATTTTTATGGTTACAGTTCCTGGCAGGTTGAAAAATATAATTCCCCGTTGATCAGTAAATCCATAAGTTTTAAGCAATGGATCATTGATATTGTAAGGATTCGGTGTGATCCGAATCTGGCTCATATCATCTGTCGAATGATGTGGAGGATTGATCCAGTAAATATTGGGATCCAGTAATCTGCTGCTGTAAATAATTTTACCACGACTTTGGGGGTCAGCGTTGAGATCGTTCTCAGCGATCTTCGCCTTTGCCTGGATATAATAATAATATTGCCCGCCAAATAGCACTGTTTGATCTTTGAACAGATGCTCATCTGCTTTATCTTCTGCCCCGGATTCATAAACAGATTCATAAAAAGCCGTGTCCTGGTTTGAGATGCGACGCATGATCCGGTAACCATCAAAATTCGGCATCTGTTCGGCTTCCAGATCAGACCAGATTATCTCAACACCATCACCGAGGCCGGTAATCGAAATTTCAGATGGAGGCGGCGGTGCCTGCGGAATTTTATAATCATGATCGAAATTCCATTTTGCCCGCCAGGCGCTCAGCATCACTGAATCGATGCCGCTGCTCACCCAGCGATCCTTTATTAAATCCATCTCTGTAGCATCCGCGGGAAATGCAAAATTTTCCGGCAGCCAGCCAGTTCGAGAATTAGGCATGTTGGGCGGATTTTCCAGCGTTCCTTTGAGCCATTTCTCACCAACCTGCTTTGCCATTTTTAAACTAAGTCCCGTAAAACCGCTGGCGTACGCGATATGAATTTTTTTGCCTGGCTCAAAAACATAGGGGCCAAAACTGCTATAGAGTTTGGAATTTGTCCCCTGGCGGGTGCCGGCTGGAAAGTTGGAATAATCAGGAGTGCCCAGTTCATCGCTATTCCCGCCGTGGAACGTCCCTTCCCAGGTAGCGCCACTCATGGGGAAAAAGTTTGAATATTCTCCCCGGATCGCCCAATAATTTTTGTCGCCGTAAAGATCGTTCTGATCGTTGTAGGGAATTCGAGTGGCGGTGCCGATGTAAGTAATTTTAGGCTGCAAGAAATCATCAAAATCACCAGCTTCATCAGCGTAAGGCTCTTTTGAAGCATGCAGAATTGCATAATAAACAAAATTCGCATTGACCAGCCTTCCGCCCTGTGAAGTAGCCGGCGAACCCATATTATCTCCCGGCATTTCCGGATCATCAGCGCTGTATTCATAAAATACGCGCATGGTATCTCCGATCCGCCCTCCGTAGTAGTGCTGCCAGGTAGTTGCAAAATTGGGCCTCTCGCTTGACTGGGGTGTCGGATTCGATCCATTGGAACGGTAGGTATTCACGCCGTTTGATTCCATATTAATATAAAAATCTTTGAGCGTATCGGAGCTAATATTGGTAAAAATCACATCGACGATAACATAATTATCGTTGAGATTCTGACTCCATACCAGTATCTTTCGATGGATTTGCACACCCAGAATATTTTCGGTGGTGACTTCCACCATTTGATCATAGCTAACATCGTTAAACTGAGTGGGGTCGTAAGTGCCAAAATCTTCCAGCTTCACCTCATTGAAGTCAGACACTTGCTTCGGAAATTTATAACGAATGTAATTGGTCATCGGAACGACGACCTTGCCGATGGGCATGAAGTCATTCGTGGGACCATAAATAGCAACAGTATGAAGCGTGTCCAGAGGATCAATCCAGTTGGTAGTTGAAAGCCGGAATCCGGCGCCGGCAAAGGCATCCAGGTACTGGCCGCGATGTCCTAAAATATCATAATCATTGGGGAAAAAACCGGCACGATAGTCGAACGATCCTTTGTCGCCATTTGCTGTGACGCCGCACCAGACCCGCCCCATTTTGATCAATGCTGTTTTTAACTCTTGCGGCTGTTGAGCTTTTGCAATGTCGAAAATTAATATTATTAAAATCCCTGTTACTATTGCACTCAGGATATTCAGCCGTGAGACGAATCGATCAGGAATATTGAATTTTGAAAATCCCATTATTTCTCCACTTTTTTCTATTGAATTCGATAATACATTTTGCTTCATGTAAAGATGCCAAAACTTTTAAGAAAGCTATTTTTGGAGCTTCGTTTCTTAATTCCAAAATCCCTTTGGAAAACCAGATTTTTAATCCCTTGCGGCCTTGCATGATAGAATTTTTAGTAATCAAACTATTCGACTAAAAGCTAAACCTCAAACCGACCCAGATATCTCGGGGACTGCCATATAGCCAGAACGGATAATTGGGATCATTAATATAAGGTTTATCGTTTGATCGGAGATCCCCTATTTTGTCATCACCAGCAATAAAATAGCCTGGGCTCTTTTCTCGCATCGCATCAAATTCCGGAGAATCATACATCGGCAGATGAAGTGACGCCAGATATTTGTCCCGATCGCCAGTATCGCTGTCAAACGCATATCCTCGGCTCATCAGATTGACTTTAAAATTAAATAGATTGCTGATGTCCACAAAAAAAGTTGTACCAAATCCAGCGAGCTTAAATGTTTTGCTCAGTTTCAAATCAACCATGTAATAAGCAGGCCACCGCATATTATTATTAACATGGGATTTGCTCAGCGGATTCCAGGTGAAATAGCCACCGGCTTGCCACTCAGCAAAAAAAGTGATATTCCAATTGCCCAAAAGATGTGTCCCGAACAGTCCGGTCCCCCAATCCATCGGCGAATGCAAGGTGATATTGGCATTTAACTGTGGCTGGGGCAGTGACCGGGATTCCTGACCAGCATAAAGCCCTTCTTTATCATTATTAATGGTCACATCGGTAATTGTTTCTCGACCTGTCAAACCCGATTTCTTCAGCATATAATTGAAATTCACCCAGCCAGTGATCCAGCTATTATCGGTTTTTTCAAGATTAACTTCAAAGCCCTGGATATCCTGATATTCATTGTTTGCCCAGCTATCATAGTTTACACTGCCAGAGGCATTTTGATACGTCACATCGCCATTCTGACCAGTCACATCCTTTGAATAGGTGGACAGGGTCAGCACATAGCCCCGATAAAAATTATACGCCAATCCCAATTCATAAGAAATCGTCCGTGGCGGTTCAAGATTAGGATTGGACATATCGTAAAGACCATTTTTGTCGTAACGGTAGCGGTACAAATACATGGTGTAATAGGGCGGATTGGATCGAAAATGTCCATAATTGAAATAGAATTTCGATTGAATCGTCACCGGGAATGAAATCCCAATTCTGGGACTGACGGTGTAATGATTTTTAATGGGTTTTAAAAAACCAGGATGTTCTTTATCATAAGCAGTCCAGATATCCCAGATGTACGAAGCGCCGGTTTCCAGGTAGGAGAACAGGCTGGTATCCACTTGCTGCGGCGTAAAAACTTCTTCTGCAAAAGCATCGCCGCTGGGCCACTTTCCACCCCCACCATAATAATAATCAAACCGCAGCCCGACATTGGCAATGATGCTGGAATAGCTCAATTGATCCTGAATATAGATTCCGGTCTGGCTGGGCGTTCGATGATAATTAAATTCATAAACATTGTAGGCGTTTTCATTCCACTTTTCCCATAATTTATGATCCAGGTTTATATAATTATATTCAATTCCACCTTTCAGATAATTATGCTGATCCACCTGGGAGGCGAGGTCTGCTTTGGCGCGATATTGGTGTATTTTTATCTTATCGAATAAATCGCCTTCTTTTCTTCTGAAACGTCGTGGGATCCCTGGCAGAGCGTCATAACTTGGATAGTTGTAGTCATCCAGTTTATTTGATCCATATTGCAATTTTCCATAAGGCATTTCCGAAACCGGGAAGGGACCGAATCGCGTAACAACCGTTTGATCGCGATCATTTCCAGTGGGTGTATAATCTTTGATTCTTAGTGCACTCAACGACAATTCCCAGAACGTGGCTTTGTTCAACACGTGATTTAAGGTGATGCCTCCCATGACGGTCGTTTGCTCGAGACGAGGAAAGAAGGGTTGATCGTACCAGTAATCTTTATTGGCAGCTACATATTTGATATTATTAATGGGCATGAAACCGCCCTCGCGACTGGCGTCGGGGAAGTCGCCCCAGGCAGGTCGAATGGGGCTGATGCCCTTTTGTTTTTTATGTAATCCATTCAATGTGATCGTCAGGTTTTCAGTCGGATTGGATTTAATGGTAGCTAAGGTAGTATATAATTTTTCGCTGGAGACCGTTACTGGCATGACATAGTGTCGTTCCTTAGAATTATTGGAAATGTAAAATGTAGCATCTCCCAATAATTTGCTTGCGAATGGCACCGGCCCCCCAAAGCCTCCATCAAAATTCATATCATTTCCAGCTTCTTTCATGGCGTGCTGGGCGAAAAGTTTTTTTTGCTCGTCGGAAACCGTGTAGCCTAATTTTTCTAAACCTTCATAATCCGGAATCGCCATGTGCATCCAGGCTGCCAGCAAATAAAAATCGAGCGGAGTCGCTTGTTGATCAGCCGGTTTTCCGAATTTAAAATTCGTTGTCTATGGATTCCAGCCCGAGGAGACAGGGGATTGCTACAGCAGCTAATTATCATACATCCAGGCATACATGGTTCCGATTAAAGCAACTTCAGGATCGAGATAAGGAGCCAGCACCGGATTATGGGGATCATAAAACGAATCGCCAAATCGCCTTTGGTGGGATTGATCAGCAGAAAACGTGAAAGTTCCATGATAACTGTCCTTATAACCACTTTTCGTCGTTACGTTAATTAAACCAGAACGAAAATTGCCATATTCAGCGTTATATCCGCCGGACAATAACGAAACCTGATCAATGGCGCTGATGGGAATGCTGGTCTCAGCATTTCCAACAGCAGCATTATTATAGGATAAGCCATTCACCATTGTCCCGGTCTGATCGGCAGAGCCACCACGGATCGTCAGAAAACCATTGTCCTCTGAAACGCCTGGCATCTTCTGCAGGAACGCATTAATTTCCCGAACCCCGGTGGCATCTTGCAACTGAATATCAGACACCACAAGCTGAGTATTGGAAACCTCTTTATGCAATTCATCCCGCTGCGCCGTGACCACAACTTCTTCACCCTCAAGCACTGTTGGCTTAAGAGCAAAATTTAGTGTGGTGATTCGATCTGCGGACACCATGACGTTGGTCATCACCTGAACCCCATATCCCATCATCGAGGCCCTTATCTTATAACTTCCAACCGGAACATTTATAATCATGAATCTTCCGTCTGCATCAGTTGTCGCACCCAGGTAGGTATCCTGCAGCATCACGTTGACACCGAACAGGGGCTGTCCGGTTTCTGCATCTTTTACCGTGCCGGCGATTCGGCTCCGGGTTTGAGCACTTGCTTGAGAACTTATTAAAAAACTAAGCAGGACAATGATTTGGAATAAGTATGGGAAATTTTCTTTACGAAGCATATCAAACTCCCAGTTTGTAAACCTTGCAGTTGGGAAAAGTTATTTGATTAAATACATTTTCATGGTTTTCATCAGGCCTTTAAAATTCATCGCACAAAAATAAAGTCCCGAAGCGATCGTGCGATTCTGATCATCTCTGCCGTTCCAATAAATGCTGAAGGAACCCGACGGTTGAGCGTTGGACATTAAATTTCTAACAGTTTTTCCATTTAAACTATAAATTTTAATATTCACGATGCCGGTCATGGGAATTGAGTATGAGATCGTTGTTCCCTGGTTAAATGGATTGGGATAATTTTGTCTAAGAATAAAATTCGATGGCAAATCATCATGTTGTTTGATCGCTGAAGGACTCTGGGAAACCAGGCTATTTAAATAGGTTTCTAACATCGTGTAGCCATCAGAGTTCAATAAATTGCGGTCGGCTGGATCATTGGAATTAAGGCCATTGAGGAACTCCCATTCATCTGGCATTCCATCATGATCGGCATCATCTGGTGCTGCCAGGCTGATCAGGTCCGGCCAGCTGCCCACATCACTTTGAGAATCAATAATTCCTCTCGCAATGCTGGTATCACTGAATCCTTGATTGATTTCATAAAAATAACCATCATGCGTGGCAATGCCGCTGCGCACATCACATATGATTCTTTCATCGATCACATCTCTTTTCGGAAAGTTGGCGCCGACATTTTTCAAAACGGCATCATAAGCTTCCTGCGGAGTTTGTGTCAGGATTGAATCAAAAGCAAAAGGAGAATACGCCCGAATTTGCGCTTCGACCGCATTGGAACCCTGTACTCCTCCGGCCCAGTTATTAGCTGAAATTTCCGGTGAACCTTCAACGAAATTATCTTCAATATGCCATTTGCCAATTTTATCAGAAGGCTGAATAATTCGGTATTTTACGCCTGACTTCGTGGCGGGTCCGGTTTTAAAATAATTTGCTACCATGTTGATTTTTCCGCTTTCACCGCCATACGCGCTATTGAAACCCCAATTGTAAATTACATTATTCCTGAAATCTACATTTTCGCAAGGTGTCGTCTCGCCACCTGAAAAACGCGGAGTTCGGCTGGAATGATGAGCGAGCAAATTATGATGAAAGGTGGAATTTCTCCCACCCCAGATTCCGCCGTAACCGTGGGCGCCTTGGGAATGAACCGACATGTACAGGCTCTCACTGATGAGACACCACTGGATGGTGAGACTATCATTCCCATAAAATGAAAGCGCTTCATCGACACTCCAGCTTACTGAACAATGGTCGATGATGATATTCCTGCGATACCTGCCCCAGATCGAATCTGATTCTTGTTTGGATTCATCCCCTAAACGGAACCGCAAATATCTGAGAATGACGTGATTGGCGCTGACTTCCACCGCATGATCCCGAAGACAGATACCATCTCCCGGGGCTGTTTGTCCAGCAATGGTGATGTACGGCTGGATTATTTCAAGGTCAGAAAGCAGCCTGATCGTTCCTGAAATCCGAAAAACCACGGTGCGTGGACCGATCGCCTTGACCGCTTCTCGAAGACTGCCCGGGCCGCTGTCATTTAAATTGGTGACTTCGTAAACAGCTCCGCCTCTGCCACCTTTCGTATGACGCCCCCAGCCTTCGGCGCCGGGAAAAGCCAGTTGCTGCGCCAACAGGATTTGATAATTTACCAGGATAATGATAACAATAAGTAGAAAAATTTTGCTTTTGAAAATCGAATTATGTTTGAATCTTAAATTAGCTGAATTTCTTTTCATAATATTTACTTCAAGTTGTCTGGTTCTAAACTATGCAACTGGGCGAGGCAAAATAAATAAAAGAATTATTGAATACGGATGACGTGTCTGGTCCGGGATTTTCGCGAAAAATCTGGCAAGCGCATGATAAGACATTAGACGCGATTTTATAAAAAATCCCTTACATGCCTTTCTGAAAAAAGCCACCGAAGATCAGTGCAATCCACATCATCCGTGTTCAAATAACTCCTTAACGAAGCTTATCTCATCAAAAGCATTTTCTGCGTCAAAGTTTTTCCAGAAGAACTTAGCCGATAGAAATACACTCCTGAAGGTAACTGACTGGCATCAAATACAATGCTGTGCTCCCCAGCTGATAGATTACCGTTGACCAGCACGGCGACTTCTCGACCCAAAAGGTCGAACACAGACAGGTTGGATCGTCCAGACTTTGCCAGACTGAATGCAATATTCGTTTCCGGATTGAACGGATTCGGATAATTTTGTGATAGCGAAAATGTCACAGGCGCCATCAGATCCGATTCCGGTTTTACAGTTGAGGGTGCATTGGTCGCCCAGCGAGGGTCACCAATCGCTTGACCATCAGATCCAAAAGTTAGAAGCGGGGAGCCTGCCGGCAAGGTGAAATCGCCATTATCTGGATCGGCAAATTGTGGATCCATCGTAACTGTATCACGAACCGTGTGATTTCGCCAGGCTTTTTTCCCAACATCCCACATGCAAATATTGGTAATCGTTCCTAATGAATCGCCAGTAGTTTCCTTGATGTTTACCACGATTTTATCCTTGTTTATCTGCTTCACGAAAATCGAATTGGTCACAGTCCAAGGATTTAAATTAGGCCCTTTTTCCAGAACTACCATCTCGCGCCCATCGGTTGTACCGGTATTGTACCACGTCGTTTGATCGATAACAACGGTGGGAGTATTCTCAGTCATAGTAGATTCGCCAGGGCCAGCGATTCTCAAGCCATAACTAAAAATCGTATTGAAAGTGGAATTTTTTACTGAGATAAAATTAGCACCGGCATATTTGTAATAAATTGAAGTTCCGGTGTTTTGTATGACGACATTATCAATCAGCGTTGAATCGATCACCAGATAACCTCTCATCTCTGAGTTTCCAGCTTTAATAATATGGTCCGTCAAATCATGGATAGAGCAATTTTCAATCTGGATTTTGCCAATTGTGGTATTCCCTGGAAACTGCCCCACATCAAAATTAATTAAAGCTCCTGCCGAAGCATTCCCATTAAATGATCCGTCAAGTTCAAGGCCTTTCAATATGATTGAGGAACCGTCAGCCAGAACGAAGAAGCTCGTGGGATCATCGTCGGTGGAGGCTTTCAGGATTTGCACTTTAGCTGGCTCGGTGCCGCCGCTTTCAATTTCAATGGTGATGGTTTTGTCCGTCATCGTACCAAAATCATCATTAGTGGATTCGGAATAAATTCCGCCTGGCACCAGTTGTAACACCTCGCCAGATTGCGCCGCCTCAATCGCTTGCCTCAATGTTCCATCACCCGGTGTCACAGAAGTTTGAGCCATAGCGACCTGAGCAATGATTATCATAATTACTGCAAAAAATAGTACCAGTTTCTTCATGATCATCCTCCTTGATTGATTAGAAAATTCATTTAGTATCAATTCAGCCTTCTGAGTTGCTGAATTTCATAATTAAGAATACGATAAACAATAACAGTGCTGGATGAAGGAAGTTTCCACTAATTCGTTTTTTCTATTACTTCGCTTCTCCTCATCATTTTCTTCCATAATTATATTGTTATGAAAAGCACTCCAACTCGATAAATTTGAATTTTCATAATTTTCGGATAACCCGGGACAATTTATCTCGGCTGATTGGTTTCATTAAATAAGCGATCGCCCGATGTTTCTTTGCTTCATTTAAAAATTGATCGAACGCGGTAATAAACACCAGGTTAAAATTGCCATTCACGTGGCTTAAAAAATCAAAACCTGATCCTCCTGGCATGTGAATATCCAGAAACACCAGATCAGGTTTCAATTCTTCACATAATTTTACTGCCTCGGTCACCTTTGCTGCTTCACCAATGATATGGATTTTAGGATACTGCAATAACATTGTCTTCAATTCAGAGCGAATGAGCCATTCGTCATCGATAATGAGTGTCTTTATCTGATCCATGGAAAATCTTGCTTGAGGAAATAATTAAATTAATAATTGAAGTACAAAAATTTTAAAGCTACCATAAGCCGACTGAATATAAATGGAAAAAAACTAAAAATATCAAGGAAAAGATTTTAAGCGGTAAAATAATATGGTGAATGGCATGAATTTCGAGATTTTTTGGGGGGATAATCCAAAACATCCGTCCAAAATTTATGGATTATCTTAGAAAGAAAGAAATAAAAACAAATAAGCCTGAGGGCACATTTCTACCAAATGGAGGGTGATTTATTGTGAAACTGCTAAGGGAAGATTTGTGCTTTGAGCTTTGGGATTTTTTTCTAAAATTTATTCCAACCAGAACCAATAGCAGCTATTGGAAGTTTTTAAAAGATTGCACCTGCCGATAATAATTGCTCACTGATCTATATAACATATTTTTTAAGAAGCTTACTATAAAAATCAATTTCCGTAAAGCAAAAATAGACTAGTTAACCATGGGACTATACCAAAATAAAGTGAAAGCATTGAACGTTTTACCCATTTGAATTTTTGGGAAGTTATCATTGCATTATAATAGCATTGATGAACCAGATCTTCAATATACATTTCGTTGTTTAGCTTTACAATCTTATCTTGATATTCATCAAGATTATAGGAAGATATGCTTTTAAAGAAAATAATTGAATTTTTTGAACCGGTCGTTCGAGGAAAGGAAGCAAGCGATACCATAAAAAGACTTGCTAAAATTAAAATACACGAAACAGAGATAAACAACAATGCCATTGGTTCTAATGCAGATTTTTTAGAAGCACTTGCAACCAGAAACCCTAACATAGCGGTATCAATCCCCAATACCAAACCAATTTTATTATCTGCTGAATTTATCAATGAATGCAACCGTTTTAAATTTGATTCTAAAAGTTCGATTTTTTGACTATTGTTCATTTAACACATTCCTTATTCCTTTATAGGATGCAAAAAGCTAATGACATCTTATTTATCAAATACATCCAAATACCTCGATTTCTCGGCTTAATCCCCTCGGCAAGAAACCCTTTTCAATTGATTTATATTTATTACCAGATACTACCCCTAAACTCCCAAGAAAATCTTCTGAAACAACAAGTTTATAAGTTTCAAAGTAGTCTTTTTTTTCACACATTCGAGCAGCTTCTACGATCGCTTTTCCAACTGCTGAACCAAAACCGCCAAATTTCCCGAAAGAGATTTTACCGTAGGCTACCGCTGTTCTACAACGAAAAGCTTTTAAGCCCTCTTCTTCTAGTATTTTTTTAATATCTTTTCTTTCGCAAAATTTATTAGTGATGCTCGCTATATTTTCAGCGCACAACTCGGCATCTTTACAAAATTTGCGGATTTCAGGAGAATTAGAATCTCTGCTTTTATCAACCCCTAAGAATGCAACAAATCCATCTCCTGTAAATTTATCGAAAAAACCACCACTTTTAATAATATGATTTTTTAGTTCATCTATGTATTGGCTAAAAATGTATCCTTGATCCTTAAAATCAATGTTTGAAAGAGTTGTGGTTGAAGAATCGATATCTGTTATGATGATAGCAGCCCATCGCGGTTCAGGTTTCTCAGGAATAATTATGGGAGATTCAATATCTACTTCTCCGAATATATCCTTATATTTTTTAATTTCTTTTTCTTTTTCATCAAATTCAATGAGTCGAATATCAGATTCTTTCTGCTTTTTATAAAAATCTCTTTGTATCTTAAGGGAATTTTCCATAAAAACTAATTGAGTATCAAAATGATACCGCAATATTTCAAATGGAAGGCTCCCACTTAAATGCTCCTGGGCAGCCATATTAAAACATTGATGCAGACATAATTCAGCAAAATTATCTAACCTATCTAACTTATTATCTTCACAATAGGTTAATAAATTTTTCATAAATGGGCTTTGTGCATTTATGATGATCGCCTTTCTAAATCCTTCCTCGAATACTTTTTCAAGAGAGTCCAAATTTGGCGTTTCGATTTTTTCCTTAATTTCCTCTTCATCATCATCTTCTTCTATTGGAATATCTGTAATGATGGCAGGAATTATAGTATTTGTAATGTTACCTACCTCGACCTCTGCATCAAGTTTAGGGGGAACTTCCGCTCTGGCTTTGAAATATTCAATGAATAAGTTCCACTTCTCTTTTTCACCCCGTTTTAATATATCAATAAAATCTTTTAACAAATTTGGTTCTATATCAATGACCATTATATATCTTTTAAAAACATCCGTTATAACAGTGATCAAAGCAAGATCTGTAATGGATTCTGGTACAATAACCGAGTATGATTTCTGGGCAATTAATTTTCTGAACTCTCCTTGCTGATCTGGTCGAATCATTTTCCCGACCGCATAAATTTGATGTTTTTCTTTACCAATTTTCGTAATCGGAATTTGAGGATCGATTCCGATATAAGAATTTAAAGTGGTTAATTTTCCTCCCATATGTTTTTGAGAATAAGCTTTAAAGGGAATATTACGAAGCAAATCTATATAAGGAAAATCCTCACCTTTTGTTTCTGTTGCACGCCATTCAACAACCAGATCTCTTTTAAACCATTCACCGTAGGAGTCCAAAAATTTTCGAAAAGTCTCAACCTTATTTATACACAAATCTTTAAAATATTCATAGACTTTTTTATCAATAGCTCTTTTTAGATGGTGATAGCTTTGGTGCGTAGGATCTAAAGAACATCTATCCATACGCGGAACAAGGTCAGGGCTCATGATAACTCCCTTTAAAAATTTGGCATAGCAAGGGAGAATTTCTGTTTCTCCTTCACTGACCCACATTCTTTTAATAAATATGTCTAAAAAGCCCATTTCTTCCCTGGTTCTTGCGAATGGATCAGGAACATAAAATACACCAGTTGCTTTAATTTTATCTTCTTCTCTTGTAGCAAAAAATGGGATGTGAAACAAGGGCTCATTTACATCCTGTCCAACTCGGCGTTTGAAAAATGTATTATATTGCTGTGAACTTGGAAATGGATCATCTTCCCATGGTGCTTGTTTGATATTAGCTATAAATTCCTTTCCTCCTTCGATTCCAACCCAGATGTCATATTGTAATAAATCACAGTATTTTTGTACTATCGCTTGGATTGTATCGACATCTAAAATATTTCCTTCTTCTAAAATTTTAGATGTGTCCCCTAAATAAGTTTCTTTTCCAATTTTTCTTTGCTCCATTGTTTTTTTGTCAATGCGTAGTACTATTTTAGTGCCAGGGTTAGTGATCTCTTCTTCTTTATATTCGTACGTCTTCTTTCGTCCAAATCGACAAAAAATCCCTTTAGCGTTAGGTTTTATTGATTTTGTCCAAATTTCAATTTTATCAGAAATAATAAAACTTGCGACAAATCCAAAGCCAAAAGTTCCGATTACATTCTCTAGCTTCTCTTTATTTGGCTCCCTAATATTTTTATATCTAGGATCCTCCATAATATTTGTTTTATCAGAAGATCCTAAAACCGTCAAATGATTTTTAATATCATCTAAGGTCATTCCGATTCCGTCGTCGGTAATAGTAATAGTTTTATCATCCCCTCGGTTGTTAATAGAAATTCTTACAGCCCAGCGTGGATTGTCCCTCTCTTGTGCAGCCCGCAGCAAAATTGCATCATGGGCATTTTGTATGAGTTCTCTGATAGCAACGGCGGGTGAGTCGCTGAAAATATCTTTTGCGATAAGACGAAGATGATCGTAAGTAAGCTTGAAATAATCTTCTTGATATTCGTTCATGATATATTCTCCATTTCATCAATAAGTTTTTTTGATTTCTTTAACGTTTTGTGAGTTCTATATCAAATAGTAACGTAAAAATATCTTCAGAGTTCGAAAGAATGCTTCTTATTTCTTCTCTCTTAACAGCACCAGAATTTATCTTGGCGTGCTGGTAAATTTGCGGACAAATTTTAGATAGCAATTTGTTCTTGCGATTATTGATATAAATATTAAAAAGCGACTGAACTAACTTATTATTCATATTTAACACAAGAATTTTCTTTGTATTTAAATCTGGTATTTTATCATTAAGAAACATGCTGGCAATTTTCTCAATATCTTCCATTTTTGCATCACTATCTGAAATTTTAAATAAAGCTGAAATATCAGCGGTAGGCAAATTTTCAATTTCGACAGTTATTTCTTTATCAACATATTGAGAAAAATATTCCTTAAATGCGTCTAAAGAAGGATCATCTTGCGGTTTATTATCAGTAGGTTTAAGCGAGATCGTATCAATTCTTTTTAATTTAATCCCAGTTAAACTCTTTTCGTATTTTGTCATCAGTAATGCATCTATTTCATCATCAAAATATAGTACCTCTTGATCATTATTTTTAAATATTTCGAGATGTGAAGATTGTTTTACAATGTCTGTCAGGTAATATATTTCATCTGGATGTTTTTGACTCGTCCGTTCTTTATATTCATCTATTGTAGTTAGAGATTTTTTTGATGACTGGAATAGAAAATATGGCGATACTTCTTCAAACCATTTATCATCTATTATAGCTCCCATTTTTATGCTCTGATGATATTGTTCCCAGAAAGTAATGTAATCAGCTCGTTTGGCTTTGGCCAGTAATGATATTTGTTCTGCTATTTTTCTTTGAATAAATTTTTTAATGATCTTGGTATTTTTATCATCCTGGAATTTATCCCGTGATACGTTTAATGGAAGATCATCTGTGTCAATAACTCCGTCCAAAAACGAAAGAAATTGCGGGACCAGATCAGAACAATAATCCTGAACAAAAATTCGATTACAAAAAAATCTTATATTTCCTTTTTGTCGAAGATTGTCTGAAACATATATTATACCTCTCACTAAAACAGGAAAATCAATATCAAGAGTAATCCAAAATAAAGGATCGTTTGCATCAGGATATAATTTTTTATAAAAAGCACGATAATCATCGCTTGTTAGATCATTCTTATCCTGATGCCAGGGCGCATTAATTGAATTTATTAATCGATTATTTAGATAAATAGGAAAAGGCGCAAAGTCAGAATATTTAAGAATGATTTTTTCAATTCGTTCATTATCAAGAAACTCAAAATGATCTTTATCTAAAAATAGAGTTATTTTAGTTCCCCTGTTAATACGACTAGATTCTTCTAATTTGTATTCAATATCACCGTCACAAATCCATTTCCATGCACTCTCATCTGGTTTATATGATTTGGTTT
>JAEAME010000423.1_pt1 | contig 43861 bp, 31 predicted proteins | sample 8958731 | NCBI WGS metagenome assembly JAEAME01 (sample SAMN16933194, study PRJNA681113) | bioreactor sludge metagenome | isolation source: anerobic bioreactor sludge (Control) | place: India:Bengaluru | collected 2018-10-24
ACTGAATATGGATTGAAGATGTAGCGATGTGTCAGTGGAAATGGCTTGAATGTATGCGAATAAATCAATTGGGCATCTATCAAAAATAGCATCTTTATCACTTATTTCTATTTGCTTTATGGAGTATTCAAGTTGCGCAATGTAATCATCGATTGTAGGTATTTCAGGGAAGATGTATCCTGCCTCTTCCAATTCAAAATAGGGTTCAGAATAATGTTCGTAATCAGGGAAAAATTCATAAAGCTTTTCAGCTAATGTTGTTTTTCCAACCCTGTGAGTTCCAGTTATTGCTATTTTCATGTGTATAAAAGTGAAATTTATATTTTTTGATTGACCATTTTGAGAGGTATCTTGTTATAATACTACAAGTACCGCAATAAATCAAACCCTGAGGTATTCCTTATAGCTGAGAGTGTTATTTCTTAACTCTTCAAAGTTACAGTTTTTTCCTTTAACTCTCTTTGTCTAATTTTTAATGAATCGTTTTTTTATAGCTGCAGGTTATTGTCCGGTAATAATTGTCTTTTTCAATTTATGAAAAAAACATAAACTTATTAACCAGCATTTTACATTAAATTTTAACTCATTATTTGCTTTTATATAATCGTAAATATTACATTTGCAATATATAATACTATTGTGATGAAAAATAAATTTGCACAAGTTCTTAAAGGTATATTTTTATCTTCTGTTGGTTCACTGATTGCAAGTAATGAGGTCCATGCTATTCCTTATAATTTATCCAATCTGGAGAGCGATAATGATAAAAAGATAGAGATGAATAAATTTAAAGACAACAGTCAGAAATATATCTTAAAAATTCATGGTGATAATTCATATTTAATTGCCGGACACAGAAGTCATCGTTCGCATTCCTCGCACCGATCGCATTCCTCACATCGCTCAAGTAGTAGTTCTTATAGTAGTTCAACATCCGGTAGTAGTTCAACATCCGGTACAACATACAGAAGTTCATCAACTACTACTACTCAAACATATTCTTTAGGAGATAGAGTAATTTCAGTAGGAACCTCTGGTGACGACGTACGTGAGCTGGCTAATCTTTTGATAAAAACAGGATATATAACAGAAGCTATTCTTACTAGGGATAATTTGGGTAAAGTGAAATGCTGTAACAATATGTCAAATGCCATAAAACAGTTTCAGCGTACAAAAAATCTAGTAGAAGATGGTGTGGCAGGAAGTTCAACTATTTATATGTTGAAAAGCCATGCGGATATTTATAATGCGCAAATGAATAACAGTATTAAAGAGCATAAAATAAATCTAGGCGACCGGGTTCTGAAAAAAGGCATGGAGGGAACGGATGTAACTCAATTAAAAAATATACTCATTGATAAGGGATGTATATCTGGTAATCTTGTAAAAGGTTCCATACTTTTTGATGCTGAGATTGAGAAGGCTGTGATTGAATTTCAACGAAAGACAGGTATAGATGCTGATGGAATTGTTGAATTTCAGACTGTTTATTTTCTTAAAAAATAGTAGAAATGATTGACTTTATACTCAAAGAAAATAGATGTAATCTTACAGTGGATTTATCTATTTTTAACGAACGTGTTCTGTCTAAGGTTATTTATTGCCTGTCAGGTGATTATTTGGTTTATCAACAAAACCTAGAGAACAATATTCAGTTTATAATGCTTGAGAAAAAACAAGGGATTCTTTCTAGTGATGAGTTTCAATTACTCAAGCAAAAGATCAACCAATTGCTTATTGACTATAAAAATAGGGATATTATCAATCTGGAGACGAAAAATATTAGAGATATCCTTTATGTAAAAGCATTTACTAACAATGATGATTTTGAGGATTTTAATTTAATGGATTGAAATAATATGTACTATTTGCTTCCATTTCGTTTCGAACGATTAAAAGATAAAGAAATAATAGTTAATGAAGTTGGTGATTATTTGATAATAGACAGGAATACAGTCGATAGAATTGTTGGCAGGAAGATTTCTCCGGATGAAGAACTTTATAAAGACCTAATCACTTCATTTTTTATTAGTGAAACAGTCGTTCCCCCATTAATAGACAATTATGCGACCAGATTGAGAACAAAAAAATCGTTTATGGATGGCTTTACTTCTCTACATATATTTGTACTTACATTAAGATGTAATCAGAATTGTCTTTATTGTCAGGCATCAGCAAAAGAACATAATGCATTGCAATATGATATGAAGAAAGAAGATTTATCTAGAGCAATAGATCTTATGTTTAAAAGCCCTTCTCATTCTGTCACAATGGAGTTTCAGGGAGGTGAACCAACATTAACTCCAGATTTACTAACGTATGCTGTTCTGGAAGCTGAAACAAGAAATAAGCTGTACAAAAAGCAAATAACGTATGTGTTGTGTACTAATTCTGTAAGTTTGTCGGATAGGGTAATTAATATTTGCAATGAATATAGAATTCTGATATCCACCTCTTTAGATGGACCTGAATTTCTTCATAACAGGAATAGAGGGAAAACTGATAGCTATCAAAAAGTAGTTGCAGGTATTACGAAAGCACGAACTGTGTTAGGAGAAGATAGGGTATCAGCATTGATGACTACCTCTGAGTATTCACTAGATTATCCTGCTGAAATTATTAATTCTTATTTAGAAAACGGATTTCACAGCATATTTCTGCGTCCGTTAAATCCATATGGACTAGCAGCTGAGAATGATGATTGGGATTTATATTTTGATAGATTTGTTGAATTTTATAAACGATCACTTGAGTATATAATTCAGCTAAATAAAGAGGGTACTTTTTTTATTGAAGAGTTTGCAGCCCTTCTTTTACGTAAAATTCTAACTCCATTCCCTAATGGATTTGTGGATTTACAATCTCCCTCGGGAATAATTAACGGGGTTATTGTATACAATTATGATGGATACGTGTATGCTTCAGATGAGTCTAGAATGCTTGCAGAGTACAATGATTACTCTTTTAGGTTAGGACACGTTTCAGACAAATACGAAAATATTTTTTATGGAAGAAAAGCTCAAGAGCTAGCTCAAATATGGATAACAGAAGGTATTGCCGGTTGTTCAGATTGTGCGTTTCAATCCTATTGCGGAGCAGACCCGGTAAGAAATTATTCTACTCAGGGAGATTCATATGGGTTTAGACCTACTTCTTCATTCTGTAAAAAACATAAATCCATTATTTCATACATTATTAGTTTACTTACAGAAAGAGAAGATGAAGTATTACCAATATTTAAAAAATGGTTAAGAAGAAATGAAGGATAAAATAGATATCAATTCAAACGATAACTCATTGTTTGTTACGTCGCAATGTAACAATAAATGTCTGATGTGCGCCCAACCGCCGAAGCAAGTAGATGATATTGATTTTTATTTTCAGAAAAATCTATCATTGATAGATACTTCACCTGTTGATTTGTTGGATATTGGAATCACTGGGGGAGAACCAACTTTACTAGGCAATAAACTGTTTGAGCTGATTCATCATATTCGACTGTCCCGCCCGAACACACTGATTCACATTCTTACTAATGGGCGATTGTTTAGCGATATTAATTATACTAAATCCTTTGCGGCAGGAGGTACTGATAAATTACTATTAGGAGTTCCTTTACATTCAGACTTTTCGCATGATCATGATCTAATCTCCCAATCTTATGGTTCGTATAATGAAACAATGAAGGGGCTTTATAATATGGCACGATATGGGCTAGATATTGAGTTACGGATTGTTATTAATAAAATCAATTATGCAAGATTGCCTAAAATGGCATCTTTTATATATAAAAATCTCCCATTTGTGAAATATATTGCTTTTATGGGACTAGAAGATACTGGATATGCCATTAAGAATCATCATTTAATTTGGATTGATCCCGCTGATTATCAGGAAGAATTGGAAGAGGCTGTATTAGGATTGAGTGATTGGGGTATGAATGTTTCCATATTTAATTTACCGCATTGCATCTTAAGAAAAACTCTTTATAATTTTGCGAAAAAATCTATTTCAGATTGGAAAGTAAAGTATATTGCTTGTTGTGAATTATGTACGATGAGAGGAGACTGTTGCGGGTTATTTAGTACTTCAAGAAAACAAAGTAAAAAATTGGCAACATTATGATTGGATATGGTCTCTTTAAAATTGGCCCATCATGTTTGCGAACAAGTAATTGAACTTGTATATCTCTGAAGAATACTATCCGTTGAGAGATCCGAATTTATACTTATGGATATGTAGACCTATTTTAAACTATAAAAATGAGAATTGAAATCCGTTGAATTGGAAAACCTCTCGAGCTAACTAAATTTCAAATATTACAAAGGCCTGTTTTAGATTTTAATGAGACATCAATGAATAATTGATGTAAATAAATGCTATTTATGTATTTAATAAGTAACTTTACTTTTTTAAACCTAATTAAATCAAATCCAACTTATTATGAAACGACTGTTTGTTATTTTATCCGGCTTGTTTCTTGCGCTGTCTGCAAGTGGACAGGATTTGCCGGCTGCCTGGGAAGAACTTACTTCACCTGATTTTGTAAAGGCAACTCAGAAATCCGAAGGTGTTTGCATAATTCCGATGGGAGTAATCGAGAAACATGGTCCGCATCTACCTTTGGGAACCGATGTGTTTACAGCAAGAGCAATAAGCTTAAAGTCGGCATCTACGGAATACTGTATCGTTTATCCTTTTTATTTTGCCGGACAAATTTTTGAAGCCAAGCAACAACCCGGAACCATTGCCTATAGTCCGGAACTGCTTTACAAGATGCTTGATGAAACCTGTAAAGAGATAGCCAGAAATGGTATTAAGAAGATACTCCTTGTAAATGGTCACGGTGGTAATACAAACTTTCTTCAATATTTCTGTCAGTCTCAGCTAGCAGAAGCAAAGGACTATGCAGTCTACCTTTTCACCCCTTCGGTTGATGCCGCAACCAGAACTAAAATAACTTCTATGCGTAAAAGTACTACCGGAGGACATGCAGATGAAGAAGAATCGAGTGTAATGATGCTAATTAAACCAGATCTGGTAAAAAAAGAGCAGGCTACCAGTCAGTCGGGTGTCGACCAGAATCGATTACAATTACCCAATGCCTATACAGCTATCTGGTGGTATGCGAAATACCCCAATCATTATGCGGGAGATGCTAAAGATGCGGATGCAGAATTAGGAAAGGTGATCTTTGATCAGCGTTGTAAACAGCTTTCGGAAGTGATTAAAGCCGTTAAAGCCGACAAAATTACCCACAAGCTGCAGAACGATTTCTATCAAGAATCNTTTAATCATTGAAACACATCAAGAAATAAATGAATGATAAAATATTGAAAATTCTTGAAAACAGGAATATTAAACCTACCTCCAATCGTGTGCTGGTTTTAAAAGCCATGTTAAACTTTGATTGGGCATTTACCTTGGCTGATTTGGAAAATGAATTAATAAGCGTTGATAAATCTACTATTTCGCGTACCATTCATCTATTTCGTCATCAACAATTAATACATAGTTTTGATGATGGTTCGGGATCTGTAAAATATGCTGTATGCAATACTGAATGTAATTGCAGCTTAGACGAATTGCATGCACACTTTTATTGTAATTATTGTAAAAAAGCATTTTGTCTTAATAACATCCATATCCCACAATTCGATTTGCCAACGGATGTTGAAATTGAGGGTGTGAATCTGGTTATTAAAGGTTTTTGCGGAAAATGTAGTAAAATTGCAACTTAGTTGCAGAATCTTAATTGTATCTTTGCATAGTTAAAGGTTGAAAATAGTTTGAAAAAGAATTTATCCATATCATTCATTTCTCTATCAACGATGCTGTTGTTGTTGCTTACTTTTGTACCGCACCATCATCATCATGGTATTGCCTGTGTGATAATGGAACATTGTGAACTGGATAATGTTGTAAACGATAAGCATACCAGCCACAATGACGCGCCAGATAAAGGGCAACAAGGGCAATCTTGTGTGGCGGAGCTCGAATACATTGCTTCTACATCCGATAAAGAAGTAAATTGTACGGTTTCGTGCGATAATCACCACCATACACACTTTTATCCTATCTTAATCCTTGTTGCAGATTTTTTGATTTATAATACCGACAACTCCGGGATTCTCGAATCCGAATGGGGAGAATATCTTTTATGTTACAAATCTGCTGAAACAAGCAGCTTCCTCAATCTAAGGGCACCTCCGGCTCTTATTTCTTGAATTATTGACCATTCCTGGACAATAGTTACTTCTGAATTTAATTCAGGAGTTCGCTATCTATTCCGTATTTTTTACTAATCAAGGATAATATCCCGTTTACGGCCTATACAACAGGCTGTAAACTGAGTTGCCCTTATTCAACAATTCAATATTAAAATGAAAACGTATATATCATTTGTAACCGTTATAGCCGTGCTATTCTTCACCGCCTGTAATCAGGGAAAGGAAGAGCATAATGAAGATTCTAAAGGTATCCACACGCAAGCTGAGGGAGAAAGCCATAATCACTCTGAAGATGACGGACACGATCATGCCAAAGGTGAGAGTAATCATACCGACGAAATTTCCTTTACCAAAACGCAAGCCGAGGCTGTTGGCTTAATTGTAGAGACAGTATCTCCGGGTGCATTTCAGCAGGTTATCAAAACAAGCGGACAAATACAAGCTTCGCAAGGTGATGAGGCCACGATAGTATCAACTTCCAACGGTATTGTATCTTTTTCCAATCGATCCATTACAGAAGGGGCAGCTGTTAGATCTGGTGAGGCTATTGTAACAGTTTCAGCAAAAAATCTGTTAGAAGGTGATCCTGCAACCAAAGTAAAAATCGTTTACGAAACCGCTCAAAAAGAGTTTTCACGTGCCGAAAAATTGATAAAAGATAATATCATTTCCGCTAAAGAATACGAACAAATCCGTTTACGTTATGAAACTGCCAAAACAGCTTATGAAGCACAGGCAGCTAATATCACCTCAAGTGGTGTACGGGTTACATCACCTATAAGCGGTTTCATCAAGAATCGTTTGGTAAGCCAGGGTGACTATGTTTCGGTAGGTCAACCCATCGCTACTGTTTCGCAAAACAAACGCCTTCAATTGCGTGCGGAGGTATCAGAGAATTATTACAAATCGCTGAAAAATATAGGTGGTGCTAATTTTCAGACATCATACGACAATGAGGTGTATAAGCTTTCTGATTTAAACGGACGTTTACTGTCGTTTGGTAAAGCATCAGGCGGACAATCATTCTATATCCCGGTAACGTTTGAATTTGATAATATAGGCGATATCATTCCGGGTTCATTCGTATCGGTATATTTACTTTCCAACCCTCTGGAGAATGTAATTTCTGTCCCGGTATCGGCTTTAACTGAAGAGCAAGGATTGAATTTCGTTTATCTGCAATTGGATGAGGAGGGTTATAAAAAACAAGAGGTAACACTTGGGCAAAGTAACGGAGACAGAGTACAAGTGCTTTCCGGACTAAAAGCGGGCGACAAGGTGGTAACCAAAGGTGTTTATCAAGTCAAATTAGCTGCCGTTTCGTCTATCATGCCAGAAGGACATAGTCACAGTCATTAACTCCTAAAATGAATTTTATGCTAAACAAGATAATAAAATTTTCGCTTAATAACCGGATGGTTGTGCTGGTAGCATCTCTGCTGTTGATGATAGTGGGAACCTATACTGCCACCAATATGGAAGTTGATGTATTTCCTGATCTTAATGCCCCAACCGTAGTTATAATGACTGAAGCCAAAGGTATGGCGCCTGAAGAGGTAGAGCGTTTGGTTAGTTTTCCGGTAGAAACTGCTGTAAACGGAGCAACTGATGTCCGTCGTGTACGTTCGTCGTCTACCACCGGGTTTTCAATTGTGTGGGTTGAATTTAACTGGGGAACGGATATTTACCGCGCCCGCCAAATAGTTTCCGAAAAATTGGCCGTAGTTAAAGATGCTTTACCTTCTAATGTGGGTAATCCTACTTTAGGTCCGCAATCGTCCATTTTAGGAGAATTAATGATTATAGGGTTGACGGCCGATACTACATCTTTGCAGGATTTGCGTACGTTGGCAGACTGGACTATACGTCCGCGACTGCTTTCTACCGGGGGAGTGGCGCAGGTAACCGTATTAGGTGGCGATATCAAGGAATACCAAATTTTGCTTAATCCTGAAAAGATGAAGCATTACGGTATCAGCCTGGATGAAGTAATAAAAGTAGTAACGGAAATGAATCAAAATGCTTCGGGGGGAGTACTGTATGAATACGGAAACGAATATATAATCCGTGGTTTACTCTCCACGAACAATATTGCTTCTTTGGGTGCAACTGTTGTCAAAAGTATGGACGATGTACCGGTGTTGCTTGAAAACATCGCTCAGGTAAAAATTGGCAATAAAGCTCCCAAGCTAGGTATCGCTTCAGAAAAAGGAAAAGCTGCTGTATTGATAACTGTTACCAAACAACCGGCTACCAGCACAATCGAACTGACAAACAAGCTGGATCAATCGTTGGCCGAACTTAAAACAACATTTCCCTCGGATGTGAAACTATCCACGGATATCTTCCGTCAGGCTCGTTTTATCGATAATTCTATCGGTAATGTCCAGAAATCGCTCTACGAAGGAGGAATATTTGTTGTTATCGTTCTATTTGTTTTCCTTATGAACGTTCGTACAACCATTATTTCATTAATAACGATTCCTCTTTCGTTGGTTGCTTCGATTTTGGCCCTTAAATTAATGGGACTAACCATCAATACCATGAGTTTGGGTGGTATGGCCATTGCTATTGGTTCGTTGGTTGACGATGCCATTGTAGATGTAGAAAATGTTTTTAAACGATTGCGTGAAAACAGGCAGAAACCTAAGGACGAGCAAAAAACTGTGATGACAGTGGTCTTTGAGGCTTCAAAGGAGGTTAGGATGCCAATATTAAATTCGACTCTAATTATTATTGCCAGCTTTGTTCCACTATTTTTCCTTTCAGGAATGGAAGGCCGTATGCTGGCTCCACTTGGTATTGCGTTTATCGTGGCATTGATTGCATCGACAGTGGTGGCGTTGACGCTGACTCCCGTTCTATGTAGTTATCTGTTGGGTAAGCCAAAGAAAAATAACGATAAACCCGAAAGTGAGCCTTATGTAGTGCGTAAACTGAAAAGCGTATATGGAAAAGCATTGAAATGGACGCTTAACCATCGTAAATTGGTGCTTGGCGGAACGGGAGTGGTGCTGGTGGCAACGGTTGTTATATTCTTTACATTGGGACGCAGTTTTCTCCCGCCGTTTAATGAAGGTTCGTTTACAATCAATATTAGTACACTTCCCGGTATTTCGTTGGAGGAATCAGATAAGATGGGACGTATCGCCGAAAACATATTGTTGTCTATTCCCGAAATACAAACTGTAGGGAGAAAGACGGGGCGTGCCGAGTTGGATGAACATGCTTTGGGCGTGAATGTATCGGAAATAGAAGCCCCTTTTGTACTTAAAAAACGTTCGAAAGATGAAGTATTAGCCGAAATTCGTGAAAAACTTAAAGTCTTGTCGGGTGTGAATATTGAAATTGGGCAACCTATTTCACACCGTATTGATGCGATGCTGTCCGGTACACGGGCCAATATTGCCATAAAACTTTTTGGAACAGACTTGAATAAAATGTTCACAATAGGCAATCAAATCAAAGCGTCTATTCAGGATGTGGAAGGTGTTGCCGACCTTAATGTGGAACAGCAAGTGGAACGTCCGCAATTAAAAATAGAACCCAAACGTGAAATGTTGGCCAAATATGGTATTACACCTCCCGAATTTGCTGAGATTGTTAATGTAATGTTGGCCGGGGAAGTAGTTTCGCAGGTTTATGAAGGCAACAAATCCTTTGATTTAACGCTGAAAGTAGACGATGATTATCGCACAACTACAGAACGTATCCGCAACCTGATTGTTGATGCCGGTGGACGGAAAATTCCGTTTAGCTATATTGCCGAAATCTCTTCATCTACTGGTCCCAATACGATTAACCGTGAAAATGTGGCGAGAAAAATCGTTATTTCTGCCAATGTAGCCGGGCGTGATTTACGGGGTGTGGTAAACGATATGCAGAAGAAAATAAATTCGGAAATAAAATTGCCCGAAGGTTATCATATTGAATATGGCGGACAGTTCGAGAGTGAACAGGCGGCGTCTCGTATTTTACTTATTACTTCCATTTTTTCTATCATGGTTATATTCATGCTGTTGTTTGCTCAGTTTAGAAGCGTTACCCAATCGGCAGTCATCCTGTTGAACCTTCCGTTGGCACTTATCGGAGGCGTATTTACTATCTTCTTAACAGACGGCGTTATCAGTATTCCTGCAATTATTGGGTTTATATCACTGTTTGGTATCGCCACGCGTAACGGCATGTTGCTTATTTCGCACTATAACGATCTTCAAAATGATGGAATGTCGGCATTTGAAAGTATAATGCATGGTTCGCTTGACCGTTTGAATCCGATTTTGATGACTGCGCTAAGTTCTGGATTGGCTCTTATACCATTAGCATTAGGTGGTGATTTACCGGGTAACGAAATTCAAAGCCCTATGGCGAAAGTAATTCTTGGAGGATTACTTACATCAACCTTCCTTAATGGATTTATTATTCCTATTATGTATCTCTTAACCAATAAGAAAATTGTGGAAGAGGTAATAACAGACGATGAAGTAACAGAGTAAAACTTAAAGAATATGAAAATATTAATAATAATATCGACAATATTGGTGAGCATTCCGTTGATTGCCCAGAATAATATAAATTCAGTATTAGATTCGATTGAAGCAAACAACACAACGCTGAAATCGTTACGCCTGACTGCTGATGCGCAGAAGTTAGGAAATAAAACAAGTATATACCTTGACAATCCTGAAGTTGAATTCAACTATTTATGGGGAAAACCGGGTAATATTGGTTCCCGAACTGATATCAATATAAAGCAGACTTTCGATATCCCGACTATTTCGGGAATGAAAAGTCGTGTATCCAACGGACAGAATACTTTGATAGAATTTCAATATAAAGCCGATCGCATGAATATCCTGTTGGAAGCGAAGCAATATTGCATTGATTTAGTCTACTTTAACGCCCTGAAACGAGAATTGGATGTGCGCTTGCAACACGCTGAAACCATTGCTAAAGGCTATAAAGACCGACTGGATAGAGGAGATGCGAACCGTTTGGAATATAACAAGATTCAATTGAATCTTGCCTCTGTTCTAGGCGAGCTTTCTCGTGTTGAGGTAGAACGCAATGCTTTATTGTCGCAATTGAGAAGGCTTAACGGCGGTGTGGATATAGCGTTGGACGAAGACCAATTTGTACAAGCACAATTACCGCTGAATTTTAATGATTGGTATGCAGAGGCTGAGCAAAAAAATCCGGTGCTGGCTTATATCAAGCAGGAAATTGAAGTTGGAAAAAGTCAGGTTAGCCTTAGTAAGGCTTCAAACTGGCCTACTTTTTCGACAGGTTATATGAGTGAGAAAGTTGTTGGTCAGCAATATCAGGGATTTACTGTTGGTATTTCCATTCCCTTGTGGGAAAATAAAAACCGTGTGAAACAAGCAAAAGTTGCTGTTTCGGCAGCCGAATCGCGAGAAGCTGACCGTAAGCAACAGTTCTACAGTCAACTTCAATCTCTTTACAATAGGGCAAATGGATTGAAAGTAATTGCCGAAAAGTATCGTCAGTCGCTGGCAAACGTAAACAATACAGATTTACTGAAAAAAGCACTTGACACGGGTGAAATTTCACTGTTGGACTATATAGTTGAAATTGGTTTGTACTATACAACCGTAAATCAGGCATTGGAAGCCGAACGTGATTATCAGAAAGCGATTGCTGAACTATCTGCAGTGGAACTCTAAAGGTGTAATGTGTTGATATTGCACCTTCGATTTCCTGAGGTTTAGGGATCTATTTATCGTATGTTTGATATGTGTAAAATTATATGCAGTAAAACAAGCTTTTTGCATTAAGTAAACTAATTGTTTTACAACTATATAGAATGTTTTTTACTTAAGTGTTTGAATCGTTTGACATATGTCGAAATCGATTTTGATATATGTCGAAATGCATTACGACAGCTGTCAAAATGCATTTCGACAATTGTCGAACGATTTTTTCTCTTAAGCCTAAGTATTTAAATGCCGGATAAAAAGATTTATTCTCTTAAGTATCGGTAATTGTTATTAGGCAGGAAACATTGTAAGCGTTTGCAGAGAAAATTAACGACGGGTGTTCGGAATATCCAATTGTGAGAGTAGTTTATTTATTTCTGATTTGAGTTGGAGGATTGAATCCGAAACTCATTCAGCACATGGGGGAGGAGGGAGTGAAAGACCTGGTACTGTTTGTAGGAAAATTTGCTGACAGATGACACATGAAAAGGATCTGTCACAGGCATCTGTCATTTTCAGAAGCCGCTTCAATAAAGGGATTTGAGGTTAAAAATGAAGGATGACAGATGTTTTCGCAATTAATTCGTGCTGGACAGGTTTCTGACTTTAAATAACGACACACCAATGCCAATGACTTGCTTTGCAGGCCATTGTTTCCTATTACTTTATTACACTATTATTTAGTCGATTGAAAAAAGAGTTTTAGAATCGGCCTTGACACAAATTACAGGATAATTGTTTGAGTCGAAAAAAATAGGTTTGTTGTACTTAATCTCGAGGGGTTTCCCAATGTATTGAGAATTAAATTTCGAAACATTGATTTGCTCTTCGTAAATGTTAACGTAATAAAGGGAGCTGTCGTTATCAAAACGTAAAACTATTTTATTATTTGCGACCATTGTAACTTCCGAGAGTATCCCTTTCTTGGTTTCTTTTTTTACAATAGACATAAATAGCGTTCCGATTGCAATGATAACAAATACCGATACTAAAAGTGAGTGTTGTATTTTCATAATTTAACAAGCTAAATCCATTGGAGTCAACAGGTTTATTTAATAGTGTAAAGATAGCTTGTTGTCCGCATAATTACAATAAGTATAGCGCTTTTTTTTATCATTTTTAATCAAAAAAGATATCTAATAGTTGAAATTATAAGTTCGTGCAGAGAAATAATTACACTACGACAGTGGTTGATTTCATAATCGTAGTGTAATTTATTATAACTAACGGATTTCTTTTATACGGATGTTCCTGAATTTTACAACCGACCCGTGTCCAAGAAATGCGATACGGCCGTTCTTGTTAAGCAAACCTTTTTGAATTTTCTCTGCCGGGATATCTTTGGTTACCTCATTGATATCTGTGTCTAATATCACTTCTCCGTTGAGTGTAATTTTAATACGGGATCCATCGGCTATAACCTCCTGCTGATTCCATTCGCCGGTCTTTTTCAAAAATCCGCGCCTGGCAGGTGCATATCCGTACAGCGAACCATGATATTGATAGGGTTTTAAGTCGGCATACACCGGTGCTTCGTTATCTAATATTTGCAGCTCCATTCCCTGATAGTTCTTATCGTCCATCGTTTGGTGACGGATACCCAGACCGTTGTTAGCCTCGGGGGTGAGCATGAATTCGAAGCGTAAAACAAAATTATCAAAGGAATCTTTGGTGTACAGGTTGCCTCCTATGTTTTGTTGAGGCCGCATAACAATGCATCCGTCTTCCAATACATATTCGGTTTTGTTACCTACCCAGTTATCCATGGAAGATCCGTCAAAGAGAAATCTGAAATTTTCTTTTTTCTCGGATTTGCTCAGTTTGAAAATCTTGTTCTCATCTGTTTTGTCCCGACTTTGTACCTGCACCGTGCATGCAATGAGAAAAAACAAGATCCAATTTAATGTCACGTTGTACTTCATCTTCTCTTTCTGTTTTTGCTGATTTTCAATTTCCCGGAATCCCAGTAAACCGGAAGTCCGCTTTGATAGCTTTTATAACTTAACAAGGCAGGGGCGGCAGACTGAACCGCAAACATTACATCGGCTGTAAGCTGGCTTTTGGTACGTATTGCCTTAAAGAAGTTATTGAAATGGTCGTAGTGCCCGCCTTTGTATCCGTTTTCTGTCTGGAATACCACTTTATTGGCTGTTTCGGCTTTAGCCTGGTCTATTCCCTGTCCGATGGCAGGCAGCTCTTCAATTGCCCGAAGGTCTGCATCCTTAATGGTGTGCAGTACTACTTTGTCCCAGCCAACTTCCAGCATCCCTTTGTTGCCTGTTATCTTGAAATAGGTGCTGCCCCATTCCTTGGAAAAGGCATCCACATAGTTGGCCGACAACGACAAGGTGAAGGCTCCCACATTGTTTTTATCCGGATAGTCGAAATATCCCATCATAATGTCCGGCGTATCCCTGTAGCCGTCTGTATAGTGGTAGATGCCTCCGGTGGTGTAAATTTTATCCGGACCGTTGGAGTCGGTAATGAAATTTACACTGGCTAAAACATGTACAAATAAATCGCCTGCAATACCGGTTCCATACTCTTTCCAGTTGCGCCAATAGAAGAATCGCTGAGGTTGGAACGGATGTTTGGGTGCATTGCCCAAAAAACGTTCCCACCAAATGGTCTTTTCGCTGGCATCGGCCGGAATCGAGTATTTGCCCGGCTCGGTAGGTACGGCTGTAAATTTGGCTTCGATACTGTTTACCTTTCCGATGAGTCCGGATAAAACAAGTTGACGGGCTTTCCGGTTTCCAAGAGAGGCCATTCCCTGACTTCCGGGCTGGAAGTAGCATCCGGTCTGCTGCTGTGTGGCAACCAGTTCTTTAATCTCCTCCACCTTGTGTACCACCGGCTTCTCGCAATAAACGTGTTTGCCGGCTTTCATCGCTTCGATGGAGATGGGTTGATGCCAGTGGTCGGGCGTGGCAACAATTACAACATCCACATCGTCTCTTTTCAAGATCTCTTTATAATCTTTGGTGGTGAACAGATTGTCGCCCCAACTTCTTTTGGCATCCTCCAGCCTTTTGTCGTACAGATCGCAAACAGCTGTAAGCTTTACACCTTCAACCATAAGTGCCGTATTGGTATCGGCGGTTCCCATACCTCCTTTACCTATCAGGGCAAGGCGGATAACAGAAGGTGCAGCGGCCGTTTCCTGCAGGACAGAAGTCTGTCTGCCGGCATGAAGCCATTGACCGGAAGCCAATAAAGTGCTTCCGGCCAGTGCTTGCTTGATAAATATTCTTCTGCTCGTTTTCATTTGTTAATCTTCCGATTTGCAGTCAAACTGAGTAGCTACAATACTGCCGTTGGTGCCTAGTACGTACATCTCCATTGTTTGTCCGTCGCCCGAAGTCTTCACATGGATATCGCCGGTCATATTCGCGTTGTTATTGCATCCGAATTTGTTTAACCGGAAAGCCAACAGGTAAGAATCCAGTGGGTTGAGGCTTAAGTTTTGGGGAGAGGTTACGTCCAGCAGACGGCCGTTCATATACAGAGTTCCTTCCACCGTTCCCACAGCCAGATAAGTGGCGGCATTAAAGGTGGTTAGGTCAAGTGCCTGGGTTGAGAATCCTGCAGCCGGATCCAGCTCTCCGTTCTTCAGGTCGTATTTCGATACCATATTCCCCTGATTGTCAAAATAGCCCAATCCCGGTAAAGTACCATAGCCCGCAATGAAGAATCCGTTGGATATGTCTGTTCCCAGCGGCATGGCATCGCCAAACAGGTTCCATGCGATAGTGCCCGGTTGGGTTTCGAATACCTGCGGATCCTGCGAAACAAGCTGACCGTTTCTTACTGTCCAGTAGAGGAATTTGGATGAGTTCTCGATAGTGGATACAATCAACGCATCACCATCCAGATCTCCCTTGATGGATAATTTCCGACCGTTAGGATAGATATGAGACGAGTTGATATACTCAACCGGATCTCCGGTTCCCGTAATTCGGTAGATAAGCTGCTGGTATGGATTCCCGTCGTTCTTGTTTCGGAGATTGGTAATCAGCAGGTTGTCTTTATCGTCGTTGGCAATGGTGAAGTTGGCCAGACTACCCTTAAACGGCAATGCGATTGTTCCAACGTATTCGCCGGTAAGCTTATTGAAATACTTGAGGTCGGCATTACGGGAGTTTACAAATAAGTAGGAGGAGGTTACAGCAAAGCTGGCCGTAAAATGGTCGGTTCCGCTGATGCCCATCTCGGTTAACGACTTGGACCAAAGCAACTTTTCGCTGTTCGGCCTGATTCCGCCGCTGATTTCCGGAATTAAGATAAGCTCGGATTTGTCTGCAACAACAGATATGCCGCTGGTAGTTGAGATCTTGAGCGGAATGGCATATTGCTTGTTTCCGATGCCTTGCAGGCTTTCCACCTTTTTAACATCCAGGGTGATCTTTACTTTCTTGCTTACGGTTTCGGGGTCGAACTGAACCGTGCTGTTGTCTATTGTATAGCAGTCGGCCGGCAACTGTTTGTATGAAACCCCGTTGGCTGTATTGTAATTGCTCAGCACGTTTTCGTCGGCCACAAAGGATACCTCTCCGCTGGCAGTGCCCATCCCACTTTTGTATATAGAGACTTCGAAATCAACCAGACTCTTCTGCCGGTAGGCTTTCAAAATGTAATCACCATTTTTCAGAAGATAAAACTGGTCATCCATCATTCCCTCCATTCTGTTATCTTCGCAAGCGGAAAATAGAACAGAAACAAGTAAAATAATAAATGCTAAATTCTTTTTCATATGATATGATTTATTATTCGTAACTGAATTAATACTTTAATGACTGCAGGATTCGCTGCAATTTACCATCCATAGTTTTGAGTGATGTTTTTCATCTCGTTCAACTGATTCTGATGGATAGGGAAAAAATAGTGCTTGGGTTCGAAAACAATGGGTGAACAGATCTCGCTGGTTCTTTTCCATGAGTCTTCGAAATTCTTAGCCCTCAATTCGCGTCCGAAACGTGGACCGTTGCTTTCCTGTGGTGCAATCATCCATGTTCTGATGTCGTAATAACGATGATTCTCGAAGGCTAATTCAACCATTCTTTCCTTACGCAGCAGTTCCCTGAAAAGTGCCTGATTGCCGATTATCTCGGGGTAGGCCACTTCGATATTATTCAGTCCGCTTCTGTTTCTTACCTTATTGAAATATAATAGAGCTTCGGCTTCATTCCGGTTGGTCATTTCGTTGCATGCTTCGGCATAGTTCAGGTAGATCTCGGCCAGACGGAAGAAAGGCCAGCTGAATTTACCCCATTTACCGTTTTCGGTGTCGTTACGCGGATCGCTCATACGTCTGAACATATAACCAACCTTTACAAAGTCGCCGGTCTTGTTGTTGAACGAAGAGGTTCCTCCATCGTAGAATGTAACCAGTTTGGTGCCGTTGAACGTATTAATCCAGTTCATACCATTCCATAATATGGAAGCGTAGAAACGGGCATCTCTGCCTATCACACTGTGGTGTGCCTTTATCTGAGTTCCGTCTATTGGATGTGTATAATTATCTACGAATCCATCTTCCTGATATCCTGAAAGTTCGTCAACAATAGGAGTCCCGTTGCTTTTGTATCCGGTTATAGGATATCGGCCGGATTCACCCATCGGATAGGTGTCTACCAGTTTAATTGAAGGTGCATAACCTCCGTATCCCTCTTTTAATACCATGGGGGGAGCAGCACGAACACCCCAGCTGTAGCCGTCGCCATCCCAGCGGGCAAAAATCAATTCGTCGTTCCATAATTCGAAGAAAATTCCCGAATAGGAGTTGATGGCCTGCATAAAAGGCGTGTCGCCGGTTGTAGTTTTATATAATTGGTAAGCTCCCAGGTCGATAACCTCTTTGGCTGCAGCAGCTGCCAGATCCCATTTGGATGGATCGGCGGTTTGAGGGAACAGGAAGTTTCCGTAATGATTTTTCATCCCTTTATACAGGCTGGCTCCGTTAAACAAGGGTCGGGCTGCATAAAGCATTAATCTGGATTTGGCTGCCAATGCGGCACCTTTGGTTGCACGTCCGTACCAGGAAGGGTCGGTTATCTTGAGAGGAAGATCGGCTGCGGCAAGACTTAACTCGTCCGAGATAAACTTCACACATTCGTCCACCGTATGTCTGTCCACTTCGTCGTTCGGGATGGTAAGGTCAGGAGTGTTGTCTCCCCAGATGAAGACCGGTCCGTATTGTCTGAAGAGCAGGAAATAATAGAATGCCCTTAAGAAACGGGCTTCCGCTTTCATTATCTTTCTGTTCTCTGCAGATACTTCCAGACACAGATCCACGTTGTTCATGAAAACTGTAGCCTGATTAATCCCTTTGTAGTAATTGCTCCAGGTGTGATAATTGTTTGTGGTTGGATTCCATGATCCGTCGTTCTGAGAAATGTAATTAACCCAGGCTGTCCACGAAAAATAGGCTTCGTCCGAACAGGGTACCATGTTGTCCAGCACATTCTTGTCGTTAGGAAGAAAAGAGTATACCTGAGCCAGATACCTTTCAGTTGTTTCACGTTTGTCAAACACCTCTTCCACGGTCATCTGATCACCCAGGTAATGGGTTAGATAAGATTCGCACGAAGTGAAGGATAAACAGCACATCAGTATGGTGATATAAATGATTTTTGTTTTCATATTTATTAGAAATTAAGATTAATACCCAAATTTACTACTCTCATATTCGGATAAGCTGCCCCCATGGAGTTGTTGAGTTCCGGGTCCCAAAGCTTGAATTTAGAGAATGTAAGCAGATTCACTCCCTGCAGATAGAATCTGAAGGTGGATACTCCCAAACGTTGTGTAATGTTTTTTGGAATGGTATATCCCAGTTCGGCATTTTTTAGACGCATGAAGCTGGCATCATACTGCTTGGCAGTGGACAATTGCTTGTTGTTCTGGTTTATATACGACGACATGCGTGGATATTTGGCATTTGGATTCGGATTTTCGACAGTCCACCGGTTCAACGCCACATCTTCGTAAACGCCCGACAGGAACAGGTTTGCATTCTCAAAGCCATTGATAGGTGATCCGTCCATAAAGTTAGTTACGTTGGCAACGCCTTGCATAAATATGGATACGTCGAATCCTTTCCAGCCGATGCTTACTCCGTAACCATAGTTGATTTCGGGAACGTGGGTTCTTCCGATGGCTACTTTGTCGTAACTGTTTACCACTCCGTCGCCGTTTACATCCTTGTATTTTCTATCACCCGGACGAACAACGCCGTATTGCTGAACCGGACTGTTGGCTATGTCTTCTTCAGATTCGAAATATCCCAGACATATTAATCCGAATTGCTGGTACAATGGTTTACCTATCACACTTTGGTAGTCGTAAATAGGGGTAGGGGCGTCGTCGTACAGTTTTTTATTACGGTTAAACGTAAAGTTTCCCCTTCCGGATATATTGAAATCGCCTATCTGTTTATTGTATTCCAACGAAAGGTCGATACCGCTGTTTTTCATTCTACCCAGGTTTACATAGGGGTTAACGTTGATACCCACTACCGAAGGTACGCTTTCTCTTAAGATAAAGATTCCCTCTCTTTTCTCTTCAAAGTAATCGGCCTGGATTTTGAGGGAGTGGAACAGTTCCATTTCTACACCCACGTTCATCTTGATGGCCTTTTCCCAGGATACATTCGGACTGCCCGGATAGCCTGTGGCTATACCTGTAAGCCAAGTCTGACCTACTTCGCCGAAACCGTATCCACCGCCCACAAGCATTTCCGGATTAAAGGCAAAACGTCTGTCGCCGCCAATCTGGTCGTTACCGATGGTTCCGTACGATCCCTTAAACTTCAACGAGCTGATAACCGGTAAAAGTGGTGTGAAAAATTGCTCGTTGCTTATCATGTAACCTAATGCAACGGATGGAAAGAATCCGAATCGTTTGCCGGGTGCAAAGTTCTCAGAGCCGTTGTATCCGAAGTTTCCTTCAACAAAGTACTTATCCATAAACGAATAGGTTGCTCTGGCTGCGATACCCTGATGGCGATAGGGCAGAGACAGTACGTAGGATCCGGGGAAGTTGTTGATGCGTTCGCGCATGTTGAACAGGAACAATCCGCCAACCCGGTGCTTTTCGTCAAAAATATTTTCATAATTCACCGATGCTTCCAGATAGGTGGTACGCTCGCCACTGCTGCCGCTCCACAACGAAAGGTAGTCGTTTCCATCGTTGTTCTTCTTGAAAATAAGATTTCCCTCTTCGTCGCGACCGGTGGCATAATAGGTTGAAGGAGATTTATACCTTGATGTAGTGGTAGAGTTTACCGCATCCCACGAAAACTTAACATTCGCTTTCAGTCCCGGAGTAATTAAATCCGAAAAGTCTTGTGTAAGTCCAATCAGCGACTGGGCATTGTTATTGAATTGTTGTACATAACCGGTCTTATTAAGCAGGTTGTACGGGTTTACTCCGATGGGGGTACGGGCAGTGGTTCCGTCCGAATACTCTTTCGGAATGGCAATAGGTACGGTTTGGAATGAATAAATCCAGAGGTCGTCTGTATCAGGTTTGTTCTTTACATCATACTGTGTAGATAAATTAAGGTTCAGCATGGTGCTTTTAGATAAATCTATATCTATGTTAGACCTGAAATTATACTTGGTCCACTTGAGAGAAGGATTGTATTCGTCTCCCTTTTCGGCATTGAATACCCCGTTTTCGTTGTATATGGATCCGGCCACATAGTAACGTACATTCTTTCCTCCACCGGAGATGTTTATGTTTACACGCTGACTGGTGGTCATGTCTTTGTATATCTCCTCCATCCAGTTTACATTGGGATATAGATCGGGATCCACACCGGTAAGGTATTTGTTCATTTCCTCTTCGGTATAAAAGACATTACCGTTGTTGTCTTCTTTATATACATCGTTATAGAGCTTCATGAACTCCAGTGCGTCGGTCATTTTAGGCATTTTGGTAGGAGACATAACCCCGTACTCAACGCGACCGCTTATCACCGGTTTTCCCTCTTTCCCTTTACGGGTGGTAACAAGTACAACGCCGTTGGCACCTCTAACACCGTAAACTGCCGTAGCGGTAGCGTCTTTTAATATGGAGAATGTCTCAATATCTTCCGTATCCACAAGGTCGAGGGGGCGTTCAATCCCATCCACCAGAACAAGCGGACGGTTGTTTGCTCCGAAGGTATTAACCCCGCGGATCCAGAAGTCGGCTCCCGATCCGGGTTCTCCCGAACGTTGAACGGCAACAATACCGGCCATCTGTCCGGCCAGACTGGTACTGATCTTACCTACCGGAACCTTCAGGTCGCTTACGGTAACGGAGGTAATGGCTCCGATAACACTTTCTTTCTTTTGCTTACCGAAAGCAACAACGGTAACTTCATCCAGTTCGTCGGCCTTGGCTTTAAGTTTAACAACCAAAGTGCGTTGGTTACCAACGGTAATTATCTGGTCTTGCATCCCTAAGTAAGAGATGGTAAGTTTCTCGGTTGCGCCTACTTCAATCTCAAACGATCCGTCTATATCCGTCGTAACGCCTCGCGTACTTCCTACTACCAATATGGCAGCGCCCGGCAAAGGCTCGTCGTTCTCGTCCAGTACTTTCCCTTTGACCAGATTCCGCTGCTGTGTAGTGGATGGATTACGGGGTAGATCGGACTTCTTTGAAATAAAGATCTGGCGATCGTTGATTACATACGTATTATCCGTACCGGCAAATACTTTGTTCAGAATTTTATCGACGGTCTGATTCTTGCTGTTTACGTTTACCTTTCGGTTCACGTCGACTGCATTGTCATAGTAGAAGAAAATAAAATTACTCTTCTTTTCTATTTCATTGAATACCTCTTTTACCGTCCGATTGTTTAGTTCCAGTGTAAAGAAAGTCGACTGCGAATAGGTCTCCGGCTTTGCACTGATGCTCATTACTATAATCAGAAAGAGAGTCGTGATTCTCATAATTCTACAGAATTTCTCAATATTAGCATCTAACGCTCTTATATTTCGATTTTTCATCATACATTTGTATAGATTTTAGGTTTAAAACTTTAGTGAGTTATTGAAATTAAAATCCGGACCGGGAAGTATGGGGGTATTTTCCGGTCCATTTGTTACATAAACAGCTATCTTACATAGGCTCTTCTATTTATAGGTTATACAAAGTTCGTTTTCTATCTCGTTATACTGCCAGGTGATCGGTGCTGTTTGGGCAAGACCGGCCAGTACATCCAGCAGTTCATCTTTCATATCCAGTTTACCGGAACATCTTAATTCGGAAACCCGTGCATCATAGGTGATGGTTTTTCCGTAGTACCGCGACAGACGGTCCAGAATGGTTCCAAGCTTTTCGCTGTTATAGATGTATAAGCCTTCCACCCAAGATATATAGAGGGATGCATCCACATTTTCTACATCTAACTGGCCGCCGGTATAGGTGAGCCGGTTGTTGGGTGTAAGTGCAATTTTCTTATTACTATCTGTGTTTACCTCCACAGCCCCGGTTACAAGTACAACCGACTGCTCCTTGTCTGCCGTGTAGGCCGTTACATTGAAAGAGGTTCCCAGCACAGCTATGTTCATTTTATTGGTCGATACGATAAACGGCCGGGTTTTATCTTTGGTGACTTCCAGATATACTTCGCCTTCAACATAGATTTCGCGTTTGTCCTTTTTGAAACTGATAGGATAGACAATGCGGCTGCCCGAATTTACCCAGAGCTTGGTGCCGTCTCCAAAAACAATGGACGACCTTTTCCCTTTGGGAACAATCAACTGGTTGTATGTATTAGTTTCGGACAACTGTGCAGGTCCATTCGTATTTGATGCGATATTATGTGCTACCTGTTGTTTGTTTACAATAACGTCTCCTGTGGCATTGTATTCGATTGTTACATTCTCCTGATCAAGCGTAATGTTTTTGTCATTATTCAAGATAAGCTGCACAGCCGACGAATCTCCCTGTACCTGCATCGATTTTGCAATTGAGATTAAAGAACTGCCGTTATTGCTTTGTTTGCTCCAGAAGGTATATGAAAGGGCAAATAAGATGGCTAGACTGGCTGCAACAGCTGCAAATTGAATGAGTCGGCTATGCCGTTGCAACGGCTTTTGTTTATTGGATTTTTCTATCTTATTCCATAGTTCGCTCAACTCCTCCTCCGAAATGGTGTGGTGAGGTATATTGGCCGACAAAATGATATTTTTTGCAACCCTGAACTCCTTTTCCCGAATCTTTTCAGTCAATAATTGTTCTTTCCAAAAGGCATTCGACTCTTTGGTTGGAGTTTTTATTGATTTCAGGAAGTACGTGTCTTTTAAGAAATCTTCGGATGTAAATTTAGAATAATCAATGTTTGTCATTATATTTTATTGGGCCGGATTTAGTGCCCAACTACATATAATACACAGCCGGATTTTATTTATACTCACTTTGTGGAAGAAAAAAGTTTTTTCCTTTAAAATTATTGGAATATAATAGGGAACAGTGCATACAGCACATAATCGGGAAACTTTTCCCTTACTTTTTTGATAGATCGCTGGATAAGATTCTGAATGGATTGAACGTTGATTTGCATTAGTTGTTCGATTTCTGCAAATGAAAGTTCTTCAATGTATCGGTAGTAGATAACCTCTCGCTGCCTGGGTGTAAGTATTTCGAGAATCTGAGAGATCATATTGTTCCGCTCAATACTTTCTTCGTCGCTGATAAGCTTGTCTTCCAGTTGTATGTCCGACGCCAGGTCGTACTCCATCGTATGAATGGAATAAAAGGTGATGTTTTTCCTGAAAATATTGAATAGTTCGTTTTTCATGGCAACAAGCAGATAAAATTTAATGCTGCCTGTGCTGTTAAGCTGCTGCCTTTTACTGTATAATTTCACAAAAATGTCCTGAATGCAGTCTTTTACCAGTTCGCGGTCTGTAGTAAACCGCATGCCGAATGAAAACATAACATGTGCATATTCTTTATAAATCAAAGAATAGGCGGTATCGTCTCCTTCCCTGAAACGGTCCCACACCTGTTGTTGGTTTTCAATATTCAGATCTTCTGTTAACATTTTGAGGTTTATATCTGTCCCAAAAGTAGACTATTTTTTATTCTTTAACAACTTCTTTTTACTTTCATCTGATAAAACTTTAATCTGCCCCTCATTCACAGCCGATTTCGACAGTATAAGGATGGTTTATATCGTTTTAAAATCTGTTTTATCCGATTTAATAGCCACAATTTAACGAAAAAGTTTTACTTTTGGCCGGATTGATTTATCAGATAATGTTGCTTTTTTATTTAAATAATTTATATCCCTTATTTTATGATTATGAGAAATTCATTATTAATCTTATTTTCTTTTCTATTGATCATGCCATCGGTAAACGCCCAATCAGATCCTGGAATGGCACAGGTGATCGACCAAGTACTCAGCCGGGCTGAATCTCAGAGTTTACTTCTTGCCAAAACGATGGAGGAGATTCCGGATGCCTTACCTCGTACCGTGGATAAGGAGGGAAAGCTGGTAACTTCTAACTCTGCCTGGTGGTGCAGTGGATTCTTTCCGGGTACATTGTGGTATTTGTATGAAAACTCCGGAAACAAGGAGCTGGAGAAGTACGCCTGGATGTTTACAAACCGGATAAATAAAGAGCAGTATAATAAAGGAACCCACGATCTGGGTTTTATGTTGTATTGCAGTTATGGCAATGCTTTGCGGATTACGGGTGTGGACTCCTGCAACCGGGTGCTTCTAAACGGAGCTGCTTCTTTATCGTCTCGTTTCAATGGGAAGGTGGGGTGCATCCAATCGTGGGGGAGAAGTAATAAATGGCAGTTTCCGGTTATTATTGATAATATGATGAACCTGGAATTTCTTATGTGGGCTGCCAAGGCATCCGGCGACAACCGTTTTCGGGATATTGCTGTTACTCATGCCAACACTACGATCAGCAATCATTTCCGTCCTGACTACAGTTCGTATCACGTAGTGTCTTATGTTCCCGAAACCGGTAAGGTAGAGGTTAAGTGTACACATCAGGGTTACAGCGACGAAAGTGCCTGGGCCAGAGGCCAGGTTTGGGGTTTGTACGGTTTTGGAATGATGTATCGTGAAACAAGAGACAAACGCTACCTCGATCAGGCCAAACACATTGCGGCTTTTTTGATGAATCATCCCAATATGCCGGCCGACAAAATTCCGTACTGGGACTTTAACGCGCCGGATATACCTAATGCATTGCGTGATGCCTCGGCTGCAGCAATCATGGCTTCGTCGCTTATCGAATTGAGTCAGTTTGTTGAGGAGCCCCTTAAACAGAACTACCTGGCCTTTGCCGAATCGCAACTACGTACGTTGGCTTCGCCTCAATATCTGGCCGAGACCGGAACAAACGGCTGCTTTATACTTAAGCACGGAGTGGGTCATCTTCCCGGAAACTCTGAAGTGGATGTACCGCTAACCTACGGCGATTATTATTTTGTTGAGGCGCTTTTGAGATACAGAAAGCTGGTATTGCATCGGTAGACTGTCTTTTTAAGGTCTACTATCTATATTTTTTGTTAATTTGATAATATACTAAAGTTTTTTGGTAAATAACTCTATTGTACCTACCGATAAATTGAGTACGTTTGCTCCGTTAGACAGTGTAAATGTATGGAGTTTAAGCAGTGCTATTTGTAGCCATTCAGTTTTTACATTTTTTTTAAAAGTGAATGTGTGCGAGCACGTTGCCGATTTAACCTAATTTAATAACTTACTTAATATTCTTTGTAATGACAACAAGAAGAGATTTTTTGAAAAACACAATGCTTCTCTCGGCAGGATTGACTGTTGGAGGCGTTAACCTGAGTGCTGCCGGTCAGAAACGGGTAAGCGGAGCTAACAGGCGCATCAATTTGGCATGTGTGGGGATCGGAAACCGTGGTGGTGAGATTCTGAATGAGTTTGATAAAACAGGTCTTGCAAACATCGTTGCGTTATGTGATGTGGATATGGGTGCTCCTCATACCCAGGCTAATATGGCTAAATTTCCGTCGGCCAGACAGTTTAAAGATTTCCGGGTGATGTTTGATAAGATGGGAAACGAAATAGAGGCTGTGGTTGTAGGTGTTCCGGATCATGCCCATTTTCCTATTTGTATGATGGCAATGGCATTAGGTAAGCATGTATATGTTGAGAAGCCTATGGCCAGAACATTTTATGAAATTGAATTGCTGATGGAGATGGCTCGAAAGAATAACAAACTTGTAACCCAGGTTGGTAATCAGGGGCATTCGGAAGCAAACTATTTTCAGTTCAAAGCCTGGAAAGAGGCCGGAATTATAAAAGATGTAACTGCTATTACAGCCCACATGAACTCTCCGCGCCGTTGGCACGGATGGGATACGAATATTCGTAAATTCCCGGATAAGGAAGCTGTACCTGCTACATTGGATTGGGATACCTGGTTGATGTCTGTTCCTTACCATGACTATAATAAGGATTTCCATCTTGGACAATGGCGTTGCTGGTATGACTTTGGTTTAGGTGCCTTGGGTGACTGGGGTGCACATATCCTGGATACGGCCCACGAGTTTTTGGATCTGGGACTTCCAACGGAGGTTAATGCTCTGAAGCTGGACGGGCATAACGATTATTTCTTCCCCATGTCTTCCACTCTTCAGTTTAAATTCCCCAAACGTGGTAATATGCCTGCTGTAGATGTTACGTGGTACGATGGTGTGAACAACATTCCGTCGGTTCCCGAAGGTTACGGTGTATCAGAAATTGATCCGAACATTCCTCCTGTGGGTGGTGGCAAGATTCAGCCTGCCAAATTAAATCCGGGTAAGATTATCTACTCTAAAGAGCTTACCTTTAAAGGTGGTTCACATGGCAGTACCTTGTCTATCATACCCGAAGAGAAGGCAAAAGCCATGGCTTCCAAACTGCCGGAAGTACCTATGAGTCCGTCCAATCACTTTGCAAACTTCTTGCTTGCCTGTGCCGGAGAAGAGAAAACCCGTTCGCCGTTCGCAATTGCCGGTCCGCTTTGCCAGCTCTTTTCATTGGGAGTTATTGCTCAGCGCCTGAATGCTAAATTACAGTTCGACCGTCAGACCAAACGAATCACAAACAATCCGTTTGCCGATGCTTTGTTGGCCGGAACTCCTCCCCGTAAAGAATGGCAAGAGTTTTATATGATTAAATAATCTGTTTAATTTCAATTATCTACATGAAAAAATATAATCTGACAGCTGTGATGCTGTTGTTTACTTTGGCCTTGTGCGCCCAAACTCCTCAGTGGGAATCTTTATTTAACGGGAAAAACCTGAAAGGATGGGAGAAGCTGAATGGAACTGCCGAGTATAAGGTTGCCAATGGTGAGATAACAGGTATCTCTAAAATGGGAACACCTAATACCTTTTTGGCCACTAAAAAAATGTATGCCGACTTTATCCTTGAATTCGAATTCAAAGTGGCGGACGGACTCAATTCCGGAGTCCAGTTCAGAAGTAACAGCCTGAAAGAATACATGAACGGTCGGGTTCATGGATATCAGTTTGAGATAGATCCGTCCTCGAGAGCATGGACTGGTGGTATTTACGATGAAGCCCGCAGAGGTTGGTTGTATCCGCTTACCGAATATCCTTCTGCCCAGAAAGCATTTAAGAGTGGAGAATGGAACAAAGCCCGGATCGAAGCGATCGGTAACTCCATCCGTACATGGGTGAATGGTGTTCCTTGCGCAAATTTATTGGATAACACCACTGATAAAGGATTTATCGCCTTGCAGGTACATGCTATCGGCAATAAAGACCAGGAGGGTAAAACAATCAGTTGGCGTAACATACGGATTTGTACCTCTACACCCGAAGCCTTTGCCACTCCTCAGTCACAATCGGCTCCTCAGGTAAACCAGATAGCCAATACGATTTCTGATCAGGAGGCGAAGGAGGGTTGGAAGTTGTTATGGGATGGCAAAACTACTGAAGGTTGGAGAGGTGCCAAACTCACTACTTTCCCATCTAAAGGTTGGGTTATCGATAACGGTATTCTGAAAGTGATGAAAAGTGATGGTGGCGAATCTACCAACGGCGGTGATATTGTTACTGTAAAAAAATACAAGAACTTTATCCTGAAAGTCGATTTTATGATTACTCCCGGTGCCAATAGCGGAATCAAGTATTTTGTAAATACGGAAATCAATAAAGGAGCAGGCTCATCTATCGGATGCGAATTTCAGATTCTGGATGACCAAAAGCACCCGGATGCTAAGTTAGGTGTTAAAGGAAACCGTACTCTTGGTTCGTTGTACGATCTTATCCCCGCAGATTCAACCAAACCATTCCGTCCCGGATTTTTCAATACGGCGATGGTGGTTGTTAAAGGTAATAAGATTGAACATTGGCTTAACGGTGTGAAAATAGTTGAATACGAACGTGGAAATCAGATGTGGCGTGCGTTGGTTGCCTATAGCAAGTACCGGGATTGGGAAAACTTCGGCGACTGGGAGGAAGGTAATATCCTTTTGCAGGACCATGGTGACGAAGTGCTTTATAAGAATGTAAAAATTAAAGAGCTTCCCTGATCTTCGTAAATCCGATCCTTATTACATTGCTTGATATAACGTCTAATACGTATATAAAAGTAGTATAATAGGATATAAGGAGAATAAAATATAAAACCCTGAAAGTTTGATAAAAACTTTCAGGGTTTTATATTTTTATACAATCCTATATTCGATCCTAATATTTAAATATAACATCTTCTACGTCAATCAGTAGATCCGTAAAACTACAGCTACTTTCTCGTTTTTACCGCAACAGGAAGCAGAAGTGGCGGTTGTTACAACAAGTGATTATCTGTACTACTGTCTGTCAGGCAATTATCAGTTCGATACCCGCCTCTTCGATGATTTTTGCCATTGAAGCCGGGATGCCTGCATCTGTAATGATCACGTCTACGCGGTCCAGACTGCATATCCGTCCGAAACCTCTTTTACCAAACTTTGACGAGTCGGCCAGGATGATGGTTCTTAACGAAGCGTCCATCATACGCTTGTTCAACTGAGCCTCTTCAATATTTGAATTGGTGATACCGGTTTCAGGATCGATACCGTCCACACCCAGAAATAATTTAGAACAGGTTATGTCCGTAAAGAACCGGTTGGTATAATCGCCAATAACAGATGCCGAGTTTTTGCGCACGGTTCCACCCAATTGAATGATGTCCACATCGGTAATTTCATTCAGCAATAACGAAACCTTAAGTGAGGCAGTTACAACGGTAAGGTGCTTGCCCGGAGTGATGTTTTCTGCAAAGGTATAAACGGTAGACCCCGAAGCGATGATGATGGAGTCGTTTTCCTCTATCAGATTACAGGCAGCCAGTGCTATCCTTTTCTTTTCATCCTTTTTCATCTTTTCTTTTTCAACTACATTCAGATCGGATGCAAGTGGGTTTATCGGACTGGCGCTCCCGTGAGTACGATACAACAGATGCTTTTCTTCCAGGTATTTTAAATCTTTCCGTATTGTTACAGTGGTTACTTCCAGTGCCTTGGCAATATCAGCTACCTTCACGAATCCATCCTTCGCCAGTGTGTCGAGGATGTACTTATGTCTTTCTGCAATGCTTATCATATTTCTACCTGATTAAGTTTGAATATACAAAAGTAATAGAATTATTGATAAATAAAATGAAACGGAACTAATATCTTGATCAAAATATAAATAGAAATAAAAAGAAAATAAAAGTTTCGTTTAATTTCTTTTTATAATTTCTATTTGTTTATATTTGCAAAGTTTTCTAGACTAAGTATAAAAAGCGCTCTAATGGTTAATCTTATGGATCGGAATGAATTAATAAAAGAAACTTGCAAAAAGAATTTTACTTGCGAAATTTTGATTATAGGCGGTGGAGCTACCGGGTTAGGGGTAGCTGTTGATGCCGCATCAAGGGGATATAGTGTTATCTTGCTCGAACAGAGTGATTTTGCGAAAGGAACATCAAGCCGTAGCACTAAACTGGTACATGGGGGAGTTCGATACCTGCAACAAGGAGATATACAAATGGTGGTTGGGGCTTTGCACGAAAGAGGAAGAATGAGGCAAAACGCCCCTCATCTGGTTAAGGACATGCGCTTTATTATAGGGAATTACCGCTGGTGGGAACAGCCATTCTATACAATCGGACTTTCATTATACGACCTGTTGGCTGGTAGATTGGGATTGGGACGTTCGTTGCCATTAACGAAAAAAAAGGTGGTAAACGAAATTCCGGGACTTAAGAAATCGAAACTTAGAGGTGGGGTAGTATACCACGACGGACAGTTTGACGATGCCCGCCTTGCCATCTCGCTGGCCGAAACAGCTGTAGAGCACGGAGCCGTGTGCCTGAATTATGTGAAGGTGGATAAACTGCTTAAGAACCCGGAAGGAAAGCTGAACGGGGTTGAGGCTACCGATCTCATTCATGGCGAGAAATATACGTTCAATACGAAAGTAATTATAAATGCTACGGGCGTGTTTGTCGATGATATTATGAAAATAGACAATCCCGAAACCAAAAACAAAGTACGTCCAAGTCAGGGTATACACCTTGTTGTAGACCGGAAGTTTCTGGGAGGTAAGTCGGCGCTGATGATTCCCAAAACCGAAGACGGCAGGGTTCTGTTTGGTGTACCCTGGCATAATAAGGTAGTGTTGGGCACAACCGATACACCGCTCAACAATCATTGTCTTGAACCTAAAGCGCTGGAAGAGGAGATTGATTTCGTTTTGGATCAGGCCGGACAATATCTGGAACTGAAACCAACCCGGAAGGATGTACTATCGGTATTTGCCGGTCTGCGTCCCCTGGCGGCACCCACACAATCCGATACCCGGAAGACGAAGGAAATATCCAGAAGTCACAAGATATATAAATCCAAATCGGGTTTGCTTACCATAACGGGAGGTAAGTGGACCACCTATCGCGAAATGGCGGAAGAGGCTGTAGACCGGTCCATTGTATTGGGAAACCTTGTTCCGAGGCTTTGTGTTACCAAAACACTTAAAGTACACGGATATTCCACCAACACCGACGATTCCACATGGGACTATGTATACGGTTCGGATGCAAAGAAAATAAACCTGCTAAAACAGGAAAACAAGGAGTATGCCCAGTTGCTGCATAAAGACTATACCTTTACTGTGGCACATGTAGTATGGGCTGTAAGGGAAGAGATGGCGCAGACCGTGGAAGATGTACTTGCCCGGAGGGTGCGTCTGCTGTTTCTGGATGCCCGGGTGGCAGCTGAAGTAGCCCCGATGGTTGCATCCATTATGGCAAAGGAGCTGTGTAAGGATCGAAACTGGGAAGAAGAACAAATTACCGAATTCCGTTCTTTAGCCAAAGGTTATATCTTGTAGAAAAAGTTTATCTTCACGACATTTTACAATTGAATTTGTCTTTTATGTAGAATTGAGTAATCTTAAAGTAATATCTATAATAATATGAATGAAAAAAAACGGCAAAATGTTTTCCTTAGACTGATGTGTGCCGGCTTATTGTTAACCTCTTTGAATGTAACTGCTCAGTCCGAGGCGAAGAATTCTTCACCATTTCGGAACCACGCATCGATCAGCGAATACATAGCATATAAGGCCGACGGATCAATCATCGTAAGCGGTCACCGGGGCGGACGGGAGAAGGGTTACCCTGAAAACAGCCTCGAAGGATTTAAGAACATAATCGGTCGGATGACTGCCATATTCGAAATCGACCCCCGTCTTACAAAAGACAGTGTGATTGTCCTCATGCACGATGCTACCTTAGATCGTACCACTTCCGGTAAAGGAAAGCTGGCCGATTATACCTGGAATGAATTACAGCAGATACGGCTGAAAGACAGCGAAGGCAACGTAACTTCATGTAAAATACCTACGCTGGAGGAGGTTATCTTATGGAGTAAAGGCAAAACCATCGTTAACCTGGATAAAAAAGATGTTCCGATGGAACAGATTGCCGACTTAATCCGTAAGCTCGATGCAGCCGACTATGTGATGCTGACGGTCCATACCGGAGCACAGGCAAGATACTACTACGATCGTTTCCCTGAAATCTTATTGTCTGTCTTCGCCCGAAACTGGAAAGAATACGAAGATATCGCTATTTCGGGTGTGCCATGGAAAAACATGATTGCCTATGTGGGACCATCCATCAACGACGAAAACAGGAAGATAGTGGACCTGCTGCATAGTCACGGCGTAAGGTGTATGATCTCGGTGGCACCTACACACGATAAGCTGGCATCTGCTGCCGACCGGCACAGCAAATATCTGATGGAGATTGCCACACATCCGGACATCATCGAATCGGATATCCCAACAGAAGTCAACGACGCTTTAAAAGCACAAGCAAAGTAAGGCGATGAATGCAAACATAGAAAAGGCGCTTGCCGCAGCAAACGATACCCGTGCACTTTGGATAGGGGCCGGGGTATCGGACCGGGTAGCCGATCTTTTTAAGGAGCAGTTTCCCGCAATGCCGGCTGTAATCGTAGCCGATACAACCACCTGGCAGGTACTCGGCGAAAAGGTAAGTCGGCTGTTCTCTGCCGCCGGAATCGTACAGGAATCTCCCTTTATATTTGATAACGACGACCTGTATGCCGAATATGGATTTGTCGAACAGCTCACCGCTTCCTTAAGTAACCACACAGCAATTCCGGTGGCAGTGGGATCGGGTACTATAAACGACCTAACCAAATTATCAGCTTATCAGGCAGACCGCCGCTATATGTGTGTGGCAACAGCTGCCTCCATGGATGGCTACACCGCCTTCGGTGCTTCAATAACGGCTGATGGAGCCAAGCAGACATTCGGATGTCCTGCCCCACAGGCCTGTCTGGCAGATACCGACATCATACGGAAAGCTCCTCCGCAAATGACGGCCTCCGGCTATGCCGACCTGTTTGCCAAAGTAACAGCGGGTGCCGACTGGATTCTGGCCGATGCCTTACAGGTGGAGGCGATAGACAAAAGAGCCTGGTCGGTTGTGCAAGACGGATTGCCCGGTGCTTTGTCGGATCCGGAAGGGATTGCGGCAGGGAGCGAACAGGCTATCGGCAAACTGATTGAAGGATTGATGCTTGGCGGTTTTGCCATGCAGGCCACTCAATCCAGCAGGCCGGCTTCCGGAGCAGAACATCAGTTCAGTCACCTGTGGAATATGGAACATTTCCTCAATCACGGCGAACATGTATCCCATGGATTTCAGGTCAGCATAGGAACGATAGCAGTAACCGCTTTCTACGAACAGGTACTGCAGACCGATCTAAGTGAGCTGGATGTTGAAAAAGCCTGCCGGCTTTGGCCGGACAGAGACGAGTCGGATGCCCGTGCCCTGAAGCTTTTCGAAGGAACCGACTTCCCGCTTATCGGAGTACAGGAAACCGGAGCTAAGTATATTCCGGCCGATGAACTGAGGGAGCAGCTCCAGTTGTTGAAAAGCAATTGGGCAGAAATCAGAAGCCGCCTTCGCAGTCAGCTTCTCCCGTTATCCGAACTGAGACGGCGACTCGAACGGGTGGGAGCACCCGTAGAACCGGAACAGATCGGGCTTTCGCGTTCACGATTACGCGAAGCTTTTATCCGGGCTCAATACATCCGCCGCAGATACACAGTTCTCGACCTGGCGGTTCGTACAGGATACCTGGATGCCTGGCTGGATCAGCTTTTCGGAGCAGACGGAATCTGGGAAATAAAGTAACCGGCCGCATGAAAAAACATATATAACCTTAGAAGAGACAGACAAATAACAAACTTTATTATCATTTAAATCACATGGACCAAGCTACATCACAACGTTTTAAATACTGGCAAACACGTACCATCATAGCAACGATGATCGGATATGCTCTTTTTTATTTTGTACGTAAAAACCTTAGCATTGCCATGCCTGCCATGCAAGCAGACCTGGGTATTACCAAGACCGAGCTGGGATTGTTTCTAACCCTGCACGGATTAATATACGGTCTGTCCAAATTTATCAATGGATTTATAGGCGACAGAGTGAACGCACGCTATTTTATGGTAACGGGACTTGTGCTATCTGCCATTTGTAACGTGGTGTTTGGTTTCAGTTCGGCGGTATTGGTATTCGGTATCGTGTGGATGCTGAACGGCTGGTTTCAGGGAATGGGATTTCCTCCCTGTGCCAGGATGCTTACACATTGGGTGCCGCCCAGAGAACTGGCAACCAAAATGTCTGTATGGAATACCTCTCACTCCATCGGGGCCGGGTTGGTTGTAATTGTATGCGGGTATGTGGTCTCGCTGGGTTGGAGGTGGTGCTTTTTCGTACCTTCCATTATCGCTCTGCTGGGTGCGGTAGGTGTGTGGTTTACCATGAGAGACACCCCGCAGTCGGTAGGTCTGCCGGCACTGGTTCCCGAAGGTCTTACCAAAGAGGAGGCCGAACACGAGGATACATCGGCCGAGTTTAAGGCATTTGTACGTAAGCAGGTATTTCTGAATCCTTACATCTGGGTAATTGCCGTAGCCAATTTCTTTGTCTATGTAATCCGCTACGTAGTACTTGACTGGGGACCAACATTGCTTAGTGAGTGGAAGGGGGTATCCATCGAACATGCGGGATGGATGGTGGCTGCTTTCGAAATATCAGGTATAATAGGAATGCTGGCAGCCGGATGGGCAACCGACCGTTTCTTTGGCGGCCGTTCGCCAAGAGTCTGCGTTTTCTGTATGGGATTTGCCACCCTGTTTATCTTTTTATTTTGGCTGCTGGATACTCCGCCCATGTGGCTTGCCTCACTGCTCCTTATGGCTGCCGGATTCTTTATTTACGGTCCTCAGGCTCTGGTAGGTATTGCAGCGGCTAATATGGCCACCAAGCGTGCCGCGGCAACAGCCGGAGGGTTTACGGGATTGTTCGGCTATGCAAGCACACTGGTCTCGGGATGGGGACTAGGTTATCTGGCTACCAACTACGGATGGAGCCTGGCTATAAGCGTGCTGATCGGGATAGGTATTACAGGTACACTTGTGTTTATGCTTGCATGGAATGCGAAAGCAGATGGATATGGAACTAAATAACTTAGAACAATGGAATTTACAATAAACAGATACATACATAAAATGAAGATCAATTCATTCATTCAGTTGCACGAACGTTTAAAAAACATCAAACACGTAGCACTGGATATGGATGGAACTATCTATAACGGAAGCACGCTGTTTCCCTTTACCATCTCGTTTTTAGAGAAACTGGATAAATTGGGTATCGGCTATTCTTTCCTGACCAACAATCCGTCTAAAAGCATAGCAGATTACCTGTTGCACCTCGAGGCGATGGGAATTCCGGTTAAAAGAGACGAAATGTATACAACGGCAGTGGCAACCATCCAGTACCTGCAAAACAACTATCCGGAGATAAAACGGCTGTTTATATTGGGAACACCCAGTATGATGGACGAATTCGAGGCGGCAGGCTTCGAGTTGACGGCAGACAGTGCAGACGATAAGCCCGACGCGGTTGTTGTGGGTTTCGACAAATCCCTTGTATATTCCCGTCTGTGCAGGGCAGCCTGGTGGATATCCAAGCAGATTCCCTATCTGGCAACCAACCCCGACAAAGTTTGTCCCACCGACACTCCCAATATTCTGGTGGACTGCGGTGCTATATGTTCTTGTCTGGAAGAGGCAACCGGTCGCAAACCCGATATGGTAATCGGGAAGCCGGATCCCAGAATGCTGGAAGGTATATTGCAAAAGCATCGCCTTAACCCTTGGGAGGTTGCCATGGTGGGCGACCGTATCTACACCGATATCCGTATGGCATACGAAGCCAGAACATTGGGTGTTTTGGTGCTTTCGGGAGAGAGCACCCTGGAAGATGCCGAGAAGTCCGAGCTGAAACCCGATGTAATTGTAGACGATCTTTCCAAATTCGGATCCATGCTGGAAGCATCCCGCATGTAGAAAAGCATTCATAAGTAGTCCAAAACTAAAACAAGATGTCCGGCAGGGAAGCGGACATAAAAAAGGTCCGGAGCTGAAACCAGCCCGGACCTTCTTGCCTGAAGTTGCATTTAGAAACTCAGAAACATCAGACGATACCTTTTTCCGAGCTTCTGATAAATTTAACCAACGAACGGATCTCATCACTCATCGGCACCTCTTCTTCCACTCTAATCAATGCATCCGTAACACTTACCTTTGCATGGTAAATAATTTCGTAGGCATGGGCTATGTGCTTTATAACCTTTTCGGGAAATTTATTGTATTCAAGCACCTTCACGTTTACACCGTAATAGGAGGTGGGATTGGCAGTGGTTACAACAAAAGGAGGGACATCCTTTTTAAAACGGGCTCCACCGCGAACCATACTCCATTCTCCAACGTGTGTATCCTGGAACATGATTACCATCGAACTCAGAATAGCGTGCGAGTCGATGATGCAGTTGCCCGAAACCAAGGTCTTGATACCTATTACACAATGATCGGCAATACGGCTGTCGTGACAAACATGCACTCCTTCCATCAGGAAGTTCTTGTTTCCGATAACTGTTCTGCCTCCCGCATGCGACGACCGGCTTACCAATACCCCTTCGCGGAAAACATTGTCGTTGCCTATTTCGAGAAATGATTCATCCCCATGAAAGGTAAAATCCTGGGGAGTGGCACCCAGTACAGCTCCCTGATAAACCTGATTGCCATTTCCCATCCGGGTACCACTTAACACACTGGCATAAGGCATGATGGTGCAATTGTTTCCAATTACAACATCTTTATCAACGTAAGCAAAAGGATGAATGGTAACACCCTCGCCTAGTTTTGCTTCGGGGCTGACAAATGCCAGTGGACTAATTGTATTATTCATATCCTGATTATTTAAAATTACTTTCGCCTCTGCCACCGCCAAGCGCCTGATACAGGCTCACAACAGACTGGATCTGATCAAAACTATCCTTAACACCCGAAAGTTCTGCGTTCAGCAACGATTGCTGCGCCGTAAGCACTTCCAGGTAGTTGGTAGAACTAAGCTGCATAAGCTGCTTGGTTTTATCTACCGCGCTACGCAACGATTGGATCTGCATCTCGCGCTGTGTACGCTTTTCGCCTGCCGCTTTGTACTTGAACAACGCGTTGCTCACCTCCGTACCGGCATTCAGGATGCTGTGTTCGAAAGCCAGACGGGCCTCTTCCTGCTGAGCTTTGGATATTTTAAGACGGGCAATATTCTGACCCTTGGCAAACAGCGGTTGTGTAAGCGAACCTACAGCCGAAGCCAGGAACTTGGCCGGATTTACGATCATACCTCCCGCACTGTTGGTCCACCCCGCCGATCCGCTCAAGGTAATCTTTGGATAAAAGGCAGAACGGGCCTGGTTGGTTGCATAATAGGCACTGGCCAAAGCCATTTCGGCCTGCCTTACATCCGGGCGGTTCGATAACAGCTGCAAAGGAACACCCGCCGAAAAAGTATCCGGCATTTCCTGTTCCTCCAGCGTAGCACGGTCTATACGTTGCGGAGTCTGTCCCAGCAACAGCGAAAGGGCATTTTCCGTTTCGCGGATCTGACGGTGAATCTCCGGCAGCGAAGCCTGTACCTGATAGTAATAAGCCTCACTTTGGGCCACGGTAGCTTCGTTGGTCATACCCAAGTTCTTCAACGCCTTCATAGCCCTTACCTGTTCGCCCCAGGTAGTAGCTGTCTTCTCTGTAATTTCGAGCTGCTTGTCAAGCATCAGCAAGGTATAATAGCTGTTGGCGATGTTGGCGATAACCTGCGTCTGCACCGCCTGTCGGTACGCATCCGATTCAAGCAACCCGGCTTTAGCCCCTTTCGCGCCATTCATCAAATTACCAAACAAGTCAATCTCCCAACTGGCACTGGCAGGTAACGAATAAGTCTGAATCGCCTTACTGCCGTCAAAACTGTTTACAGACGCATTGGGTGTAAGAGCCAGCGACGGAGCAAAGGCCAGGCGGGCCGCAAGCAATCCGGCCTTAGCCTGTTCAACACGCAGTAAAGCCGTCTGCATACTTATATTCTCTGCCAGTCCCTGCTCAATCAGCGCCTGAAGTCTGGCATCGCGGAAAACCTCTTTCCAGGGAAGGTTTCCAAAGTTGGCCGTATCAGAAACCAGGGTATCGTTTACACTTACCGTATCGCGATACACCCCGGCGGTTTGCACCTCGGGCCGTTCGTATGATTTGTAGATGTGGCAACTGCTCAGCAGAGCCGTTGCACACATCCATCCTATGATTTGTATTTTCATGCTGTTATTCTTTATCAATATTACTATACTGTGCCAATTCGGGTACAACCTCTTCTACATCCATACCCGTTTTCTCGATCGGTTTGATCTTTTCCTGCAGGTATTCAAATACCACAAACAATCCGGGTACCACAAATATCTGGAATATCACACCGATAAGCATACCGCCTACAGCACCTGCACCCAGCGTCTTGTTACTATTTGCACCAACACCCGAAGCGAACATCAGCGGAAGCAGACCAATAATCATGGCCAGCGAAGTCATCAGAATAGGACGTAAACGGGCGGTGGCACCTAATACGGCCGACCACTTGATACTCATACCCGATTTCCTTCTCTGCAGTGCGAACTCCGTAATCAGGATAGCATTCTTGGCCAGAAGACCAATCAACATGATCAAGGCAATCTGCATATAAATGTTGTTTTCCAATCCAAACAGCTGAGCAAAAACAAAGCTACCCGCCAGACCGAACGGAATGGATAAAATAACAACCAAAGGCAAAATATAACTTTCGTACTGGGCACTCAGCAACAGGTAAACGAATATAAGACACAATGCAAACACAATGGCCGTAGTTCCGCTACCCGTGCTATGCTCTTCGCGGGTCATCCCCGAAAATTCGTAGCTGTAACCAACCGGCAAAGTTTCGGCAGCCACCTCTTCAATGGCCTTGATAGCCTGTCCGGATGTATATCCCGGAGCCGCGGCACCATTCAGACCAATGGATGTGTACATATTGAAACGGTTGATAACCTGAGGTCCGTACACTTTGGTAAGCGTCATAAACTGAGAGATAGGCGCCATCTCGGCTCCGTTACGAACAAATATCTTGTTGAGCGATTCCGGGTTAATACGGTCTTGCGGATCAGCCTGGATATATACACGATATAACTTACCAAATCGGTTGAAGTTAGACACATACATACCACCGTAATATCCCTGAAGCGTGGTTAACACCGTGCTCGGACTGATGCCCGCCTGCTTACATTTGGCAGCATCCACATCAACCAGGTACTGAGGGAAGGTTGGATTGAAGGAAGTTTGTACAACCGCCACCTCCGGACGCTGCATCAGTTTACCCATAAACTCCTGCGTGATGCCGAAGAATTGATTCAGGTCGCCCCCGGTTTTATCTTCCAGGTGCATCTCAAAACCACTGGTCGCACCATAACCCGTAATCATAGGCGGAGCGAATATAAATATCTGGGCATCCTTAACCTTGGCCGTTTGCTGGTACAACATACCGATAACGCTGTTAACATCCTGCCCTTTACCTTTACGCTCGTCCCAGTTTTTGAGTCGGCAGAAATAGGTACCATACGAACTACCGCTACCCGATAAAAGTCCGTATCCGCTAATCTGGGTACTGATATCGATCAGGGGATTAGCCTTCAGAATTTCATTCACCTCGGCCATGGCAGCCTCGGTACGTTCGAGTGATGTACCCGGAGCCATGTTTACAGCCATCATAAATGTACCTGTATCCTCATTCGGAACCATTCCGGAAGGAGTTGTTTTCATAAAAAATACAAGCGCAACGATACTTACCACAACCAGACCCATCGAAAGCCAGCGGTGATTGATAATCCGGGTGATACCACCTTTGTATTTATCCAAAAGCATATCATACGAAGTATTGAACGCAATATGGAAACGATCAATAAAGCTTTTACGCTTGCCGTTTTCACCCTCACCATGTTTCGGACTCAGGAAAATCGCACACAAAGCCGGACTCAGCGTCAAGGCATTCAAGGCAGAGAAGCCGATAGCCACAGCCATGGTTATACCAAACTGGCGATAGAATACCCCGGATGTTCCGCTCATAAAGCTTACAGGGATAAATACGGCCATCATCACAAGCGAAATAGAAAGGATCGCACCCGATATCTCGCTCATCGCATCCAGCGAAGCCTGTTTACCCGACTTATACCCCTGGTCCAGCTTGGCATGCACCGCCTCGACGACGACTATCGCATCATCGACCACAATCGCAATGGCCAGCACGAGGGCACTCAGTGTAAGCAAGTTCACACTAAACCCAAACAGGTACAACATAAAGAAGGTACCGATCAGCGAAACCGGAATTGCAATGGTTGGAATAAGCGTAGAACGGAAGTCCTGAAGGAAAATGTATACAACCAGCACCACCAGGATAAAGGCCTCAAGCAACGTACTTAACACCTTGTTTATAGAAGCGTACAGGAAGTCGCTTGTGTCCATCTGAACATCAAACTTCAACCCTTCGGGCAATTCCTTTTCGGTATCTTTTATCAGACTTTTAATATTACCGATAATTTCCGTAGCGTTCGAACCCGGAGTCTGGAAGATAATCATAACAGTAGCCGGATGACCGTTGGTGTAGGTGTTCACTGTATACGATTGGGCACCCAGTTCTACACGGGCAACATCCTTCAGTCTGAGAACTTGTCCGTCGGCTGTAGCTTTAACCACAATATTCTCAAACTCTTCTGTTTGCTGCAATCTACCTTTAGTCTTCATAATATACTGAAACGACTGACCGCCGTTCTCTCCAAACTGTCCGGGAGCCGCCTCGATATTCTGTTCGGCCAAAACCGCCGTTATATCATTAGGCATCAGCTTATACTGCGCCATAACCTCCGGTTTCAGCCAGATACGCATTGTGTACGTACGAGCACCCGGAGCCATCGCATCCCCTACACCGGGTACACGCATAATCTGCGGGATAACATTGATATTGGCATAATTCTGAATAAACGTCTGGTCGTATTTGTTATCCGGACTGTTTAACGAAAGCACCATCAACATACTTGTCTGCCGTTTGGCCGTAATAACACCCACCTTGGTAACCTCGGCAGGCAGCAGACCCAAAGCCTTCGATACACGATTCTGCACGTTTACCGCCGCCATATCGGGGTCGGTTCCCTGCTTGAAATAAATCTGAATCTGTGCCATCCCGTCGTTGGATGCAGAAGATGTCATATACATCATGTTCTCCACCCCGTTGATCGACTCCTCCAGAGGAGTGATAACACTATTCATTACAGTCTGGGCATTGGCACCCGTATAAGAGGTACTTACCGAAATAGTAGGAGGGGCAATATCCGGGTACTGCTCAACAGGCAGCGACCCAAGCCCCAGTATACCCAGGATGACGATAAAAATGGAGATAACCGTCGAGAGTACGGGGCGATTAATAAATCTATCTAACTTCATATTTTTCTGTTTTAGTATTCACTTCCTTATTTCGAAGCTCCCTGGGCAGGACTATTAGCTCCGGTATTTTTTGCGGCAGCCTGATCCGGAGTTACCGCTTTGATCTGCATACCATCTTTAAGCGAAGAGATGCCTTCTACAACAATCTTATCGCCGGCCTTCAGACCCGAAGTAACAACGAAGTTCTTACCATCATCCAAAGTGAATATTTCAATAGGAGTACTTTTAATAGTAGACTGTTCGTCCACCACATAAACAAAACGTTTGTCCTGAATCTCGAAAGTAGCCTTCTGCGGAACAACAATGCAGTTGGTCATCTTTGCCGGAATCACTACGGTTCCGGTACCGCCGCTTCGAAGGATATGGTTCTTGTTTGGGAATCTGGCACGGATGCTTACCGATCCGGTTGCCTGATCAATCACACCACTCATGGTTTCAACCTTACCGCTATCGGCATATAAGTTTCCGTCAATCAGTTTAAGCTTAACAGCAGGCATCGTATTCAGAATATCTTTAGACGAAGTACCGGTAGAGGTATAGCCAAGCAACTGACGCTCGGTCATCGAAAAATAGGCATACATTTCCGAAATATCCGATACCGTGGTAAGAGGAGTGGCAATGCTTGGGCTAACCAGACTACCTACACGGAAAGGAATACTTCCCACAACACCGTCCGACGGACTGGATACGCGGGTGTACGACAAATTCTTCTCGGCACTGATAAGCTGGGCATTAGCCTGTGCCAATACAGCTTTGCTGGACAACAGTGAATTCTCTGCCATCTGCAATTCGTAAGCACCGATAATGTTGTTTTTAGCCAGTTCGCGCTTATTCTGTGCAGTAAGCTCGGCGGTTGCTACATTGGCCTTGGCCACTTGTACCGATGCCCGGGCTGCATTGGCAGCCTCTTCGTACTGAACAGGGTCGATAATAAATAAGGTCTGTCCCTTTTTAACGACAGAACCTTCATCTACAGCCAGCCGGGTGATAAAGCCCGATACCTGCGGACGGATTTCAATGTCTTGTTTTCCTTTAATTACAGCCGGATACGAACTGCTAAGTTCAACATCCGCACCCGATAGAGTTATTACAGCCAGTTCTTTTATTTGCTGACCTCTTTGCTGGTCTTGCTTCCCGCAAGAATTGAGTGATAAACACAAAAACAATACTGCGGCTACCGAAACGGATGCCGTAAACAATCTTCTTTTTTCTTTGCTCATAAAACTACCTATTGTTTGGTTGTATTCTTATTTTTACTTTTCGATTCACAAAGTAAGAACTAATTTCATAAAGATTCTAGTTCCAAAAATTGCAAATACTGTTCCAAATGTAATCTTTTCTGTGTTTTATAGTGAAATAATCCTAAAAAATGTGGTCAAAAATAGAATTTTAATCTGTTTTTAACATAAAAGCTGCCACTTTATTGAGTGTTTAACTCTATTTGTTGGCAAATAATGGAGGCGTTTGAGCAGCCAGCGCCATCAGTTTTTCAGACTCAAGTGGTGTAATGGGCTTATAGTCTTTCATAAATTCGATGGCTTTTAGAAACAATGTCGATTTTCCGGGAGGAATGGCTGTGGCAATCTCCTTCGAAAGGGTGAATTTCAAGGCCAGCTTCATGGTCTCTTCGTCGGTTACCGGTTGGTACCATACATTTTTGTCGTACTTTTCCTGTCCGGGTTTGTTGGCCGTAAGCGCCATAGCCTTCAGTGCGATAACACCCATGTTGCGCGACAATGCTTTTTCATAAATCTGCGGACCGAAATCGCCTGCGTTCCAGCATGCGAAATTCAAGGGAAACATAGCTGTGTCGAAATCATATTTCTCCATGGCAAGCAGAGCCGCTTCGACAGAATGAGCCGAGAAACCTACATAACGTATCTTACCATCCTGTTTTGCTTTCTCGATCACCTCCATGGCACCGCCCGGAGCAAAAGCCTTCTCCACATCATCACGCGTAGTGATTGCATGCAGCTGAAACAGGTCGAAGTAATCTGTTTCAAGATAGGTAAGCGACTGGTTCAATGTTTTCTCCGCACCCTCACTGCCTCTTTCGTGTGTTTTGCAAGCCAGGAAGCAATTCTTTCTGTATGGTTTGAGGGCCGGACCCAACTTTGCTTCGGCATTACCGTAACTGGGTGCCACATCAAAATAGGTAACTCCCAACTCTATTGCCTTTGAAACAATTTCTTTGGCAAATTCCGGCGAATGATCATTCAACATAATACCCCCGAAAGCAATGGACGAAACCCGCTCGCCCGTTCTGCCTAAGACCCGTTTAGGTAGCTCGAAATTGTTGCTCCAGGTAGATCCGAAAGCCCTTACCTGCGGAATGCTGAGTGCCAAACTACCTAAAGCAGCGGCATGAATAAATTCTCTTCGTTTCATAGGATCGTATTTGATTGATTGAAAGTGCAATATATAATTTAAAACCAAATACTCTGCCATTAGGTTCTGAATTTTTAAAAACTA
>JAEAME010000429.1_pt1 | contig 43858 bp, 44 predicted proteins | sample 8958731 | NCBI WGS metagenome assembly JAEAME01 (sample SAMN16933194, study PRJNA681113) | bioreactor sludge metagenome | isolation source: anerobic bioreactor sludge (Control) | place: India:Bengaluru | collected 2018-10-24
GTTTTATTCTGTATTTTTCACTTTTAAAAATTAGTTTCGCAATTAACTAATTAATAAATAATAAATAATAAATTTTTTTATAATAAAAAAGCCCTATACTAAAAATACATCAGTATAGGGCGAACTATAACAAGTCCGTGGTACCACCTAAATTTGGAATAAATCCACTCTTTAAGTACAAAACAGAAAGTTTAATACTTTATCTCTATAACGGGAGAACCCGATAAAGCCTACTAAAAAAATTGTTCGGTTTATTGCTCAAAGACTGGTTTAGCAAATTTTCAATAAAGGCTTTCACCAAACGCCTTCTCTCTTAAAAATCCAAAATGCTTACTATTTCTTATCATAGCTTTTATATATAATTTTCTTTATTATATAGATAATTAAGTCTTGTGTCAATAAAAATAAAAATAGTTTGAGATATTGAATAAAGCATGATACAATTTTATATAAATAATATAAACTTAAGGATGATGTTGACATGCATTTAATATTGAGTTCTTCTGATTTTGATAATAAAAATTCGAAGAATTGTATCATTAACAATTTAAAAACTTCTATTGAGAAGTGTAGAGTTTTATATATTCCAAATGAAAGGGCTAGTATTCAAGCCATAAGAAGCGAAAGATTTTACGATAGAGTAAAAAAATATGGGTTTCAAAGAGAAAATATTTATGTTTTTAACTACTATGATGCTAAGGCATTCTGTAACTTGGATATAGATGCTATCTATGTTAGTGGTGGCAATACCTTTGGAACACTTAGTAGATTAAGAACAAGAAAATTTGATACTGAAATAGTCAATTATGTAAAAAAAGGAGTTACCTACATTGGTGGAAGCGCTGGAGCTCACATTGTGACAAAAAACATTGAGCATGTTTTGCAATTTGATGAAAATACTTGTGGAATGACAGATTTTAATGGACTTGGTTTGTTTGATGGCATTTTATTTTGTCATTACACTGAGGAAAGAAAGCCTTATTATGAAAAGGCTTTAAAAGAAGGCAAGTACAAAGTTTACAAGCTGACAGATGATGATAGTATTGTAATTAATGAATGATTCAAAATATGATTAAGAAAGGAAAATAGATATGTATCTTTATACTAGTGATAAAATTGCAGTTAGAAAAATGAATAATGATGATAGAGATAAAGCTTTGTTGTTAGAATGGCTATCTAATCCTAAACTGCTGGAATTAGCTTATGGTGAGGATGCACCGTGGGATATCGAAAAAATTGAAAATAAATTTGTAAAAAAGACAGCTGAAAGCAGTAATGTAGTAGCATGCTTTATTGAATACGATAATAGAGCAGTAGGGTATATTCAATATTATATGCTTGATGAAGATTCATATAAATTTAATTCAGAAGTGCCTTATGAAAAATTTATTGGTGGATATGGAATAGATATATTCATTGGATATCCTGAATTATGGGGAAAAGGTATAGGAACAGGTGTTGTTAAGTCAATGGTGAGTTATCTTATGAATACTTTAGGAGTTAAAGTTGTTTGTGCAGATCCTGAAGAAAATAATAATCGTTCTGTTAAGTGTTGGATAAAAGCTGGTTTTTCTCCAATGGGAAAAATTGAAAACTATGATGAACCTGATAAAATTAGCATATTAATGGCAAAGAGGTAATTTATTTTTTAAATAAATACCATACTTTGCTATCTAGCTCATATTTGAGCTCATATAAATTACAGTTGTCATGTTCACAGACAAATACAACTCTTTTATTGCCGACTATTTTTTCTTCATATGTTTTAACTACTTTTTTAATATACACAACATTATCTTCTAGTCTAAATTTTATGGGCTCTATTTTACCATCTGGTTGAAATATGGCCATTACTTTTATTGGCTTGTTTACTATTTTCATAATATACCTCTTACAAAATACTGCTCATTCCAGGATATTCATCATCTGGGTAGCCTCCTAGCACTGGGCTTAAATCTGTGTTTGCAAATACCCCTCTAATAACAGAATAATTTCCGTATTTTTCACGAATACAGTCAATAACTTTATCTAGTTTTTCACTATTTAGAGTGGTTCTGTCTTTATATAGGCTCAGCTGTTCGTGTTCAATTAGCTCTAAATCTGAAACTGAAACACCTAGCTGGCGTATAGGTTTTTTATCCCAATGTGCATCAAATAAATTGCAAATATTTTTGTAAATATCAGTTGTGCAATCTGTATAATATGCAAGCTTCTTCTGTCTTGAAATATAGCTGAAATCTTGATCTTTTATGCATATGCTTACTACTCTACATATCATTTTTGCTTCTCTTAGTCTTATTGCTGTAAGCTCTACTAAGCTAAGGATTATAGCATGTGCAGTTTCTGTATCTTCTACATCAAATTTTATAGTAGAGCTATTACCAACACTTTTAATTGGTGGTGCAGGCTTAAATTCTGAAGTATCAATTCCATTAGCATAAGCGTAAATTAGTCTTCCATGCGATTTAAGCTTGTAGTTTAGAAAAGAAAAATCAGTTTTAGCTAAATCACCTATAGTGTTAATACCATAATTTTTTAATTTAGTATTAGTTTTTCTTCCAACCATAAATAAATCTTCTACAGGAAGTGGCCAAAGCTTTTTTTCTATCTCATCCTTAAAGCAGGTATGACATTTATCAGGCTTTTCAAAATCTCCAGCCATCTTTGCAAGTAATTTGTTTTCAGAAACACCAATATTAACTGTATATCCAAAGTTTTCTTTTACTTGGTTCTTTATTTTATAAGCCAAATCAAGAGCCTCATCTCTATCTAAATTAAAAAAACGAAGAAAGCATTCGTCTATACTAAAAACATCAACATCTGGAGTGTAGGTTTTTAAATAATCTCTTAATGCTTTGCTGGCCTTAACGTAGAGAGAATAATTCGGATGCACAATAACTAGCTTTGGACACAGATTTCTTGCTTCCATAAGAGACATGCCTGTTTGTATATTATATTTTTTTGCAGGAACAGATTTAGCAAGAACAATTCCGTGCCTATTTTGTTCATTGCCACCTATTACAGAAGGCACCTCTCTAATATCTCTTTCTACTCCTAATTGCTTTTCATAAGCAGCTGTCCAGCTTAGAAAGGCAGAATTAACATCTATATGCATCACTATAGCTTTCATGTGTATCACTCCAAACGAACAATTGTTCTAATATATGTTCTTAGTATATCACATATTCTGAAATTTTAAAGATAAATATTTGTGCTATTTAATTAAATTAATGTAATATTTAGAATTAAATGGGTGTTATAAATAAAATAATTCAAAACTTAATAAGCAAAACATTAATTCGTATAAAAATTATTGATAAAAAGATAAAGTTTATTATATAATGAAGAAGATGTTTTTTAGAGATGAGATTGAAAAGTGTGAGGAAGGAATTTAAAAATAAGTGCATGCTAAGAAATGCAATAATGTTTAAATGATGATAATATGAACAAAAAAATTTAAAAATGGAGAATGATATGGAATATATTTTTATTTGTTACCCAAAATGTAGCACATGTAGTAAGGCAAGAAAATTTTTATCTGAAAATAATATAAAGTTTGTAGAGAGGGATATTAAAGAGAATAATCCTACTAAGGAAGATTTGAAAAATTGGCTTGAAAAAAGTAATTATCCAATAAAAAAGTTTTTTAATACTAGTGGATTATTATATAGAGAAATGAACCTTAAGGATAAATTAGAAGATATGACTGAAGAAGAGAAGTTAGACCTATTATCAACTGATGGGATGCTATTAAAACGCCCTATAATAGTAAGTAATGATACTATATTAGTTGGCTTTAATGAAAGTGAATGGATTTCAAATCTTATATAAGGAAATGGTGATTGCTTTGAATAATGAAAAAACAAAAATTGAATATACTTGCCGAAGGCTTACTGAAAATGATATTAATATGGTTATGGATATAAATAAAAATTTTCGAGAAGGTTTTATATGTTATGATAATGCTTTTATATTCCTTAGAAATCCAAGTAACTGGATTTATGCAGCTGTGGCTAATAATGTAATTCTTGGCTTTGCGTATGGATATGAACTGAATAGATTAAATGATATAGGAAATATGCTAATACTGTTTATATATTTTTTACGAAATAATAGTTTGTTAAATTGTATTTAAAAGAGACTATAGAAATTTTAAAAGAATTACTCAATAGGTAAATAGCTTTAAGTAATAAATATTATTATTTTAGTATTTATGAAAACACATTAAGAGGTGAATATATGAGCATTGTTATTAGAGACTATAAAGTAGAGGATGCAGAGGGTAAAGGATATGTTTCCTATAAATCATGGCAGGAGACTTATACTGGTATAATAAATCAAGAATATTTGAATAAAATGAGCATTGAAAAGTCTATTGAGATGTCAAGGAAATACGACAATTCAGAAAATACCTTGATTACAGAAGTAGATGGAAAGATTGTTGGATTTGCTTGCTATAATAAATGTAGAGCTGTTGAGTTAGAAAATTATGGGGAATTAGTTGCTATTTATGTTTTGAAGGAATATCAAAAAAAGAGAATTGGTAAAATGCTGATGGATGAGTGTGTTAAAAGACTTTCAAAATATAAAGGAATTGCTTTATGGGTACTTGATAGTAACAAACATGCTATTAATTTTTATGAAAGATATGGATTCTCATTTGATGGTGTTAAAAAAGAAGCAGTGCTTGTTACACTAATTACTGAATTAAGAATGATCATGGAGCTTTAATTATGAAAACATTTAATTTAACAAAGCATGAAGCAAGATTGTTTATTTTGTATAAGCAAGGCTTGATTGGAAGCTATAAGTTTATTAAAAAGCAGGGGATTATGGAATATATTAAGCAGACAGGCTGTATTCAATATGATCCTATTGATGTGTGTGGAAAAAACCCTGAATTGGTTTTGCAGTCGAGAGTTAAGGGCTTTACTAAGGATATGCTATATGAGCTTCTTTACGAGGATAGAAAGTTAATAGATTATTTTGATAAGAATCTCGCTATCATGCCAATTGAGGATTGGCCATATTTTTCTCGTATTCGTGATAGGTATAAACAAGATATTAGAAGTCAGGAGCAGATAGAATCTGTTGGGAATGAGATTATAAATCTAATTTCTAAAAATGGTGCTTTATGTTCAAAGGATATAGATTTTAATGAAAAAGTAGATTGGTATTGGAGTAGTACAAAATTATCACGCGCTGCCCTTGAATCATTGTATTTTAGGGGAGATTTGATAGTGCATCATAAAAAAGGCACGAATAAATATTACGCTTTAGCTAAGGACTATATACCTAAGGATTTATTTGAAGCTGAGGAGCCTTTACCTGATGATATAGAGTATTTAAAATGGAGAGTAATACGAAGAATTTCTGCAATTGGCCTATTATGGAACAAGCCTAGTGATGCTTGGCTTGGAATATCAAATATGAAGGCTAATGAAAGAAATCTTGTGTTTGAGCAGTTAATTAAAGAAAATAAGTTACATAGAATAAATGTCGAGGGTATAAAACATGAGCTTTATTGTATAATCGATGATGAAGCAATAATAGAAGAGATAAAAGGCTGTACTGAATTTGATAAAAGATTAAGCTTTATTGCTCCTCTTGATGGCATGCTTTGGGATAGAAAGCTTATCAAGGAAATATTTGATTTTGAGTATAAATGGGAAATATACACGCCTGAAATCGAAAGAAAATATGGATATTATGTTTTACCAGTTTTATATGGAGACAGCTTTATAGCAAGATGTGAATTAGTCTGTGATAGAAAAAACAAAACTCTTATTGTAAAAAACATTTGGCTTGAAGATGGTGTTAAATTAAATAAAGCTATAAAAACTGAGCTTAAAAAGGCTTATTATAGATTTATGAAATTTAATAATATGACTTCTATAATATTTGAAAATAATACTGAAGTTTAAGCCTTCAATAGTTAAATGTTATTGGAATTAAAACCATTTGCTAACCGTAAGATAGAAAAGTGTTGATAAATCAAATATTATTAGAATTTAAAGGTAAATATCAATTATTATTATAAATACAAAACACCTCAAACCATTTGTTTGAGGTGTTTTGTATTAGAGGGAAAATATAAAATAATAGCTGTAAAACTAGCTTTCTAGATTTATGTATTTAATCATTGCTTTTAATTCGTTTTCTTTGTATTTTTTCATAATTTTATTGAACTTTTTAGTAGTTTTAATTTTAATATTATTTAAGAAGCTTGAGTTTACAGGTAAATACTTTTCTATGTTTTTAATATACTCATTTGTGAAATACTTTTTATGAGTAATTATTGCATCAAGTGAAATGAAATTACAACATTGCTGCATAAAAGGTACTACCTCTTTACTGTTTTCAAATTTCAAGTTCTTAATGTCACAGTTTAGTACGTGTTCTATAAGTCTAAATAGTTTATTAGCAAGTATATCAAGCTTATGTCCTTTAGCTGAAAGAGAAAATATTGTTGCACTATTAGTATCTATATCGCATTGAATGTCCTGTATATCATCACATAGTTGAAGTATGATGCCAAATCCAATCATGAATTTAATTTCATCCTCTGTTAAAGTACCTTTAACTAAATATGCGTCTGCAAATACAGAAGCAGCTCCTTTTTTAAAGGAAATATCGATTATATCTTTTTCAAAAGGGCAGTAGCTTGTTTGCTGCTTTAAGCTTTCCTTTTGCGATGTTTGTATTATTAGGAGACTATCGTAAACCTCAGGGTATAGCTCTCTTCTAAATTGGCTCTCTATTAGCTCTACCATATGATAGATTTCAGCTTCTTGTTTATCAGAAGGGCTAAGCTCTGCGCCTTGTAATCTCTTGTAAAACTTTTTATTAAAATTCTCTTTTTGTTCTAATGTAATATCACTATCTATTAAATTGTCTGTATATGGATAAAGCATGCTGTAACCAAATATAGATGGGGTATATTCAACCTTTATATTAAGCATAAATTGAAGTATATTCATAATCCATGCATTTCTAATTGCTTGACCTATATCCTCAAGTTGTAAATCTTCATTTTCTAAACAGTCATTTATAAAGCTTTTAGTTATATCAAGCATTCCCTTGTCAATGAAAAGCTTCAATGCATTGTCTTTATCTATTGATATGCTTGAAATACTGTCTTTTACAAAGCTGCTTAGTTCATCAGCCCAAGCTTTTTTATCACTTTCAAGACTAGGATTAGCTGATAAATCTTTTGGCCATGATTTGAACTTGTCTAAGATTACATCAATCATTCTATTAATTTCTTTTTCATTTTGCATTTTTTCTTCTTTTGAATATGTTTGAAATCTAGTATAAAAGCTTGCTTCCTGCATATACCAAATATTTTTATATTCATTTATGTAATGTTCAAAAGTATCGTTTAAGGACATTAAAAGTTCCTCCACATATAAATTTTTATCTCTAACTTTCCTATTTAACTAAATTATAACATTTTTAAAAAGCTATTTCATTAGAATATTATTAAAATTTGTTTAAAAATTAATTTTAGGATTTTTACATTTTTTAGACAAAATATAAAATATAGTATATAATTATAGACAATAATTATAATTTCTTAATAATTTCTTATGAAATAAAATATAAAAGATTTATTAATATTTGATAAACTATATATTATTTAAAGGGAGTTTATACATATGGATTGTAAAATACTTGTTATTGATGATGAGCAAGAAATTGCAGATTTGGTTGAGTTATTTTTGAAAAATGAAAATTATACAATTTACAAGTTTTATACTGCAAAAGAAGCATTGAATTGTATTGAAACAACTGAGCTTGATCTTGCTATATTAGATATAATGTTACCAGATATAAGTGGCCTTTCAATTTGTCAGAAAATACGTGAAAAGCATACATATCCAATCATTATGTTGACTGCAAAAGATGCTGAAACAGATAAAATTACAGGCTTAACACTTGGAGCAGATGATTATATAACGAAACCATTTAGACCGCTTGAATTAGTGGCAAGAGTTAAGGCTCAACTTCGTCGTTATAAAAAATATAACAAAAAAATTGTTTCATGAAATTTGGGGAGATGAATATTTTACAAAAAATAATAATACTATAACTGTTCACATCCGTCATTTACGTGAAAAAATGAATGATGCAACTGATAATCCTAAATATATAAAAACTGTATGGGGAGTTGGTTATAAAATTGAAAAATAGAGAAATGCAAAAACCTGGTTATGCAGATTTAAAAAAGAAGATTTACATACAAATAACAATGATTGTAGTTTTTGCAATTATTGCAGTAGCGACTTTGCGTATGTTAGTTTATAATACAGCAGGTAATTTTATTGTTTCCATTTTTCAAAGAATTTTTAATATAGACTGGTATAAAGCACAAGATCTGTATACAAAAATAATACGCAATAATCTTGATCTTATCATTTATCTTACTTTTGCAATATTTTTTATAATTTTATCTCGATTTTTATTATCTAAGTTTGAAAAATATTTTAGTGAGATAAGTGTTGGTTTAGATTCACTCGTCACAGAGAAAACTGATGAAATTAAATTATCTTCTGAAATGTTAGCCATGGAACGCAAGCTAAATACTATTAAGCATACACTTGAAGAACACAAGCAAGAAGCAAAATTAGCTGAGCAACGTAAAAATGATGTTGTTATGTATCTTGCACATGATATAAAAACACCACTTACTTCTGTCATAGGATATTTGAGTTTACTTGATGAAGCACAAGATATGCCAATAGAACAAAAAACAAAATATGTTAAAATCTCTTTAGATAAAGCTTATAGACTTGAAAAACTTGTTGATGAATTTTATCCTTTGCTTAGCACTAAGGGAAAACAAGCCGTACTAAATGTTCCAGAAGATATTACTGTTTATGGTGATCCGAATAAATTAGCACGAGTTTTCAATAATTTATTGAAAAATGCTTTAGCTTATAGTCCTAATAATAGCATTATAGACATATCAGCTACAGTTTCAAGTAGTATAGTAACTATTAGTTTTAAAAATACTGGAAGTATTTCAAAGGATAAGCTCGATTCTATTTTTGAAAAATTCTATCGTTTAGATTCTTCACGTTCTTCCAATACAGGTGGTGCAGGTGTTGGCTTGGCTATTGCAAAAGAAATTGTTATACTACATGGTGGGAAAATTTATGCAGACAGTGATGAAAAGCATATAGTATTTACTTTAGAACTTCCTGTTGCTTCAGAATAATATTAATAAATATTAAGTTTATTTTCACTTTTTCTTAAGAAATAAAAAATAAAAAATTAAAAACCTATTCGTTCATTTATGGTAGTCTTTATATCATTAGGAACGAATTTTTTTATTTTAAAATTATTATGAAAGGAAAAAATATATGAATCAAAAACAAAACTTATCTATAGTGCAAGCTAGAGGATATAACAAGAGGAAAAGAATAAATAAAATAAAGTATTTACCTATTTTAATTTTTTTTGCAATAATTTGCATAGCCATGTGGTGCTTCTTTACTAAAATATATTCTAATTTTAAAGGTGGTTCTATTCTTGGTGGGAAAACTGGATATACTCCGGAAGCAGGACAATGCCTTGCAAGTCTTGCAATTAAAGGGGGTAAATATTACATTCTAGTAACTGCAGGGGCAAATGGTGACAATAAAACTCAAAAATTGCATATTGATGATGCGTTTACAATTTATAGTTCGATTTTGTTTATGAATTAAAGAGTAATTATAAAACTATGTTGAAATATAGCTATATATGTGATAAAATTTTCTAAAGTAAAAATAAATATTTTAGAGGTGATTTTCATGATTGGTTTTTGGATTTTTATGTTGATAATGTTATTGTTAATTCCATTTAGCATGTTTGGATTGGGAATGTATTTTTGTAAAAATATACCAAAAGAAATTAATTGTATATTTGGGTATAGAACTTCGCGTTCTATGAAAAATCAGGATACATGGAAATTTGCTCATGACTCTGTCTATTTTTCCTGTGGAGGCTGCATTAAAGCGCAATTTTGATAAAAATGGAAATCCTTTGAAATGACATAAGATTAAATAAAATGGGGGGTACATAAAAAAAGTTATGAATTTAGAAAAAGCGAAGGAAATATTAAAGGAATATTTTGGATATGATGACTTGCGTTCTGGTCAGGACAAAATAATTGAAAATATTCTTTCTAATAGAGATGTTGTTGGTATAATGCCAACAGGTGCTGGAAAGTCAATATGCTTTCAAATTCCAGCTATGATATTTGAGGGTATAACAATAGTTATTTCACCTCTTATTTCTTTAATGAAGGATCAGGTAAATTCACTTACACAGGCAGGTATAAAGGCAGCTTATTTAAACAGTTCTCTTACTGAAAGCCAGTATTTTACTGTGCTTGATAATATAAGAAAGGGTGTATACAAAATTATATATGTTGCACCAGAAAGACTGCTTGTAAATGGGTTTTCAGAAACAATTAAAGATTTAAAGGTTTCTATGATTACAATTGATGAAGCACATTGTATATCACAATGGGGGCAGGATTTTAGACCTAGCTATATGCAAATAATTGATTTTATTAATAAGTTTCCGATAAGACCAATTGTTTCTGCATTTACTGCAACTGCCACAGCTCTTGTTAAAGAGGATATAATTAATATTCTTAATTTACATAATCCATATGTATTAGTTTCTGGATTTGATAGGAGTAATCTGTATTTTGAGGTTCAAAAGCCAGCTGATAAGTACAAGGCACTTACAGGTTTCTTAAAGGATAAAAGAGATGAATCAGGTATAATTTACTGCTCCACAAGAGATACTGTTGAAAAAGTATGTAGCTATATAAATGATATTGGTTATGAAGCAACAAGATATCATGCTGGTTTGTCTGATAAGGAGAGAAAAGAAAATCAGGAAGATTTTATATATGATCGCAGTAAAATTATGGTTGCTACCAATGCCTTTGGTATGGGGATAGATAAATCAAATGTTTCATTTGTTGTTCATTTTAATATGCCAAAGGATTTAGAGAGCTATTATCAAGAAGCAGGCAGAGCAGGGCGTGACGGAAGTGAAGCTCATTGTTTATTGTTATATAGTGGACAAGACATAAGAACAAATTTATATATGATAGAAAATTCTAAGGATAGAAATTATGAGAGTGTAATGATTGAACGTGAATTAAAGGAAAGAGATAGAGAAAGACTTAAAATTATGTCTAATTACTGTCACACAAGCTCGTGTATTAGGCGTTATATTCTAAATTACTTTGGTGATGAGTTAGATGAAGACTGTGGTAATTGCAGCAATTGTAAATCAGAGTTTGAGGATATTGATATTACTATCCCTGCACAGAAAATTATTTCATGTGTTATAAAGACTGGAGAGCGCTTTGGAATAAATATGATAATTGATATATTGCGCGGAAGTAAAAATAAAAGAATTATTAGTATGGGGCTTGATAAGATATCAACATACAACATCCTTTCAGAATCTGATAGCTTTACAAAAGAGATTATTAATTATTTGATATTGAATGATTACTTATATACTACAAATGATGAGTTTCCAATATTAAAGATCGGTAAATTTGCAGGAAAATTTATAAAAGAAAAAGAAACTATCAGTATGAAAGTAGTAAAAAGTAATAAAAATATATTTGATAATAAGTCTATTGAAATAGGTAGATCTTCTAAATCTAAGTCTAATAAAACAGCTGATTTACATAATGTTGATGCTAATCTTCTATCAAAGCTAAAAGAGCTTAGATTGTCGCTTGCTATAGAGCAAAAGGTACCTGCATTTGTTATATTTCCTGACAGTACATTGATTGATATGTGTGTGAAGATGCCACAGACAGATGAAGAGCTACTAGAAGTTTCAGGTGTCGGTAAATTAAAGCTTGAACGATATGGAGCGAAATTTTTAGAAGTATTAATAAACAAAAATTTAGATAATATAGTTAACATAGCTAACACAGTTAAAATAGCTAACTATGTTAGCATAGAAGATAAACAGATTGAAGGAGTTAAGACATATTCTGATGAAATTAAGTCTAATCCTAATGAAATAATAACCTTTGAAGAATCTGTAACGATAAGCACAATTGCAGATCAAATTAATGTTGTAATTATGCAACAAGGTAAAAAAATCTCTGCAATAAAGTTAAACAACTGGCTTGTAGAAAAAGGTTATCTAGAGATAATTGGAGAAGATAAAAATAAAAGAAAATCACCAACATTAAAAGGAGCTGAGCTTGGAATAATAAGCGAAGAAAAAAAGAATTTTAAAGGACAAATATATTATTCAGTTCTTTTCAATCAAAATGCTCAAAGGTATATAATAGATAATTATGAAAAAGCGAATATATAATTAAATAAGGTGACTATTTCTGTCATCTTGACAAAATAAGCATATTAATATATATTAGTGCTATATATTTATTTGATTAGATAAGTTTAGAAAAATTTAAAACAATGAAAGGATATGTACTGGACTTACATTTATAAAACTTTGCTCATGAATAAATAATTCATGAGTTTTGTAGAAATCAGTGCATAGGCATATTTAAATGAAATTTAAAGAGGTTATTATAGAAACTAGCTCTGAGGGTATTGAAATTTTAAATGCTGTTCTTATCAAGCTCGATATAGCAGAGGTAGTAATAGAGGATGCGAGTGTTTTTGAGGATTTTTTGAAAGCTGATAATATGAGCTGGGATTATTATGACGAAAGTCTTAATAGTATGAAGGATTGTGCTTCGAGAGTTAAAATATATCTTGGTGATAATGAACAAGGTGAACAAGAGCTAAAAGCACTTAGAGAAGAGATAAATAATTTAAAAAAGGCTGAGCTTGGCATTGATTTAGGAAGTCTTGATATAAGTATAAATATAGTTGATGATGAGGATTGGGCAAATAACTGGAAACAGTATTTTAAGCCTTTTAATGTTGGTGAGAAATTGCTTGTAAAGCCTACATGGGAAACTGTTGAAAATAAAGATGATAGAATTATATTGGAGATTGATCCAGGTGCGAGCTTTGGAACAGGACAGCATTTTACAACTCAGCTTTGTTTAGAGCAGATAGAAAAATATATTAAGCCTAAAATGGAAGTTTTAGATATGGGCTGTGGAAGCGGGATTTTGTCAATAGCATCAGCACTTCTTGGTGCTAAGCATGTTGTAGGTGTAGATATTGATGAAAATGCAGTAAGAATTGCTAATGAAAATGCTTTAGTTAACAATATTCGTGAAGATAAATTTATGGTATATTGTGGAAATGTAATTGAAGATGAGAGATTGCAAGATGTTGTTGGCTTTAACAGATATGATATGATAGTAGTAAATATTATAGCTGATGTAATTATTGAAATGAGTGATTGTTTTCCTAAATTCTTAAAGCAGGGTGGAATTTTAATAACATCTGGTATCATTGAAAAATACGTTGATAAAGTTAAGGAAACTCTAGTAAATCTAGGATTTGAATTAAAGGAAACGATTCAGAAGGAAGACTGGGTTTCAATTACTGCTGTTTTGAAATAATTGGATAATGATAGTTAAGCTTTGCTAGTAGGTTGAGTAAAGCTATCAATCGATGAAAGGAATTTATAAGATGTTCAGATATTTTAGTTCTGAGGATAAAATAATTAATAATATAATTAAAATAGAAGGCACAGATGTCAATCACCTTAAAAATACTCTAAGAGCAAAGCTTGATGATGAGGTTTCAATTGTTACAGAGGAATGTGAATATATTGCGAGTATTGTTAGTTTTGAAAATGATAGTATTGTATGTAAAATAAAAATTAAGACTGATAAAAATAATGAAGCAAATATTCACATAACTTTATGTCAGGGTTTACCAAAGCTAGCTAAAATGGAAGATATTATACAGCAAAATGTAGAGCTTGGGGTTAAAAGCTTTATACCACTTATTACAGAACGCACTGTGGTTAAGCTGAACGATAAATCAAGAGAGCTAAAAAAGCTTGATAGATGGAGAAAAGTAGCTCATGAATCCTCAAAACAAAGCAAAAGAAACATAGTTCCTGCAGTAGATGATATTTTAACTGTAAATGAGCTTGTAGCCAGATTTAAAAATGAAAATGCAAAAATTATTGTTCCTTATGAGTTAGAAGGTAATAAGACGATGCGAGAGGCATTAAGCAACTGTAATTTAGACAAATATGATAAATATTATGTAATTATAGGTCCAGAGGGTGGCTTTGACGAAAAAGAAATTAAAAAATTTCAAGAAGTAGGAGCAGAGATAGTAAGTTTAGGAAAAAGAATATTGAGAACTGAAACAGCTGGACTTGTTGCTTCAACAATTATTTTATATGAACATAATGAAATGAATGCTTGATATATGTTAAAATTGAATGCTAATCTTGCCTTGATAACTGAGTGAAATTTTGAGCTGAGATTAGTATTTGTATGTAAACAAGCATTTTTTTTGTGCCCTTGAATATTATATAACAATGAAATAAGGTATATTATTTATACTCTGTAGAAAGGGTGTTGCTATGGGATTTTTTAATTTTAAACGAGGCGGTGGAGCTTGTCAGAAAATAAAATTTACCGAGGTAGTTGGATTTATTATAGCTATTATTGGTGCTATCATTGTTGTGCAGGTATTACCACTAAGAATATGGCTTTTTATACTTGGTTTCTTGTTTATAATATTGGGATGTACTTTGTTCAAATTGTTTTGATGAAGTGAAATTAATATATACTAAATTAAAAATAGAGGCAGAGGATGTTCCGCTGTCTTTATTGATATTTTGATTAAATTTTTAGATAAAAAAATAATGGCCATAAGCCATTATTGAAAAATTAATTATATAGCACGAATAACATTACCTGATCTCATACATCTTGTGCAAACAAATTTTTTCGTTGAAACTCCATTTTCCAAAACAGATATCTTTCTAACGTTTGGGTTCCAAGATCTGTTTATTTTTCTATCTGAGTGAGTTATAGTATGACCTGACATCTTACCTTTGCCACATACTTCACAAAATTTTGCCATTTCCTCACACCTCCTATCAAAAGCTTCCAATTATTAACATATAAGTAATTTATTATAGCTATATCTTGCTTAACAAGACATAATCACGACTTTTTTTATTGTAACATTAAAATAAAATTATTGCAATAATTAATTTTTATTTGTATAATATTTTTATATTAAATTTTTGTATTTGTAAAAAGCGTATTATGTGGTATAATTTATTTAATCTTTATTTATGATTAACAATGTAAAATAAATCTAACCAATTTTGAAGTCAAAAAATCTTTTTCGTAATATTTTTATTAAATTGGTATATGATAAAAACGAATAACATATAGGAGGTACTTATGTCAATACAAACAACAAATGAATTTGGTAGTATAATAATAGACGATCATGTTATAGCAAGTATAGCAGGAATGGCAGCTATGGAGTGCTATGGTATAGTAGGAATGGCATCAAAGAATGCAACTGAAGGCTTCTTTGAACTATTAAAAATGGACCAATTGACAAAAGGAATAAGAGTTAATTCAGAAGAAGATAAGATTACTGTAGATATTTTTATAGTGCTTCAGTTTGGTGTAAAGATTTCTGTTGTAGCTGAAAATATTATTTCAAAGGTAAAATATAGTATCGAATCATTGACTGGTAAAGAAGTAAATAAAGTAAATATTTTTGTACAAGGCGTCAGAGTACAGAAATAGGGCGAGAAAGGAAACTAATTTATAATGGTAGTTAAATATATTGACAATGAAATGTTGAAGAAGATGATGATTGGTGCTGCAACAAATCTGGAAAACAATAAGGCTTTAGTAGATTCTTTGAATGTTTTCCCAGTTCCAGATGGAGATACAGGAACAAATATGAACTTAACAGTTCAAGCTGCAGTAAAGGAAATCAATAATCTAACAAACATTAGTGTAAATTCGGTAGCAGATGCTGCTGCAAAGGGCTCCCTAATGGGAGCTAGAGGAAACTCGGGTGTTATATTATCACAGCTATATAGAGGCTTCGCAAAGGGAATTACTGATCCATATCAGATAAGTTCAAAAATAATAGCTGAAGCTTTAAAATCAGCAGCTGATACAGCCTATAAGGCAGTTATGAAACCAACTGAAGGAACAATATTAACTGTTGCAAGAGAAACAGCTGAGAAAGCTATTGAAATATGTGATAAACACCAAGATATGATAGAGTTTTTAGAGCTTGTACTCAAGGAAGCTAAAAATTCCTTGGATAGAACTCCTGAGCTTTTACCTGTTCTAAAACAAGCAGAGGTAGTTGATGCTGGCGGAAAAGGTTTAATATGCTTATATGAAGGAGCTTTGGCTGCATTAAAGGGTGTAGAGATTAAGAGAGAACAGAGCGCTGATGATATAGTTGCTACTGAAGAAGAAATATCTACATTTGGAAGTGAAAATGAAATAATTTACACTTACTGTACAGAATTCATGATTAAAAATTCAAGTAAAACTCATGAACAATTCTTACCTATACTTATGGATAAGGGAGATTCTATAGTTTGTGTTGGAGCAGAAGATATAATTAAGGTTCACATACATACTAATAATCCAGGTTTAGTTTTAAGTAAGGCTGTTACTTTTGGTGAAATAATAAATATTAAAATCGACAATATGAAGGAACAGTTTAGAAACAAGAAAAAGTCTTCAAGTGAAGCAGCAAAACCAGTAGCTAAGCAAAAGAAAAAAGACTATGGATTTGTTTCTATAGGCTTTGGAGATGGTATTCAACAAGTGTTTAATGATTTAAAGGTTGATGAGTTTATTTCTGGTGGTCAAACTATGAATCCAAGTACAGAGGATATCATAGAAGCTGTTAATAAAATAAATGCTGATAATATTATTATACTTCCAAATAATTCTAATATTATTCTAGCTGCACAACAAGCAAAGGAATTATCAGAGAAAAATCTACATGTAATCCCTACAAAGACAATACCACAGGGTATTTCTGCTATGCTTGCATTTAATGAAGAATCGAATATTGAAGAAAATTTAGCTGATATGACAGCAGCTATTGGAAATGTTAAAACAGGTCAAGTTACATATGCTGTTAGAGATACAAGCATGAATGGATTTGAAATTAAAAAAGATGACATAATTGCTTTAATGGATAAAGACATTGTAAATCATGGAGCAAGTGTTGAAGAGCAAAGTATTGAGTTGATTAAGAAAATGCTGGATGAAGATAACTTCCTTATAACAATATTCTATGGCGAGATGGTTAAGGAAGATGATGCTAAGGCTCTTAAGGCTAAGGTAGAAGAATTTGCGACTCAATGTGATGTTGAAATTGTTTATGGTGGTCAACCACTATACTATTACATTATTTCTGTGGAATAATAAAATTATATAATTATTTATTAATATAACCACAAGGAGCACGAAGGATACGAATATACTTTTTGTGTTCCTTGTTGTTTTGTTTGGATAAAACTTGTCAAGGAGAGAGCTTATGTTAAATTCAGAGATTCAATATTTGAAGGGTGTTGGTCCTAAAAGGGCTGCTAAATTAAACAAGCTAGGCATATACACTATTGAGGATTTACTAAACTACTTTCCAATTAGATATGAGGACAGGAGAAAGCTTAGTAAAATTAAGGATATTGATGAGGAAAACAAGTTTTTAATAAAAATAGTGATTAAAAAAGTATTTTCTTTAAAGAAGCCAAATAAAAAAATGTCTATTTTTAAGGTGTCTGCATTTGATGACACTGGACATGTGAACTTAAGCTTTTTTAATCAGTATTATTTATATAAAAAGCTAAAACCTGATGAGGTTTATTTTGTTTATGGTAAATTTAAATTAGATGGGAATATTTATGAGATAGTTAATCCGGATATTGAAGCACATAATGAGGTTTTTAAAACTGGAAAGATTGTGCCTGTTTACAGCTTAACATATTCTTTAACTAATAATGAACTCACAAAACTCATGCTAAGCTGTTTAGATGAATATTGCAATAGAATAAGTAATATATTGCCTGATGAAATAATTAAAGAACATAAGCTATTAAATAAATCAGATGCTGTGAGAAATCTTCACTTTCCAATCAATGGGAAAACATATAATTTAGCTAAGAAAACTATAGCTTTTGAAAGATTGTTAATCTTTCAATTAGGGCTATTTAATATAAAGAACCGTTTGAAATCTAATGCTTTTGGTCTTGTTCAGGATAAGAACAAGCTTAGTGAAAAGCTACTAAATAGCTTACCATATAAATTAACTAATGCCCAGCTTAGAGTGTTAAATGAAATAAGTGAAGATATGAGAAGCACTAAAGCTATGAACAGACTTGTTCAAGGGGATGTAGGTTCTGGGAAGACCATAATTGCTATAGCTGCTATGCTAAATGCTGTGGAATCAGGTTATCAAGCATCAATGATGGCTCCTACTGAAATATTAGCCTCTCAGCATTATCAAACAATTTGTGAATATTTAAAATCTGCTAATATAGATTTAGAAATTGCTTTTTTATCTGGATCTACTACAAATAAAAATAAAGCAGAAATATTAAAAAAGCTAAAGAACAACGAAATAGATATTTTAATTGGAACACATGCTCTAATAGAGAAAAATGTAGAATTTGTAAATATTGGCTTGGCAATAACTGATGAGCAGCATAGATTTGGAGTAAGACAAAGAGCAATGTTAGGAAATAAAAGAAAAGATGTTGATGCTGAGGCTAGAACACCAGATGTTTTAGTTATGACTGCTACTCCAATTCCAAGAACTCTAGCACTTATGATTTATGGTGATTTAGATATCTCTGTAATTGATGAAATGCCACCAAACAGACAGCAAATTATTACTAGGGTTTTAAGTGGAAATAAAAAGGATAAAGCTTATGAATTTATCATTGATGAGATAAAAAAAGGTAGACAGGCTTATATTGTCGCTCCTTTAATTGAAGAATCTGAAAAGCTTGAGCTTAATTCCGCGACAGAAATATATGAAAGTCTCAAAAGTGATTATTTTTCTGATTTTGAGTTAGGACTTTTACATGGAAGGATGTCAAATGCTGAGAAAGATGAAATAATGGATAGATTTTACAGAGGAGAGATAAATGCACTTGTTTCAACTACTGTAATAGAGGTTGGAGTTAATGTTCCCAATGCTACTGTTATGCTCATACTCAACGCTGAAAGGTTTGGACTGTCGCAATTGCATCAGTTAAGAGGAAGAGTTGGAAGAGGAAAGCATCAATCTTATTGTATATTAGTAAATGAAAGTAAATCTGCTATATCAAAGGATAGGATGAAGATAATGTCAGAAACTAATAATGGATTCATAATTTCTGAGGAAGATTTAAAACTAAGAGGTCCTGGAGACTTTTTTGGAACAAGACAGCATGGTATAGAGGCATATAATCTTGAACAATTAATTAGTGATGTTGCAGTTGTTCAAGAGGTGCAGGAGTTAACTAAAAAGATATTAGACGAAAATCCAAAGTTAATTGGGCAGGATTTTGAGTCTTTAAGATATGAAATTATAAAGCTATTTAAGAATGAAAATATAGCATTTAATTAATGAGGAAGTGAAAATTTGAGAGTTATATCAGGAAACAATAAGGGAAAAAGGTTATTTGCACCAAAGGATACATCGGTTAGACCTACAGCTGATAAAATAAAGGAGTCAATATTTAATATTATTGGATATATAGATGAGGAAAGTATTGTACTAGATCTGTTTGCTGGTACAGGTAGTATTGGTATAGAGTTTCTGTGTAGAGGAGCAAAGGAGTGTCATTTTGTTGATGTTTCTCATAAAAGTGTAGAATTTGTTAAAAAGAACATATCGCTTTGCAAGCTAGAGGATAAGTCAAAGGTTTATGTAAATGATTATGAAAAAGCATTGTCATTTTTTGCTAGAAGCAATATGAAGTTTGATTATATATTCGCTGATGCACCTTATCATTTAAACTGTTCTAGTAATATTATTGATTTAGTTATAAAAAACAACTTGTTAAATGAAGATGGAACATTGATAATAGAATGTGAAAAAACTGAAAAAATGATTGAAAATGTAGAACAAGGTGTGTTACAATATAAAGAGAAAATTTATGGAATTACAAAAATTGGAATTATGAAATATAAATAATTCTATTCAAGAAAGGAACAAATTTTATATGAAGGTACTTTTTACGGGAAGCTTTGACCCAATAACCTTAGGACACCTTGATTTAATTAAAAGATGTTCAGATAAATTTGATGATGTAGTTATAACTATTTTTAATAATAAGTCAAAGGAGCATTTTTTTTCTGCTCAAGAGAGATATGATTTGATTAAAGAAGCTGTTAAGGATATTAAAAATATTACTGTTGACACAACAGAGGATATGGCCGTTAATTATGCAAGACAGAACAATATCCAAACGATCGTGAGAGGCCTTAGAGCCGTATCTGATTATGAATATGAGCTTAAAATAGCCTCAATTAACAAGCACTTATATCCAGAATTAGAAACTATTTTTATGGTAGCATCACCTGATTATTCATTTATAAGTTCGAGTATTGTTAAAGAGGTTGCAATGTTTGGTGGAGATATATCTGATTTAGTTCCAGAAAATGTTAATACAGCAATTAAAAATAAATTTATGATGAAAGGATAAATAAAATGGATATTTTTGTACTTTTAGAAAAAATGGAAGATATATTAGATGAAGCAGGTAAGCTCCCTCTAACAAATAAAGTTATTATTGAAAAAGAAGATTTATTAGATATAATTAGTGAAATAAGATTGAAGTTACCAGAAGAAATAAATAGAGCTAATTGGGTAGCTAAGGAAAGACAAAGAATATTGACAGAGGCACAAGCTGAAGCAGATAGCTTGCTTGAAAAAGCAAAAAGACAGCAAGATGGATTGCTTAGTGATACTGAAATAATGAAGATGGCTAAAGACAGAGCTAACGAAATTCTAACTTTAGCTGAAAATAAAGCATATGAAATAAAAGTGAATTCATTAAATTACAGTGATGAATTATTAGCAAAAATTGAAGAAAGATTGTCTGGATTACTTGATATAATAGAGGAAAACAGAAAAGAGCTTAGAAATATATAACAATTATCTATAAATAGATAAAAAATTATCTATAAATAGATAAAAAATTATCTATATATAGATAAAAAATTATCTATATATAGATAATCTTTAAAATAAACTACTGGGGGGAGATTAAATGGATAAAAAATACACAATAATTATATTATTTGTAGCTATACTTGCCTTAGTATTTTCTGTACTTACAACCGATAATGTTTTGACACGAAAATTAGATTTAAATGAAAAAGCTGTTGATAAAGAAATAGTTAATCCTTATTATCAAGTGAAAGATAATTATTATAATTCTAGGTATGGTAAAGTAAACTTATATAAGTGGGATAAGCTTAAGCTTGAAAAAAGTGGAGTTAGAAATGCAAAGGAATTCTTAACTAATGTAGACGATTATGTAAACATAATTAGTGAATTTATCAAGATGCCTGATTGGATAGAGCGTCATAAGGAACAATATAGAGAAGATTATTATTTTGATACAGTTATTGAGCTTAACTTTGATGATAATATTAAGGAAGCTTCATTTAGTAATTATCTTATGAAATTAAGTATTACGCTTAATAAAGAAAGCTTTGAAACAAACTATTCTACACTTGTAAAAGAGATGACTAAAATTATAGCTAGAAAAAGTGAAGCTGATAGCTTGACAGAGGGCTTAGCATTTTATGTTCAAGATGAATTAGCTTCAAATGTTATAAAGTTAAACAATGGTATAGATATCTTTACTGTATCAAAGGAATATTTAAATGGAAACTATGCAAGTATAGTTTCTAGAATTGGTTTTAGTGATGGCAATATAACACTTGATAATAAAAATGCTTTTTATATTTTAAGTAATTCATATTGTAGATATTTAATTAAAAATTATGGTATGGATAAATTTATAGAGCTATATAAATCCAAATCACTTGAAACAGCTTATCTTAAAATATATGGATTGTCTGTAGAAGAGCTTAAAGCTTTATGGATGGATTATGTAAATAATTATGATAATTACATTGAGCTGTCTAAGGAGTATATAAACAATAAAAAACTAATAAAATCAATAGGAAAGGATAATCAAACTGAAAAGTTAAGTGGAAGTATTAAAAACAAAGAGTTTTTTATACTAGATAGATCCTTTAAGGAATTTTTAATTTACCAGTATGGTAATTATAAATATAATTTATTGATAGATTCAGATTATGACTATCAAACAACATATGAAATAAAATTAACAGAATTAAAAAAACTATGGCAGCAGTATGTAAATAGTTTAAGCTAAGAGTGTATTTGAATAAAAAGATACACTCTTTTTTAAAATAAATTATCGGAGGGAAAATCAGTGAAATTCTTTCATTTATCAGATTTGCATATAGGCAAACAGTTAAATCATTACAATTTAAAAGAAGATCAAGTATTTATACTTAATCAAATTGTTGAAAAAGCTTTAGAACTAAGGCCTGAGGCTATTGTTATAGCTGGTGATGTATATGATAAGTCTATACCTTCAGCAGAGGCTGTTTCTATTTTTGATGATTTTTTAACTAAAATATCAGAGATAAAACCATCAATTCCTGTTTTCATAATCAGTGGTAATCATGACTCAGCTGAGAGGCTTGATTTTGCTAACTCTATATTGGCTAAGCATAATGTTTATATAGCAGGCTTGCCACCAAAAGATAAGGATGAGTATTTAAAGAATGTTACATTGAAGGATGAATATGGAGATATCAATTTCTATTTGCTTCCATTTATAAAACCTGGTTATGTAAGACATTTATTTGAGGATGGAGAAATCACAAGCTATGATTTTGCTTTTAGAAAAATTATCGAAAGGGAAAACATTGATTTTACTAAGAGAAATATTTTGATTTCACATCAATTTTTTACATATAAGGGCATAAAGCCTGAGACCTGTGATTCTGAGGTGACTCTAATATCGATAGGTGGACTTGATAATGTCGATGCTTCAGCTGTTAAGGATTTTGATTATGTTGCATTAGGACATATACACGGTGCACAGAGAATTGGCTATGAGTATGTTAGATATGCAGGTACTTTGTTGAAATACTCAGTGAGTGAAAGACATCATAACAAAGGCTTGATTGTAGTAAATATTAAGGATAAGAATGAATCTATAGAAATAGAACAGATAAAGCTAAAACTTTTACGAGATTTAAGATTAGAAGAAGGCCTTTTAGCAGATATACTTTCAAGAGCAACAGAAGAAAATAAGGATGATTATGTTAGTGTTATTCTTAAGGATGAAGTAGATCAGTACAAGCCTAAGGAACAATTAGAAAATGTTTATTCTCATATATTAGAAATAAGAGTTGATAATACAAGAACTCGTTCAAGGCTTGAACTATCAAATGAGGAAATTGAAATTGATAATCCTGTAACAGCCTTTGAGAAATTCTTTTTTGATATGCAAAATCGTGAAATGACTGAGGAAGAAAGAAAAGCAATAAGTGAAATAATATTGTCTGTTAAGGAGAGTATATAAATGAAACCATTGAAAATTGCAATATCAGCATTTGGCTCCTATGCAGAAAAAACAGAGATTAGTTTTGAAGAAGTAAATCATGGTATATTTTTAATTACAGGTGATACTGGTGCAGGAAAGACCACTATTTTTGATGCAATCACTTATGCTCTATTTGAGCAAACAAGCGGTGGAATCAGAGATGGCAATATGATGAGAAGTCAGTTTGCAGATGATGATACAGCTACCTTTGTTGAGCTTAATTTTATATATCAAGGTAAAATTTATAAAATTATTAGAAATCCTCAATATGAAAGACGTTCTAAAAGAGGAACTGGATTGACTACCGAAACACCAAAGGTTGAGCTTATCTTGCCTGATGGAAAGGCTTTTATTAGCAGTAAAACTGAAACAAATAATAAAATAGTTGAAATACTTGGAATAGATAAGGATCAATTCACACAAATTGCCATGATAGCTCAGGGTGATTTTTTGAAATTGTTGCATGCAAATTCAGATGAAAGAAAGAAGATTTTTTCTAAAATATTTGATACAAAAATTTATAGCAGAATTAGTGAAGCTTTATCAAATAAAATTAGAGAAGTTAATACAGATTTAGCTAAAAATAAAACTCTTTGTGAGCATGAATTAAAGAATATTGTTTATTTAGATGATAGTATATATAAAGAGCAATTACATGCTTTATTCTTTAATTTTGAGTTTAAAACTGATGAAATAGTTGAATGTATTGATAAAATAAACGATGAAATTAATGATAAGGAACAAGTTATTAATACTCAGAAGGATAATGTACAAGAAAAGCTTAATAACATAAGCTCTTTAATAAGCAACGCAGAAACAGTAAATAATTTGTTTAGTAAGCTAAAGCTTTCAAAAAGTATAAAGCTAGAGCTTGATGCTATGCTTGATGAGCAAAAAATAAAGGAAAAGAAGCTTGACAGTGCTAAAAAAGCAGAAAAAGTAAAGGCTGAAGAAACTATATATCTTAGTAAGTTAAAATCTTTAGTAGAGATTAGAGAAAGAGTAGTTGGATTAAACAGTTGGCTAAAAGAAAATGAAGTTAAGTTAGAAGTTTTAAGTAAAGAGCTTGAAGCTTCTGAGAAAAACAAGCTGGAAAATGAAGAAAAGTTAACTAGCAATATAGCCAGAATTAATGATACCTTAACTAAGTATGATGATTTAGAAGTAAGAAAATCTTCATCATTTAAGTTAGAGAAAGAAAAGGTAGCACTAGAGAATCAAAATAATAAAATAAAAACAGATATAGAAAATAAAAAAGCTCTTAAAGAAAAATTAGAAAATGAACAAGAAAGCCTTAATAATTGCTATGAGATTTATACAGAGCTTCAGCTTAAGACTAATAAGCTAGAAAACAGGGTAGCTGAGCTTGAAGAGTTAAATAAATTAGCTAATGAATTTTACGGGTTAAAGAAAAAATATGAAACAAGTATAAATGAAGCAAATGTCGCTTTTGAAGCCTATTCAAAATATAATAGCATATATGAAGAACTGTACAGAGCATTTTTAGCTGAGCAGGCTGGCATACTTGCTAAAGAAAAGCTTATAGAGAACATGCCATGTCCTGTTTGTGGTTCAGTTGAGCATCCAAGCATAGCTATATTATCAGAAAATGCTCCAACACAAGCTATAGTTGAAAAATCAAAAAAAGAACGTGAAGGTTCTGAGAAACAAAACAGCCTAGCTAATGAGAGATTACAGGTAGCAAAGCATGCATATGACTTGAAATTAGAAGCAGTTTTGAATAAATCAAAAATGATGCTTGAAAAAAATGACATAATTGAAGCAGATGAAATAAGCAATTTAGAACTTGTTATAAGGACATTAGAAAATACTAATAGAAGCCTAGAGGAAGCAAAGTTATTATCTGTTTTAGAGCTAATTAACAAGGCTTTAGAAGCTATTAATAAAGTATTTGTACAAAGTAAAAAAGCTCTTGAAATTGCATTAAATAACAAGAATAAGTATGATGCTAACTCAAAGAACTTAAATGAATTATCAAAAATTTTAAATGAAAAAACTATTAGCTATGATGAAATATCAATTAAATACAACAAAGTAAACTTAAGCTTTATAACACTTAGTACAAGCATAGATGAGCTTAAAAAACAACTATTGTTTGATACTAAGGATGAAGCAATTAATACACTTAATGCATATAAAACTGAATTAAAAGCTTTAAATGATGCTGTAATCAACGCTACTAATAAGTTTAATAGCTTATCAAAGGAGCTTGAAGCTAAAAAAGGTCAGAAAATATCAGAGATAGAAAATGGAACTAGAATAAAGGCTGAGTCAGAAGATTGTAAAAATATATATTTTAGAACTTTAGAAAGCAATGGATTTGTAAGTGAAGAAGAATATAAAAGTTCAAAGCTTGATTCAATGCAAATTGAGGCTTTGCAATCAGATATTGATAGCTATAACAAAAAAATATCAGATATAAACAATGAAATTAAAATTTATACAGAGCAAACAGAAGGAAAATCAGAGATTGCTCTTGATAGTATGCTTAAGGAAAAAGGTGACTTAACAGCAGAGCTTGGGGAACTTGATAAGCAAATTAAATTAATCTATGTATTAAATAAAAAGAATTCTGATGCTAAGCAAAGCATAGAAAAGATATTTAAAGAAAGAAAAGAAATAAGGGCTCAATTTGAAATATATGATTCTCTCAATAAAACAGCTAATGGAAAGATTAGCGAAAAAATTAAGATGGATTTTGAAACCTATGTACAAAGACAATATTTTAACATGATTATAGCTGCTGCAAATAAAAGGTTAAGTAGAATGACATCGGGACAGTTTTTGTTACAATGCAGAGATTTAAGTGATTTAGGTAATAGAGGGCCTGTTGGGCTTGATTTAGATATTTATAGTCTTGTAACTGATACAACAAGAGATATTAAAACTCTATCAGGAGGAGAGTCATTCATGGCTGCGCTTTCTATGGCTTTGGGACTTTCTGATGTTATACAGCTAAGCTCAGGAGCAGTTCATCTAGATACAATGTTTGTAGATGAGGGCTTTGGTTCATTAGATGATAATTCAAGAGCACAGGCGATAGCAGTACTTAATGAATTAGCAGGTAACAGCAGACTAGTGGGAATCATATCACACGTAAGTGAGCTAAAGGAACAGATTGATAATAAATTAGTGGTTAAGAAAAGTGATAAAGGAAGCAAGGTCTTCTGGGCAGAGTAAAGTTGATTAATTAAGTGTTTAAATTGATATTTTTTAACAATAAGAAGAGGATTAGTATAATGGCAACATATGTAATAAGTGATATACACGGACAATTAGAAAAATTAAAAGAGATGCTGGAGTTAATAAATTTAAAATATGATGGTTCAGATGAATTATACATATTAGGAGATATGGTAGATTGGGGTAAGCAAAGCCTTGAAACACTATTGTATTGTAAAGAGCTAGGAGAAAAGTATAGCTTTATTCATATATACATAGGAAATCATGAACATATGATGTTGAAAAATTTGATTGATAGAGATTATGATGAAAATTTAGAAAACATTATAAAAAGTAATTGGTATGTTAATAATGGAGGCTTTGAGACTTTTGGAGCCTTTCAAAAGCTTGATAAACTAAAGCAAGAGGAGATATTACAATATATAGAGGAATTACCTTATTTCATTGAGAATTTAGAGGTAAATGGTCAAAAGTTTTATTTATCACATGCTGCACCATATACCGATAAACCAGAAGAAGTACCTCAAATGTACAAAAAACCTCAAATACATAAGGATGGTTTCCATTTTACAATTTGGCATAGATTTGGAGAACAAGAGGAGTCCTTTGTTAATAATAAATATGAAAATCACATTTTAATACACGGTCATACTATAACAAAAGTAATTGGTAAGGATGGGAAGCACGTTATTCATAGAACTAATGATAGAATTTGTATAGATTGTGGAGCTAAAATGATGTATAATCCTGAGGAATATCCTGAATATAGACTAGGATGCTTAAGGCTAGACGATTTAGCTGAGTTTTATGTTAGTTGATTAGTTAAATTATCACAAGCATAATTACTGCAATGAATGAAGAAATTATGCCATGTACAAATTTTACTTTAATGTAATCTAGTAGCTTAATATTGGATTTTTCACACACACTTATTGTTTGGAATATTATTGAAAAGCCTGAGAAGCTAACTAAAAAGTTTAAGATTATTATTTTAACTTCGATTGGTAATGATGTTAAACAGGTGATGTTGCAGCCATTTGTCATTTCAAGTATACCTGTGAAAAGGGCTACAATGATCTGCTTTATTGGACTTGCTGTTGCAACGCTATAATTGATATCATCTAGGAATATAATTGACATTATGTATTCTGATAATATCGAAAATATAATAATTACTCCAGCAACTGTTAGTATACTAATGATTGATTTAGATATAGCAGTACTAAAAGCCTCATTAAAGGATATAGCTTTAATGAGCTTTTCTTTTTTTATTGATTTTAAATCTGTAAAATCCCTTTTCATGAACTTTGATAAAACAAGTGCTCCAATATAGTGCGGTAGTGTTAAAAATATCAATAGGCTTAAGTCTTTAAGCATTGACATGACAATAACTGCAGAGATAAATTGAAAGCTGCACAAATTTGTGAAGCTTAAAAGATAATTAGCTTCACCATCAGAAATTCTTTTGTTTTTTAACATTAAATCTGTTGATAAAGCTCCAGCAGGACAACCTGATATAGCGCCAATTATAAATGGTATAACAGCAAATGCACTGCCTAGCAATCTTTTTGATAAGGATGAGGCTTTTTCTAAGACATCATATAGAAAGCTGTATTGCAGCAATATATTTGATAAAATAAACATAGGAAATAAAACAGGTAATATTTTACTATACCAAAGAGTAACTCCATTAATAGCACCTGATCTGACAATGTTTGGCTGAATAAAGAATATTATAATCAAAATTAAAGCTAATATAGGAGCTATATTTTTCTTAATCAACTTTAAAACCTCCGTTTAATGACAAAATAAAAACACCTCCAAGATAATATATTGTCCCTTTAGTGTTTATATGTCCACTATTTTATATAGCTTGCATTTTTTTTGTATTCAAGATTATATAAATTTTCTCTATCTTTAAATGGTAAATAATATATGTCGCTTGATTTGTTAGTCATTTCAAACATTTTACTGTTTTTTATATCAATATCATTTCTTTTATAATCAGAAAATTTTGATATTATAACGGTTTCATTTTCCTTAGCGTGGTTTAAAATGTTTTTACCATTATTATTAAATGCTAAGGCTTTAACATAATTATTATCATTTTTCTTTAAATAATCAATGTCCTCAGTCTTTATATCTAAAAGTATATTTAAAAGAATTCTTCTTATTCTCGAATATGTGTAACGCTTTGATTTTATTGACATTATGAACTCATCGAGTGTTTTATGCTTAGATATATTATCATAAATCCTGTTTTCTAATCCTTCGTTTATATCATAGATTTCTTTTAAATAGCTTTTACCAGAGCTAATTATTTTATAGTATATCAGCTCTAAATAGTTATCTAGACTGTTAAACAGTCTATGCTCCTTATAATACTCTTTTATTAAGGCATATGAAGTAGGGGGCAAAGAAATCTTTGTTTTAGTCAAATTCTTAGCCAAAATTTCGTTTCTAATAGCTGTGGCACTAGCAAATTTATTAGTAATTTTTTTTTCATTATGCTGTGCCATATGTCTTTTTATTGGTAAAAAGTCAACATTAAAATCAATTTTTCTTGCAGTCTTAATATATTCCAATCCCAAGGTGTTATTAGGTAACAGTGTCAAATCATCAGTATAAGCACTATAATTTTTTAATAAGTTGTTAATACTGCTATTTACAGCACTTGGATAAGACATTCCGTCATTAATATATTCTTTTAGTAATGAATTATATTCTTCATTGTTATTTAACTGAAAATCTGCTATTATATATAATAAATCAATATCTGTATTTTCGCAGCCAAAGCTAATTACAGATACATTTAATTTCTTTAGCTCTCTAATTGCTCCTAGTGCAAAAAGCTCTGCATTTTGACATGAAAAAGGAAAGGGTAGCTCTATAACTAAATCTGCACCATTTTTAATAGCCATTTCAGCACGTGTGTATTTATCTATTATGGCAGGCTCTCCACGTTGAACATAATTACCACTCATTACGACAGCTACTGCATCACATTGTGCTTCTTTTTTCGCCATTTCAAGCTGATACTTATGTCCAAGATGAAAAGGGTTGTATTCTACAACTATTCCTAATATTTTCAAAATGCTCCTCCATCAATAATTAATTTTTAATTTTCAAAAGTTACAGTTCAACCGGTGATTTAAAAGTAAATTCATCAATATTAAATCCACCATATAAAAACTTCATTTATAAAAAGCTAATTAATTCACCATTATTCAACTCATAATCTACAGAAGATTGACTCACACCGAGCTGATCCTTCCATGCATCTATATTTGTTCTAACTTTTTTAAGACCCAATTGTTCATAAACATGCTGAGCTCTTGTATTATTAAGGTTTGTATCAAGAATTATTTTCTCATATCCCATGGAAAATAGCTCTGTAATAAAAAGAGAAAGTAAAATCTTTCCAAAACCTTTTTCTTGCTTAGAAAAATCACATATCTTAATACCAATTTCAGCTATATTATCTCCCTTATTACTATAAGACATTTCTCCGATTGGAGTTCCATCATTCTCAATTATAAGTCGTCTGCCTTTTATATCAGAATCTCTTTTTAAATCTTCTGCTATTTTTACAGCTGTAATACCTAAACCATTTGGAAAACCAGCGTGAGCCATTACTTTTCCATCGTTCCACCATTTAGCTAATATATCTGAATCAGCCGCAGTTACGTTTCTGATAATTAATGATTTGTATTGTAATAACATGTTATATCTATGCACCGATTCACAAAATACCAAGACTAACTCAAAAGATAGATAAAACATATAGTTTAAAAATCGGCACTTATCCTTTCTTCATTCATGATTTTAAAATTTTTCGACTATAAGTGTTCTAATTACTTATATTAAATGTTAAGTTAGTTTATATGTAGCTGGTAAACAGAAGACTCATATACTATGTTATCTATAGATTGCGTAAAGCTGCTTTTATGACTAAACTTCATCCCGCATTTTTCCATAACTCTAGCTGATGCAGTGTTTTCTGTTGCACAATCTGATTCAAATTTTTTTATACCTAAGCTTCTTCCATGTGAAATTATAGCATTAACAATTTCAGTCGCATAGCCTTTGCCCCAGAATTTTTGTTTAATTGAATATCCAAATCCCCATTCATCGCTAATATCATTAGGACCAAAGCAACAAGTTCCAATAACCTCGCCAGTATCCTTTAGTGTTGCAACTACTAAGTATGAATTGTAGTTTACAAAATCCTTGCATATAGAAGTAACCTCTTCAAGTGATTTAACAGGATCAGACATATATTTTTGGTTTTCTCTCCAAATTTCCCAAACAACCTTATCATCATCTTGTGACATGTTGCGAAGAATTAATCTTTTGCTAATAATATTATCTGTTAACATAATTATCCCCTCAATTTATAATTTTGTATTATTTTTCAATGTTTAAATTTTACCATATAAAGTTAATTGCTACAAGTAAAAAACTTATCTTTATTGAACAAATTCGAAATTTATGTTATACTTTTTTTAACATAATGAGAATAATTTTCTAAAATTAATAATTAATTTGATTACCATGTTATAAAGAATATATAAAGCTAAAGAATAAAAGGGGGAATAAAAATGCTTATTATTTATGCCAGTATGTTGGAAAGTGATGAAGAAAAAGATAAGTTGACAAAAATATATGAAAATTATTATGGATTAATGCTATATATTGCAAAAGGGATAATATCAGACCATGCACTTGCTGAAGATGCTGTATCTTATTCGTTTGAGACAATAATAAATAATTTACATAATATAAATGAAATTAAATGTCACAAAACAAGAAGTTATATTGTTTATATAGTAAGAAGTCGTGCTATAAATTTACTAAAAAAACAAGGTAGGTATAAAGAAGATCCTATTGAAGACTTTGATATGCTGGATAATAGCACATCTATAGAAAATGAACTAAGTATAAAAGAATCCTATGATAGCATTGTTGATTACATAAAAAAATTGCCAAAATCATTATCTGATGTTTTATACTTATCACTTGTTAATGAATACTCAATAGAAGAAATCTCAGAATTATTAGAAATATCTAATGATGCTGTTAGAAAAAGATTAAGCCGAGCAAAAGCTCAAATTAGAGATTTGTTAAAGAGTGGAGGTACCGAATATGCAAAAAGATAATATAGATGATAAGTTATTTGATGCAGTATTAAAGATTGCAGCTGAAGAAGCTGTTAAACAGGAAATGGAAAATATGCCATCAGATGAAGAATTAAATGCACAATATGAACCATCTCATAATTTAGATAAAAGAATAAAAAAAATGATTGCACAGTATTATTTTAAGGGAAGAGTTGCAAAATGGAGAAAAACGGCATTAAAAATTGCTATTGGTGCTGCAATTTTTATTATTGTTTCAAGTACTATGTTATTAAGCGTTGAAGCTACAAGAAATTATATATTTAATGCTGTTATAAAATGGCAAGAGGATCATTTTTTAATTGAAAATAAAGATGATGAAAATGTAGATGCAAAGTCTAGTATTTTTAGACCAACGTATTTGCCAAAAGGTTTTAAAGAGATTTCTATAAATACTGTTGGTAAGCTCACTAGAATTATTTATCAAAATGAAGAAGGTATAGAAATATCATTAAAACAGTATCCATCAAAAACTTCAAAGACAGCTGTTGATAATGAAAATAAAAAGTTCATTATTATTAAAATTAATGGAAAAGAAGCATATCTATGCGAATCAATGGATATTGAGAAGGAAAGCATTCTTATATGGGAATTAAATGGTATTGTTTTTAATATAAGCTCTGAGATTGGAGTTGAAGAATTAATTCTAATTGCTGAGAGTATAAAAAAATAACTTAGAAATTTTTTAAATCATGTCACAAATCATTATCTAAAATTGTTTTATATATAAGAGGATAAAAATTCTGGTAATTAAATAAGGAGGAAGAAAATGAAATCTATTACTTATTATGTAGGTCTGTTATGTTTAATACTAGTAGTACTTACATCTTGCAGCTATGATGATAACATAAATATAATGGATAATGAAAAAGTAACTGAAAAACCTTCGTTTGGTGGGGTAGTTAAAAGCGAAATAAACTTAGATGATTTTTCTTATAATCTTTCAAAACCGCTTGTTACAAATCGAGGAATAATTGAGTATAAAGAATTAGAAATACCAGATAAAATTGGTGATTTAGAAATGAGTATATCTAGAATTTTTGATGAACAGAGATTTTTAGTATATCTATATGATGATAATCTACTTAAGAAAAATGAAGAAATTGGTTTTTATAATTTTATAACTAAGAAATATGAAACTCTTTTTATAGTAACTAAAGAAGAGGGCCAATATGATCGCTCGATTTCAATTTGGGATACGGATGGTGTAAATATTCTTTATAAAGACACTATTTTTGAGGATCTAAATGATTTACTAGGAACAGATACTCTATGTGTATATAACATTAAAACCAAAAAGCATACAAAAATACACTCTTATTCAAAAGACTATAATGAGAGTGGTGCGTGGAAATCAAATAATGTTGTATTATATCAAAACATGGTATATTATGATGAAGTTGAAATGACTGATGGTGAACTTTCTGGTATAAATCTATATAGATTTGATTTAAAAAGTGAAAAAGTAAGTTTAGTACAAAAATGGGCACAAAATCCAACTATTTACAATGGAGAATTATTTTTCGTTGCAAAATACGATACATCTGAAGATTTCTATTTTCAATCACTAGATGGAAATACTAAGATAATGCTTACGAAAAGAATTAGTGAGCTTGTACCTATTGGATCTGATCTATATATAATCAATAATAAATATTTAGATGAGAAAACAAGGTTAACTGTTTGGAATATTGTAAATTTGAATACAAACGAGGAACTATTAACTTCCACAATCGCGATAGATAGAATGGAAGGAAACGATAATTTTCTTACATGGATGAATTTTTATCCTGAAAAACCGGTCGTGTATCTCAAAACTATTGAAAAGTTTATAGTGTTTGACGAGTTTGAAAAGGGTTATAGCTGGTGCTTGTTCAATGATGATTTATGTGTATTAGGGTATTATAATGATAATCAAGCAGCTAAGTATTATATTTTAACAATAAAGTAATAAGTTGATATTTTGCTTAAATTTTGTAGGATATTTTATAAGATTAATAATACAAATATATTAGGTAGTAAATTGTTAATAAAAAAAGTGGCTAGTATTTAGTCACTTTTGCTATTTTATTAGCATTTCTATAATCATTTTTGATGCTGTCAGAAGAGAAATTATTATAAATATCGGTTTTATGAACTTTGCTCCATTTTTAAGGGCAAATTGTGTACCATATTTAGCACCTATTATTGAAAATATAGCTACAGGTATTCCATAAGCATAAATAATTTTTCCGTTTATTGCATATACGATAAGTGCAATAATATTACTTGCAAAATTCATAACTCTAGCGTTTCCAGAAGCTTTTGTAAAATCAAAGCCAAAGATTGCTATTAGGCCAAATATTAAAAAGGTTCCAGTTCCAGGACCGAAAAATCCATCATAAAATCCCATAAATAGTGCAAGAATACAAGTAAGAATAGTATTTTTTAGTGTATATCCAGTGAAATTCTCCTCTAGTCCTAGTTTTTTTGAGAAGTATGTATAGATTCCTATAAAAACTATTAGAGTACTTATAATTGTTTTTAAGAAGCTTTCAGGAATGCTGAGTGCAATACCAGCACCTGCCATAGAGCCAATTATTGTAAAGGGTAATGCATATTTTAATATTTTAAAATCAGCTTTTTTACTCTGAATAAATTTTATACTACTTGTAAAGGATGCAGATGTAGCAGAAAATTTATTTGTTCCATTAACCATGGTAGGTGGTAAACCAATAAGCATATAGGCTGGAACGCTTATAAGACCTCCTCCTCCAGCAATAGAATCTATAAAGGCTGCAATAAATCCAGCAAAACACATAAAAATTAAAGATGGTATTGACATTTAGAATATATTCCTTTCGTCGATTAAGTTATGTTTGAATTATATATGATGTTATATTATCATCATACGAGCAATTTTATCATAATCAAACAATTGTTACAAGTAGAATTTTGAAGTATTGTAGTAATTTAAGTATAATTTTAATGTAAATATTTTACATATGTTTGCTTGAAATTACTTTTAGCATATGTTATAATATAAATTGTTATATATAGCTTGTATAGCAAGACTATGTTATAATAAATTTGCAATAAGGACAACGTTATTTATACTTGTTATATTTAATATTAAAGCCCTTAATTAGCTTAAAATACAATTAATAAGGAGAATAAAATGAATTCTGTATGGTCTTTAGACAAACTTTACACAGGATACGATGATCCTAAATTCATTGAAGATTTTGGCAAGATTGATGCTTCTATTAGCGAGCTTAATAATTTTGTAAACAATTTAGAAAAAAATGATGCATCATATAATTTAGTGAAAGCAATAGAAATACTTGAAGTACAAACAAAGCTATTTTCTAAGTTATTTTCTTTTGCTAGCTTGAAGCAATCAGTAAATACTAAGGATGTTGATAGTGCATCTTATCTTGGTAGATTGAGTGACAAAGTAAGTGGTACTACAAAACCAATAACAATGTTAAAAAAATACATAGCTAGCATAAAAAATATTGATGAAATCATTAATTCAAATGCATTGTTAAAGGAACATGAATATTTTATAAAATCAATAGTTGATGATTATAAATATATTTTAAATGATCAAGTAGAAGAAGTAATATCAAAGTTTAACATTAGTGGTGGAAGTGCATGGTCAGATCTTCAATCATATTTAACATCTTCAGTTCAAGTAGATTATGATGGTGGAAAAACTAATTTATCTACAATAAGAAATCTTGCTTATGATGTTGATCCAGTAGTTAGAAAAAATGCTTATGAAGCAGAGATTGCTTGCTATGAAAAAATCAAGGATTCAGTAGCGTTTTCTTTAAATAATATTAAATTACAGGTAATAAATGAGTGTAAATTAAGAGGATTTGAATCACCTCTTGCTCAAACTTTACATAATGCTCGTATGACAAGAGAAACTTTGGATGCTTTGATAGGAGCTATGAATGAGTACATGCCTAAGTTCCAACAATATTTAAAAGCTAAGGGAAAAGCATTAGGCCATAAAAACGGTCTTCCATGGTATGATATGTTTGCTCCTATGGGAAATAACAATAAAAAGTATACTATTGAAGAATCTAAGGATTATTTAGTTAATTTATTCAAAGGTTTTGCACCAGATCTTGCAAAAATGGTTGAGAGTGCATATGATGAATCATGGATTGATTTCTATCCAAGAGAAGGTAAGGTTGGCGGAGCATTTTGTGCTGGTATTCATTCAATAAAGGAAAGTAGAATTTTAACTAATTTTGATGGTAATTTTGGTGATGTAGTAACATTAGCACATGAATTAGGTCATGCATATCACAATTATAATGTAGAGAATAATAGAGTTTTAAATACAGACTATTCAATGCCTGTAGCAGAAACAGCATCAACATTCAATGAAAACATCATAATGAATGCTGCAATTGCTTCAGCAGAAAATGATGATATCAAGCTTGCATTAGTTGAAAGTCAATTACAAGATGCTACTCAAATTATATGTGATATTTATTCAAGATATTTATTTGAAACAGATGTATTTGAAAATAGAAGTGATAGCTTTATGTTCCCAGATAAGCTTTGTGAAATAATGCTAAATGCTCAAAAACAAGCTTATGGAGATGGACTTGATAACAATGTGCTTCATCCATTTATGTGGGTATGCAAAGGTCACTATTATAGTTCTGGATTAAGCTTCTACAACTTCCCATATGCTTTTGGTGGATTGTTTGCAAGAGGATTATATGCTCAATACCAAGAAGAAGGCGAAGCATTTATACCAAAATACAAAGAGTTGCTTAAAGCTACAACAGTTATGAATGTTGAAGACGTAGCTAAAATTGCTAATATTGATATAACTGATAAGGAATTCTGGAAAAAAGGTCTAGAATCTTTCGCTAAACAAATAGATCTATTTATAGAGTTAGTTAATAAAAAATAGGCTCTTTGTCAATAGTTGGGGTTATAAAATCCTAATGATTAATAAAGATACGAATTGTATTACCTATGGATATTAAGCTAGTACAGTACTAGCTTAATATCCATAATTTTTTTTAGTTCATAATGTGAAGAATCCTGTTTCTAAATCTATAAAAGTTTTTAACACCATAAGCATTTCTTTTTAATACCTTAATTTTATTGTTAACTCCTTCAATATAACCGTTTGTGTATTGGCATGTAAATGAATTTAATATATATTTTTCCCAATTACTAATTGCTTTTACACAGTTATCAAATTCAGGTACGTTACATGTGTGGACGAATAAATACCAAGCCTTTAAGTTCTGTTTTGCACTTTCAATATCTAAACTATCAATAAATTCATAAAACTTTTCTTTTAGCATGTATGCATCCTGTAATTTAGAGGATGTTTTTAACATTACTTCTACCGCTTGCATTTCTTCTTCACTTAATTTTTTCATTCTTTTTAAGAGTAAAAATCGACTTTTTTTAAAATATTTTCTTCTAACAGTAGCAAATTTCTTTTGTTCGCTTTTTCTAACATTTTCAAAAGCCCATATAACTTGACGAATAAAGTGGTATTTATCAATTACAATTGTTGCATTTTTAAAGTATGTTTCAGCTATATCTTTGTATGGCTTTCACATATCCATAACAAAGTATTTTACATTTTTTCTATCTTTAAAATCTTTGAAGTAGTCAGTTAATATATGTAATTCCCTACCTTTTAAAATATCAAAAACCCTTTTGTTTTTTGAATCAGCCAGAATACATTGATATTTATGATTGCCTGCATTACCTTTGAATTCATCAATAGATAATACACTTGGTAGGTTTTTAGAGGAATAATTAACATAATTAAAAACCCTTGTTACAGTTGAAACTGAAACATTACATTCTTTTGCTATGCTGCTCATGGAATGAACATTTCTCATTTTAGATATTATGTAACTAGCTAATCTTGATGTCATCCTATGATACCTTGGTACAAAATTAGCTTGCTCATAAAACTTTTTATTACAACCCTTACATACATATCTTCTTTTAATATATTTGAAATATGCATGTTTACCAAATACAGGGGCTTCTTTAATAACTTGAATTCTGTAATCATGTATCTTACTGGTGCTAGATCCACAGCAAGGACAAACATGCTCCTTTACTGATAGTTTGAATGTTATTGTAATATTGTCAATATTTTCTTCAATGTTTTTTAAAATTACCCCTTTTATTCCTAGCAATTTTTCTGTATAATTATCTGTGTAGAACATTTCATCAATCCTTTCTCTATGGTGTGGTAACTTTATTGTAATAGGATTTTGATATTTGTTCTACATTTTTTTATTTATTTATAAGAAAAATGTTGAGATGTTTTTTAAACACCCCAACATTTATTATAGAACCTTTTAATACTATAAAGTAAACTATTGCATCAAGTACGCTTAAGTTATCACTGTATATAACACCGCATGGCAGTAAATGCTGGGGTTGCTTATTTTTAATATTTACTTATTTAAGGGTTATAAATACCTAAAATAATAAAACATTAGATTAAATGTAAAAATTTACAAAATGTGTGGAAAAAATTATCAAGATATGATAAAATATATAAAAATATAGATAAATGTTTTGTATTAAAGTTGTATAAGGGGGGCAGTATGAAGATATTTTGTGCAGAAGAGGGGGATAAGCTAAAACTAAAATTTGCTTATGATGAAAAAATAGTACAAGTCATTAGAAACATTCAGGGTAGAGAATATAATCCAAATGATAGAACATGGACCATTCCTAATAATAGTGCTAATCTTAATTTTATTAACAATGAGTTTGAAGTATGTGTAGAATCTTTTGAACAATTACTAGCTTTAAAAGGATATAGCAACTCAACTAAAAAAGCATATAGAGCACATATGAATAGATTTAAAAAGTACTTAAAAAAAGATATCAATGAAGTAAATGCAGAAGATATTAAGAAGTACATGTATTATTTAATAAATACTAATGACAATTCAAACTCCTATACAACACAGGCATATAGTGCAATAAAGCTGTATTGCATTTACATACTAAATAAGAACATTGAGTTTGAAAATTTTCCAAGACCTATAACAGAAAAACCTTTACCTAAAGTATTAAGTGAAGAAGATATAACAAAAATATTGAATTCTGTTACAAATCAAAAACATAGAACTATATTATATGTAGTGTATTCTAGTGGTTTGAGAGTAAGTGAAGTTGTTAATCTTAAAATTTCAGATATAGATAGCAACAGAATGACTATATTTATAAAAGATGGTAAAGGGAATAAAGATAGATATTCAATTCTAGCACAGGAAACACTAATTGAACTTAGGAGATATTATCAGTTATACAGACCGAAAGATTGGCTTTTTCCAGGTGCTGATGAATCTGAGCATTTATCAGTACGATCAGTCCAAAAAGTATTTAAGAAAGCTTGTGCAAAAGCTAGAATAAATAAAGATGTAGGTATTCATTCATTAAGACATTCTTTTGCAACTCATTTACTAGAATATGGTACAGATATAAGATACATACAAGAACTATTAGGGCATTCTAGCACAAAAACAACTCAAATATACACTCATGTTACAAACAAAGACCTAAAGAAAATAATAAGCCCAATAGACAGAATAGCAAAGAAATAATTTTAAAAAAGTATAATAAAGTATAAAAAATAATGTAATACGAAACTTTTATACGCAATAAACACCATATACACCACTTTAAAGAACAGTGAGTTGATGAAAGTAGTAGTTATAAGAAAACGAGATTACGTGGAGAGTCTTTGTGGTCTTAAAATCAATTTTGCTTGATAGTAAAGGTTTTTTTCATTAATAGTACAAGCTGAAGATTGTTTTAAAAAAGAAGAAGTTAGATGTTTAGAGTGATTGGCAGAAGCTATGTAATGTAAGTAATAATGAGTTATAGTTTATATTACTTGAGTTGGTTTACTATGTTGTTAAAGTTAATGTAAAGTACATAGATAGCAGCTTATCAAACTACTGTGGTGGATGATTAGTTATTACGAGTGTTTGAAGCTTATGTCATAGTATTAGTTCAATTTATACTTATACTGTATTTGTTGTTTGTGAAAGAGAAGTAATAGGGTCTTTGGTGTCTTGGTAGTTTATAAGTTGTTGCATATAGAGAATATTGAAAATGTGTGAGTTTTCTCGTAATCTTATAACAACATGTTCACGCTTCGGGTCTTAGAGGGAACGTCAAGTGGGCGAGTCAGACCACATCCCTTCACCGGGTGCAAGCACCGCCAAGACGGTCTATCTATGGGGTCCGGTTCAGTGACGTCGTGAACACCAGGCGTTATACGAAACAATCTATAAAAGGAGTTGGAAAATATGAAGGAAATAATATTAAAAGAAATTGATAAGATAGAAAAAGATTATAACGTTAAAATCTTATATGCTGTTGAATCCGGAAGTAGAGGATGGGGATTCGAGTCAGAAGATAGTGATTATGATGTTAGATTTATATATGTTAATAGACCAAAATGGTATTTGTCAATACAAGAAAAAAGAGATGTTATAGAATTACCTATAAATGATATATTAGACATAAATGGATGGGATTTGAGAAAAACTTTAGTGTTGTTTATGAAATCAAATCCTACAATGTTAGAATGGTTAAGTTCACCAATTATATATAAAAAAGAATCTATGCTAGTAGATAAGTTAAAACAATTAATGGAAAATTATTTTTCATTAAAAAAATGTATATATCATTATTTACATATGGCAGAAGGAAATTATAGAGAATATCTTAAGGGTGAAGAAGTTAAGATTAAAAAATATTTTTATGTATTAAGACCAATCATGGCATGCATGTGGACAGAACAATATGGAACACAACCACCAATGTTGTTTGAAGAATTGATGAATAGTTTAAATTTAGACTCAGAATTACTAACACAAATTAATAAATTATTAGAAATAAAAAAACAGTCTAAAGAAATGGATATACAAAAAAGGATAGATATTATTAATAATTTTTTAGAAGATAAAATAGATTATTTTAATAAGTATGTAAAGGAATTAGATATTGCCAAAGGCGAAAATTCAATGATTTTAGATGAATTATTTATAGATATATTAAAAGAAGTATGGCAATTCAATAGTTAATTTAGGATTGTATCGTATAACAATATGTTCACGCAAGGGTCTTAGAGGGAACGTCAGGTGGGCGAGTCAGACCACATCACTTCACCGGGTGCAAGCACCGCCAAGACGGTCTAGTCAAGGATGTCCGGTTCAGTGACATCGTGAACATAGGAGCGTTAGGTGAAAAAGTAATATCATTTCAAAGAGAAACTTTGTGGTCAATATATATGTATTCACAGTGTTAAATCAAGTTTAAAAGTTTTTTAGGTACTGAAGATATTTATATTAATTTTAATGGAGGAAATAGATGTTTAATGAGATTTGTATATATGAAGCGAAAATTGAAAAACAAAATGAAATTGAAGATCTTATGAAAGAAGTAGCAGAATTTTATATGGAACAAGATGGCGTTATTGATGTGAAATATATTAAAAGAACACATAGACAAGCTGATTTTAATGCTGTAAAACAGGGCGAATTACCAATAGCTCTTACAAGATTTGTTGGAAAAGTAACATATGCTTTACACTGGACTGTTAAAGATGAAGAAACACATGCTAGAGTATCAAAATTAGGACTTGAACATTTTTATAAACGTTGGAATAGGTGCTTAACTACAATGCCAAAGATTATTTTAGGAGAAAATATTGTGTGATAGATAGTCAATGGAGTGTGATATTACTTCAACACCTAACAATATGTTCACGCAAGGGTCTTAGAGGAACGACAAGTGGGTAAGTCAGACCACATCACTTCACCGGGTGCAAGCACCACCAAGTCGGTCTATCTATGAGGTCCGGTTCAGTGACGTCGTGAACACAGAACCGTTAGGTGAAAAAATTCTCATCATGACAGAGATAGTCTTTGAAGTTAAGTTGTTGGAAAATTATAAAGATAGTATTTTATTTTAAATCTTAGTTTATTATAAGGTGATATGAATTTAAAATATTTTAAATATTAGTGATTATTTTTAATTTATAAAAATAATCAAATTGTTAAAAAATTAAGAGTGTTAGCAATTAACTAATAAAATTATATAATTAAAATGTAAAATAAAACCATATAGTAAAAAATATTACATAAAGATATGAAGTTTAAGAAAGTTATATAAATAGATAATAAGTTGTTCCTGTTAAATTTTAAAAATAGTATAAATACTAATTAGGGGGAAAATATATAATGAAAAAAATAAATCCAATTAAAATTTATGGTGAGTGGATAGAAGGCTATGCAATGGATGTTCATACGATTTCAAGTGATTATTTAGGAGAAAATGAATATGGACATCCTATGTTTGATACTAAAAGAAGTGATATTGGTGACCTGTTGTTTAGATTGAAATATAGAAGTGACAAATCAGTTATATGTGATATAATAAATTTGATAAGTCCTTTTATGAAGCAATGGAAATTAACGGCTTTATTTAATGGAATAATATCTATGCCACCAAGTAATAATCAACGACCTTTTCAACCAGTTTTTGCAATAGCTGAAGCGTTAGCTAGTGAATTAAACTTATGGGTAGAAAATAATTATTTGGAAAAAGTATCTACTGTAGAATCGAAAAATATGAATGATAAATCAAATTTATCACATTCAATGATAAGGAAAAGACATTTTACTGAAAAAGTAAATATTTTATTAATAGATGATTTGTATGCAACTGGTTCTTCAATGAATGAAGCTATACGACTTTTAAAAGAAGATCAGAATATTAAAAATGTCTATGTAATGGCATTAACAAAAAAAAGGAGCTAGAAATGAATATATTTATTGCAGGACCAAGAGTACTTAGAAAAATAGACACAATGATAGAAAATAAAATTAATAATATAATAAATAAAGAGTATACAATTTTAGTGGGAGATGCCAATGGTATTGATAGGGCAGTCCAATTATATTTATATGAAAAAAAGTATACTAACGTTAAAATTTATGCAACAAAAGGAAAAGTACGAAATAATTTAGGAAATTGGGATATTAAAAATGTTAATGTATCACAAGATTTAAAAGGGTTTGATTTTTATGCTGCTAAAGATTATGAAATGGCCAAAGAGGCAGATTATGGTCTTATGATTTGGAATGGTAAAAGTAAGGGGACATTAAATAATGCTATAAATTTATTAATTATGAAAAAAAATCTTCTTATATATTTTAGTCCTGAAAAAGCATTATATAAGATTGAATCATTGGATAATCTAAAAAAATTTGTTAAAAGATGTGATAAAGATACACAAAAATTGCTATTAGAATTATTGAATAAAAAAAATACTCAGATTGAATTAGATATATAAAGATTATATTTTACATTTTTGTAATATTATTATTGTTATTAAATTTATATAAACACATACAAAAAAGTATTTGTAAATATTAGTAATTAACAAATAAATACATTCAATAAAATGTATAATAAATTTATAAACATAAACAAGAAAATCTTATAGAAAGTCAAGAAAGCTGATGTAAACTTCTACACCTAACAACATATTCACGCAAGGGTCTTAGAGGGAACGGTCAAGAGGGCAATCAGACCACATCACTTCACCGGGTGCGAGCACCGCCAAGATGGTCTAGCTATGGGGCCCGGTTCAGCGACGTCGTGAACACAGAGGCGTTATACGGAATTTAGAGCAAAAAAGTGACTATTCATAAATTATTTGGGTTCACTTAGTTGAGACATAGTTGTTGGTTTATGAAAACTAAACTATTTTTCTATTTCTGTTATTACTATAAAATAATTTTAAAACTATAAAGGAGATAGCTAAGGTTGAAAATAAAGTATGATTAGCAATAGAGTTTGAATACACCACAAAAAGA
>JAEAME010000428.1_pt1 | contig 43826 bp, 36 predicted proteins | sample 8958731 | NCBI WGS metagenome assembly JAEAME01 (sample SAMN16933194, study PRJNA681113) | bioreactor sludge metagenome | isolation source: anerobic bioreactor sludge (Control) | place: India:Bengaluru | collected 2018-10-24
TCCATATCTGGAGTCTCAGTTCATCGATCAGGGTCATGGATGCCCATGTCTACAGCTGCGAGCAGGATGTCAGAGGGAACGAGAGGATTAAGCATGAGATTAAGCAGAGGCTTGAGAACTTCCGGATCTACCACTCCACTCTCGAGTTCGAATGCGAGGAATGCCGGAACGAGGGAGACCAGGCATGCACGCTGACCAGGGGCGAATCGTAAAACGAGGGTCCTTCTCCAGCGAGGGTGCCACGGCCCCACTGGCCTGGACGATCATGCACGTGATCTGATCCGGGAAATGTTTGAACATATCAAACGATGCAGTCAGCGTATATGAGAAAGAATCAGTTTCCCTGCCTGGTGACGGTTGCAGCGGTATGTGGAATGGCAGCTCCTCTTTTCTTTGCAATCACCACGGTTGCAATCGGCCTTGCAACACCGGGGTATGATCCAGTCACCCAGCTCGTCAGCGAGCTCGGAATTCCCAGTACTCCCTATGCCCCTGCGATGAACAGTATCGGGCTTATTATGACAGGGATCCTTATCAGCGTGTTTGCGTTAGCCGTGCATTCGGTCCTTTCCGGAGGATGGAAGGGAGCGCTCGGAGCAGTCCTTGTAGCGGTGGCGGGGATCTCGTTTGTCGCGATGGGGATCTTTCATTGTGATCAGGGGTGCATTCCGATCACTCCTGGCGGGAGTCTCCACCTTGTGTCCGGCATGATCGCACTGGTTGCAGGACTCGGTGCAGCCCTCATCCTCTCCCTTGTCATGATCCGGGAGAGAGAATGGAATGGCTACTGGCAGTACTCGCTTGCCACCGGTGTCCTTCTCCTGGTTATACTCCCTCTCTTCCTCCTTCACCCTGACAAAGCCGGACTCGTTCAGCGGATTCTGGTGGGACTAATCTTCCTCTGGATGGAGGTGCTCGCGATCCGTATACGCTACATTTCTCGGGTTCTGCCAAAAGATATAAATGGGCCGGAATGATGTCGCATCCGGGCAGCAGGTCTTCCCTCAATTGAGCTAAAAAAATTGTGCGGAGAATCCAGTCTTTTCATTTCATTTTTTGTATTGTAACCATACCCTTTTTTATCAGCGTGCTAATTCGGGTTCAGCGGTTCCTCTTTTAAACCCCCCAGGAATATGGAACCGCTTATCAGGAAAGGTATTTTTGATGGGGTGGAACTATCCTGATACCATTAGAAAGGAAATCGGCTATCACCCCTCTCTCAAAACCGCTCTCGTTCGCATATCCATTTTCCGTTACTTGCGTTCCGGCAAACAGGGTCATGACATCTTCCCCCTTCCCCTTGATGGAGACCAGATACGGTGTCCCCATGCAGCAATCGGGACGGCTGATCTTTGTTTCATATTTTGATTTACAGCGAAATCGTTTTTTATCGTGCAGTCGATAGCGGATTGACGCAGTTTTCGGGATGCCGGGCAGCGGTATCTACCCGGAAATATGCAGGGTTCAGGGAACCGGGAGAAGGATCCATGAGATGGGAGAAAGTGTTGATCGTGCTTCTCATCCTCAACCTGGCGAGTTCCATCTCCCTGATCTTCCTGCATTGCACCTCGTGTGGGATTGGATTTGGCGAGGCCTCCCCGGTTTTGTATGCAGCGTCCGGTATTGGCAGTGGTATTGGTAATAATGCAACCTCCCTTCCGGGCAATGAAACGGACTCTATCGAGGACTGGTATCGCATCGATTCACAACCGGAAGAGACACTCAAGGAACCTGTTCAGTCATCGGGAGGGAATCAGTCAGGGGGAGGGTCACTTCTGGCCGCTGAACCCCTTCAGCTACCAGCAGTAAAAGCCCCTCCCACCTCACGACAAGTCTCGGTCTCCTCTCCGGATGGGTGGATCGGTTACACGAGTTCACGGCACCCGTTCAGTCTCCGGTATCCGGAGACATGGACGATCAATGAGAAACCCACCGGTTCAGCCCGGGCGATACTGCAACTGACGGCCCCTGTTGAGATTGAATGTGAGAAGACGGGTACCCGGTGCTACAAGTATATGGCGAATATGACGGTTGATGTGGACCCAACACCCGTCACCCTGGTTCCTGATGAATATTTCATCCAGGCTGTTGCCGATCTCCAGGGAAAATATTCGATCACGACCACCAGCAAAAGCGCTCCCTGCATCATCTCCGGAATCAGGGCATACCAGATCGAGTTCTATACCCGAGACAAGCGGGGGAATCCCGATAAGAGCTCCATGCAGTACTATGTGATTGTCGATGGAAAAGCGTACATCATCAGCTATACCGGACCCTATTCAACATGGGAAAACGTCTATTCAAATAATAAAGGTGATGCCCAGCATATCATCGATTCGATTGTATTCAGGAGGAATTATCTGGAGGGGTGAGCGGGGACCCTCCTTCATTGCGTTTGCCGGAATCCCACATCTATGCTACAACCGTAATAATCGATCTCCTCGTCTCATGGAGTGATAAAAATAATCAGGTGATGGGGGTGGTGGAGAACCCGGCAAGGGTATCCGGGCCATTATTCATGAACACCCAATAGCCTTTGAATGGCTGTACATTGTATACCTGCCCTCCCTTTGCGTATGACCATCCTGGCTGATTCAACGACGGACTGATCACGATGGCATATCCCGGCAGTTCCCCTACCTCTTCAATGGTAACCAGAGCCTCATCGAGTGGCATTTCCGGGAAGGACTGGGTTCCCGGATCATAGGCAGGAGCAACCCCTATGAGGTTCATCCCTTTGCTGACGGTCCTTTCGGGGGGAGCGGATGGAACGTTCGATGGAACAAGGGTGGCATTTGCGATCTCTCCGTCGGCAACTTTGATGAAGTATGCGTAAAGGGGCCGGAGGGTATCTGATCCCGCAGGACAGTACCATTGGGCACCATCCCATCCCAGCGCTACGAGTATCTTTTCCTGTTCGACCTCCGGGAATACCTGTGAAAATTGGGATTGATTCTCCTCCAAAAGGACCGGTGTAGAGAATATATTCCAACCTTCGTTTAACGTTACTTCTAAGACAAGAGCGTCTGGTGAAGGAGATGTTGCCGCTGTGTGATTCACCCAGGACTGGTTTACCAGCCCGGTAGTCCCTGCAGTCCGAGTCGCAATCGTATGGGATGTTGACGGGCTGAGTCCCTGGGCAGAAAAGGTCTGGATCCCTTTGGTAACGTTGGTCTGGGACACCCCGTCCAGGTAAACAATCACGTGGTCGAAATCGGCCGATGCCGGATCGGTCCAGTTCCAGGTGATGCTGGTTTGCTGGTAGGTGATGTTATGGAGGTTTGCGACACTCTCCGGGGCAACCTGGACGGGAGGTTCTGGGGCAGTGGTCGCCGTGTGGTTCACCCAGGACTGGTTTATCAGCCCGGTAGTCCCCACAGTCTGCGTTGCAATCGTATAGGAAGTTGACGGGCTGAGTCCCTGGGCAGAAAAGGTCTGGATCCCTTTGGTAACGTTGGTCTGGGACACCCCGTCGAGGTAAACCATAACGTGGTCAAAATCAGCCGATGCGGGATCGGTCCAGTTCCAGGTGATGCTGGTCTGCTGGTAGGAGGTATTATGGAGGTTTATGACACTTGCCGGAGCAGGTGGAGCCGCGTTGGACTCTTTCTGGTCTACGAGGAATCCCCAGGCATCGCCGACAGAATCTGAGGTAAACCGGACTCTGATGAAATTCGTTGGATACCAGTCAGTCCAGACATTCTCGTAATTGATTCCGTCTCCACTATATGTCTTCATGAGTCTGTTGCTTCCATCATACAACCGGATCATGTCGCCTACCGTTTCAAGATGATATCGCTGGAAATGGAGTCGCATCTGGGTTGCGCCGGGCTCAGTGATGACCCAGGCGTTGTCATACTCATCCGGGTAAGGATGGGGCGACTCGGCCAGGATCTCTGCAGCAGCAGTTCCTGTCAGCAGCACCGTGATAGCAAGAGCGATAGCAATGATCGCCATTGAATTCCTTCTCATTATACCAGCTCCGCACAATGAATGGGATTGAACGGACATACGTATCCCGCAGATCCCCTCTTTTATTGATGGTAGGATATAAACAAGGGGGGATTATATTCGTTTCCTGCATTTGCAAATTTTATAAATAGGACAAGGTTTTAAAAGCGCTCTGATAAATCCGTTTCAGCCATTGGAGATCCTTGTCGCTGGATAGGCTGCATGGAAGAAGGAAAGCATATCCGATGCCCCTCTGTTTTTGGATTAAAGGAGATACTGTTTGGAGATCGATTTCATGAAAATGTTCTTACTTATCATGAAGGGATAAAAAATAGAGAAATGTTGGGGGTTCACCCCTGAACTGGTTGAGTTTCGTCTCTCTTTCCCTCCTCAACTGACCGTGAAGGGTCCATTGCTCGTATCGGTGGCCGCCGGATTCGAGACGCTGGAAACCCGGACCCAGTAATTGGAGCCCACGGGCATAGAAGCCGGAACGGTGAGGGCATACGAGCCAGTTCCACCGGCCCCGATGGAGGTGCTTGGGGAGACTACTCTCACGACGGTTGTTCCCTGGAGAGCCTCAATTCTCACCCTATTTCCAGGATTGCCGGCATAACTCCACCGGATGGTCTGCGGGGACCCGCGTGGCCAGTTTTCACCACCGTTCGGGGCTATGACGGTTATCGCGGAGCTGATGGTGAACGGTGCATTGCTGGTATCTGTGCATGCGGCATAGGTATTGCTGGTGACCCTGATCACGTAATCCGATCCTACAGGGATGGTGTAGGGGATTGTGAGCGTGTAGGATCCTGAACCGCCTGGCCCGATAGAGGCACTATTGGCTATTACCCGTACGGTTGCTCCCTTGATCGCCTCGATCCTTACCGTTGGCCCTGGATTACCAACATAGTTCCACTGGATAGACTGGATGGAACCCTGTTGCCAGATCTCCCCGCCGTTTGGTACCGCAACGGTGATCGCGGAACTGATCGTGAATGGCGCATCACTCGTATCGGTATATGCCGGGTTGCTGGTGCTGGTGACCCTGATAAGATAATCAGATCCCGCCGGTGTGGTATAGGGGATTGTCAGACTATAAGATCCAGCTCCTCCAGTCCCGATAGAGGTGCTCGGGGTGACAACCGCAACGGTTGCACCTTTAATCGCTTCAATCCTGACGGTTGCCCCAGGATTGCCGGTATAGGTCCACTGGATGGTCTGGAGCGTCCCCTGCTGCCAGGTCTCTCCACCGTTGGGAACCGTCACGGTGATGGACGGAACCGTTGTCGGATTGCCGGTAACAACGTTGGACCATGCTGAGTTCACAGTCTCTGTGGGGAATCCGATAGCAGGTGCAGCGTACACTGTGGTGTCACCGATGACATTAGTGGCCTGTACCCGGTAATAGTAGATCTGGCCTGCCAGGACACTGTTATCAGTGTAAGCCGTGGTGTCCATACCGAGCGGGACTGTCACAACCCCCAGGGTGAACCCTGCATCGTCAGCCCTCTGGAGGGTGAATCCAGTTTCATCGAGGGAATTATCTGCCCATGTCAGGTCGACTGCAGTTCCAGCGGTGGTCGCTACCAGGTTGGAGGGTGCATTCGGCTCAGGCGCAAAGAGCAGGGGATGCATCATATCCATCTCTTCGTGGGCGAGAATGTGGCAGTGGAAGACATACTCCCATCCAAAGTTGACGATGTGGTTCAGCACCTGGACCGGTTCGCCGATTGGGTCAAACCAGGCATTGCCTCCTCCCGGAGATGACCGCATCGGCTGATTGAGCGGCATTGTGGGATCGAGCGGGCGGTAGCTGTTCGGGATCTCGAATGGCAGGTTGGGGGCAACGGCCCTCATGGCGACGATCGTATCCTCGAGTGGATCGACTCTCAGGGTCTCCTTCCATCCGAGCTCAGTCTGGTCGGGGGGGATCACTGCATTGTCCCATCCTACCCGGTTGATCAGCTGGACGTTGACCAGGTGCCAGTGGACCGGGTGGGTGTCGACGCCGTTATGGGTAATCTTCCATATCTCAGTCCCGTCTCCGAGTTGGGTGACCTGGTTGGCGTACTTGGAATCGGTGAGTATCTCAAGCGGTGGGCTTTCATAGCCGTAGAGCAGGAGGTTCTGCTGTCCCTGCGGGTTCAGGTACTGGAGGCCAAGGAATCCTGCCATTCGCCCATACTCATCGTACGATTCTCCCATCTCATCCTGGATGGCCATCGGGTAGAACGGGATGGTCATGAGCCCGTTTGAGAGGTTTCGGAACGTGTGAGAAGTCTGGTAGATCCGGACAAAGGTATCTGCCGGGAAGTTCGCTCCCTCATAGGCTGAGTTGTACTCTGCTGAAGGGACGATGATCGGTGGCTGTGAAACCTCGAATACACCCCTCTTTCCGGGGGTATCGGCAAACACTGCCTGGAGGTTTGCAAGGGTCACCTCGGTGGTGTCCTTTGTGACGGTATTTCCAACCCTGATCTGCATCATCGTCCGGGTATTGGGACCGTATCCCGGATAGGTTGTCGGTGTTCCGCCGATATCCGTCAGATCCGGCTTGCCGGTGTAGTAGTCGAAGTGGGGATCAAGTGCCGGGAATGCTGCGGGTGCATCGTTGTAGAGGATGAGTGTCTGTCCCGCGTATGCCGAGAAGTCCACTATCACATCCGCTCTTTCCGCAACTCCCAGGAGGAGCGAATGCTGGTTGACGACTCCTGCATTGAACGTGGTCGGATCATTGTTCCAGCCGACCGGGAGCTGAGGCACCACTACCGGTGCGGGTAAAAATCCACCCTCTGTTCCTATCTGGATCCAGTCGGGCCCTCGTGTCGCCGGGTCAGGCACTCCGCCTTCCCGTCCATCAGCCGGCCAGTCAGCTGGATACGTCGCGTTCAAGACCGCAGGGACCATACTTACCTCGGTCGGATATCCACCCTGCAGGTAATCGGATGAATTGGCTACATACAGCTGGAGATTGAAGAATCGGTCGTCAGCTGCGTTAAGGACACGGAACCGGTACGCCCTCGGCTCAACATTCAGTATTGGATAGACCGCCCCATTTACCATCGAGGTGTCCATGAAGGCTTCCATCGCCATGGACGGGTTTGGAGTCCCTGGCATGTACTGTGGCTCCCACGGGGCATAGTTGGGCAGGAGGGGATCAGGCTGGTAATAGGGGTTCAGCACCGGGCCGAATGGGACATTTGTCGGAGGCCAGAACCATGGACCGTATTGCCACCGGCCGAATGCATTCATCCCGGCTATATCGGCTGGGTTCTGGACCGGCATGTAGACGTGGGGATACCAGAGATCTCCTGTGTTCGGTACAGGGGAGGTCGTTCCGTCATTCCAGGTCGGATCCTGGAAAGGCATCGTAGCGGCGTCGACAAAGGTTTTGTCCTGCAGGACCAACGGAATCCCGATATCGGGGAGGACCTGTAATCCGTTCGGGTTGATCCCCGTGGTGTCGGTTCCAAGGATCATATCCTGTTCGACCGGATCGGTCACCAGGTACGCGCCAGCTTCTCCTGCATAGACATTCAGTCTGGTGATTCCGTGTGAGTGGTCATGGTAGAACATCAGACGGGCGCTCTGCTGGTTTGTATAGTAGAAGGTCAGGACGCCCTGCGGCGGGTTTGGTCCACCGTCCTGCATGTCGGGGACGTTATAGACACTCACACCCCTCGGATAGTCCGTATTCTCTCCCGATGGAGTGGTCCACTGGTGTGGTGTGCCGTCGCTGATCCACGGGGTTACCCCGCCATGCAGGTGGAGGGTCGCCCTATTTTCAGAATAGTTGAAGGACCATCCAGGCGTCACATCCATCTCAAGGGGACCCATGCCCGCTCCCATCACGGTCTTGTCGACAGGGAGGAACAGATCGCCAACCCCTTCTGCATTCGTGGGGAGGTTGTTGATGAAACGGATACGCACTGGCCGGTCCTTGCTTGCGATGATTAGTGGGCCAAGGTTATGGAATGTGTTGATTGCGGGATCGGGGGCATTGGTCTGCCGGTAACCGCGAAGCCTGGTCGGCGGGAGATCCGGGTGAAGTTGTTCATCGAACTCTCCCAGCTCGATCACATAGTAGTCACAACCAACGAGGTTTATCGCGGTGATCACTCCCCCGGACACGGTAGCGGTCGCGAAAGCATTCGTGGTCGCCCCACCTCCGATGAGCGTGACAATGGGGGCTTCTGAATAACCGCTGCCACCGGTATCAACCCCAATGCCGGTAACCGTCCCTCCTGCCACCGATGCGGTCGCTAAGGCCCCGGTCCCGGTGCTATCGGAGATCACGACAATCGGGGCAGAAGTATATCCGATTCCCCCGGCCGGGAAGGTTGTCTGGTCAGGTATGGCGACCGGGATAAACTGTCCAAGGCTGTTCGGTGTGTTTGGATCGAGTAATGGTACCGTATCAACGAATTTACGGATCCCGCTGACGCCGTCAGGAGCGATTATGGCACTGGCAGCTGCCCCGGTTCCTGTTCCATCAGGGTCCGTGATGATGATCCGTGGTGCGTAATAATCGATGCCGGGATTGTTGATAAGAAATCCTGTAATGACACCGGCTGAGACCACGGGGGTAACATCAGCACCGGTCCCTACCTCGTACACATCCATGACAAGAGCGGTGGTGTTCGCGGAATACCCACTCCCTCCGGCATCTACCGTGATGGTCCCGATCGGGCCTTTCGGCATCGGGCTGTTTGCATAGTTCGGGTAGGGTCCGAAGTAGTGCGGAATTCCACCGGGATCCATCACCGCTCCGCCAACGATAGCGGCTGGTTCATAGATCTCATTGAACCGGGCAGCCGCAGCTTTCAGTTCAGCCTTGGTGGGCATCTTCTTGCTCTCCCTGATGTTGAACTGGCTTGGAGGAACGGTCGATTTCTCATCGTCCTTCCTTATATCAGCCTGGCCCGAACCTCCAATGATAACTGGTGTGATCGTCTGGTCTATCCTCTGATTGCTGGCGGAATCAGTTCCTGAATCATACCCTGGTATGATAACCACCTGGTTCGTTGCAGCAGAATCGGGGCCGGTGCTCTCCTCAGCAATGGCCATACTACAACAGAACAGCAGGAGGATAACCACAATTAAAATAGTAGATACCACTCCGGCAATCCGTACGCCGGAGCCAGCGTTCTCCTGATTATTATGTCTCGACATCTGAGCACCCCATGGGGCAATCGGTAGAATTAGCATGTTCTCTTCAAGGGCACAAGAACATGAAATCCTGTGCAGGAGGTGATCATCTCATCTGATATACTCACTGTCTATTTTCAAATTATGAAACAAAATGTTGAATGTTCCTCAGGAATCTCTGAATGATAGATGTCCTCGTACGGGGACGTTACAAGGATTGGCGGCGTGGTTCAATTCTTAAGAATACTGAAAAGAGCATAACAGATTTTATTGGAGCGAAAATGGTGGTGAAATTCCTTCGCATCGATGGAATTGTCCTTTTAGGCAATGATGCCGGCTAATGTTACCAGGGTCAGTGATGCCAAGGGTGGAAAGAACGTCGGATTGGATTCGCAACGGGCAGGACCTGGTTCTGTCCCCCCCTTCTCTGGCGAGGACCCTGTTCCTTGGCATTTATTATTGCAGCCTCTCTTCCGTCAGCACGCCCGGTTCACGATATCCCTAAGGATCGGTTTCTGCATTGGTTTCCCAGGCCTTTCCAAATCCTCCTCCCTGACGGTATCATGCCCATGAAAGAATAGCTACCGTTTGACAGACTCTTCGTCAAGCAATAATTGTGATCGCTTTGTCATCGGCAACAAGGTTTTCCTACAGATTCATTCCCCTCTATCTTCGACCGGGAACTCCACCGTCACCTCAGTCCCACTGCTCGTGCTTTCGAACTTCATCGTGCCCTTCAACTGATGTTCTGCCAGGGTCCGCACCAGTTTGATCCCAAGACTGCTGGTTTTATAGACATCCAGATCCTTCATGAGCCCCACCCCGTCATCCTTGATCGCAAGGGAGAGCTGCCCTCCGTTTATCACTGCGATCACCTCCACTGTCCCATGTCCTCTCCCTATGAATGCATGTTTGAAGACGTTTGAGAGGAGCTCGTTTACGATCAGGGCACAGGGGATGGCCTGGTCTACCGGGAGATAAATTCCAGGGGAATGTACCTGGATCTGGATATCATCCCCGCTATACGAGTAGATCGACCTGATCGCCTGGATCTGGTCCGTGATCTGCTCCTCGAGCCCGATTCTCCCGAACTGCCCGCTCTCATAGAGCCGGGTGTGGATCTGGGCCATGACGCGGATCTTCAACATGACATCGGTGAGGATGTCATAGGTGACCCGGTCACTGGTCCTCATCCGAGTCATATCAAGGAGGCCGGAGACAAGTTGGAGGTTGTTCTTGACCCGGTGATGAATCTCCCGGAGGAGCACCTCCTTCTCCTGGAGGGAGGTAGAAAGCTGCTCTTCGGCATATTTCCGATCGGTAATATCCTGGCCCTGGGCAATGACAGATACGATATTCTCACCGAAGGCATCATGGATCGGGGCGGAGTTCCAGAGAACGGTCCGGACACCCCCATCTTTTTTGAGCACCGGGATCTCCTCTCCGTCCCAGTATTCTCCGGCTATGGCTTTCCTGATGGGCCCAAGCGATTCATCCAGAGAGTCTTTAGGAAAAAGGATCGAAAGCTGCTGTCCAATCACTTCGCCTGACGATCTGCCGCACAGGCGCTCGAAGGCCTGGTTGAACCGGCTGATACGAAGTTCCGGGTCCCATACCACAATAGGGGCATTCGCATGGATGAGGAGATTCTCAAGATACTCCCTGGTCTCTCCCAGTTCCTTCTCGATCTGAGCCTGCTCGGTGATATCGAATGATACTTCCCCTGCACCTACCACGATACCTTCAGTATTCAGAAGAGGGGTATGAAGGATATTGTACGTCCGCCGGATCGAACCCGGGCCCGGGAATTCTGCCCGTGCGTTGATGCTCTCACCGGACATGACCCTCCTCCACTGCCGGAGGTTATTGGCAAGTTCATCCGGCATGTCACCGAAGAGGTCGAACATGCTCATTCCCAAAAAGAGATCTTTTCCCGTGATCTCTTTTACTACATCGGAGTATGCCTTGTTGAAGTAGGAATAACGGAAATTCCTGTCCTGAGCGGCGATGATCACGTTGGTTCCTTTTGTGACGGCTTCCAGCAGGTCAAGGGCCTCAATCAGCCGGTCCTTGCCCTTCCGGAGCTCCTCCTCGACCTGTTTCCTGTCGGTCACATCGCGGATGTTGCCGATCCAGTAGAGAGATTGGCCGGTATCATCCCTGATCACTGAAACACGGTTGGAAAACCAACGGTAGTCTCCTTCCTTTGTCCGCTGCCGGTACTCTATCTCCCCTCTGCCTGCTTTTTCGATCCGGGACAAACCGGCCTGGAATTCCGGGATATCATCTGGGTGGATCATCCGGAGCGTCTCATCCAGGGAAAGCGCCATCAGTTCATCATAGGTATACCCCGTCACTTCCCGGGCTGCCGGGCTGATGTATTCATACCGGCCTGTCCGGAGATTAAACCGATAGATGACATCCCGCGATGTATCGAGGACGGTTCGGAACCGTTCCTCGCTCTGCCGCAATGCTTCTTCGTTCTGCTTCCGTTCAGTGATATCGATGCAGATGCCCGTCATCCGGAAGGGATTCCCTTCATTATCGTAGAAACCATGTCCGATTGCATTGATCCACCTGATCTGTCCATCAGGCCGGATTATCCGGTAGGTGCTGTCCATCGTCCTATAGTGATCGAGTGCATGATTGATCCTCTCGTGCGCAATCTGCTTGTCATCGGGGTGCAGCAGGCTCTCCCAGGTTGAAAATGAGGCAGATACCTTGCCCGGATCGAGCCCGAAGAGAGAGAAAAGATGTGAATCCCATTGCAGAGTGCCATCTTTCAGATTCCAGTCCCAAATTCCCCCACCAAACGCTTCCTGCGCCAGTCGTATCCTCTCATAGCTCTGCCGGAGCGCTTCAGCAGTCCTCTTTCGGTCGGTGATATCGGTAAACAGAACTGCGAACTGCCGGGGCCTGGGGGAGAACGTAAAGACATCGTAATGATGATCAAGGACATTTGAGTGGAGATCAAAATGGTCAGGCTTCCGCGTCATGGCTACTTTACCATAGCGTTCGATCCAGAGGGGATCTTCACCAGGAAGGACTTCTGTCATCCGTTTCCCGATGATGTTTTTTCGTTTGAGCCCTGTCAGTCGTTCGAATGCCGGATTTGCGTCGAGGAACCGGTAATCAACAACCACTCCGTTATCATCACACACAACCTCGTGAAGGGCAAAGCCCTCTCCCATCGTTTCGAAAAGATTTCTATACCTTTCTTCACTCTCACGCAATGCCTGAACATCCTCTGTCCGGTTAGTGGCGATGACCCCGATCGTTCTGGTATCGTTGGAGAGGAGAGAATTCATTGATATAGTAGCCGGTACCGATCTCGAACCCCTCCTGAGGCGGATCGGGGCTTTCCTCGGTGAACTGATCGTCCCACGTATCATCGCTTCGAAAACAGGGCGATCCCGGTAGACAACATGATCCGACAGAGCGCTGCCGAGGAGCTTTCCGAGGGGCACCTGGACCAATTCGGAAAAGGCCTTGTTGCAGTAAAGGATGATCCCTTCCTGGCTCAGCGTAAGGGCGCCTTCGGTGATATTTTCGATGAGCGCCTGGTAGGTATAATCAGCTCCTTCCAGGGTATAGACCTTCCTGGCCTCATCTTTCCCGACGATAATCGCATCGACTTCTCCTGAGCGGATCGCATCCAGCGTCTCGGTGAGCTCCATGACCTTCGCCCGTAACTTTTCTGTCTCCCTGTTTTGCTCCTCTTCTGCAGGGGTCGTATCCTCACCTCCGTTCCGGCTTTCACTGCCTCGGTATCAGGTCGAGCCCGACCAGTAACCGGTCCTTGTTGGTCATATCACCGATGATCCGGCGCAGGGGGAGAGGAAGCTGCCTGATCAGGGTCGGAGCTGCAAGCACAAGGTCGTCCGGGATCATTGTGGTGTCCTGGTAGATGTCAATGACTTCGAGGTCGAACCTCCCCTTGAGATGCTCGTCGCAGACCTTTCTCACATTATCAACTGCCACCTGGGACCGGGGGGAATTTCCTGCGATGTAGAGACGAAGGACATACCTCGCCGAATCCTTCTCATGGAGAAGGCGTTCGTACTCTTCCGTAACGTCTTCTTTGCTTCCCTTCTTCAGGGTTGCCATCTCAATCCACCTTCCGGATGTCAAGACCCACGAGTACTTTCTCGGTGTTGGAAAGATTTCCGATGATCTTCTTCACCGGTTCCGGGAGCTGCCTGATCAGGGTCGGGACTGCAATGATCTGGTGGTCTTTTGCCAGCTGGGGATTTTTCAGTAGATCGATCACTTCGATCCGGTATTTCCCTCCAAGATGGGTCTCGCAAATCTTCTTCAGGTTTGCAAAAGCAGCCAGCGAGTTTTGCGTCTGCCCCGCTACATAGAGCCGGAGGATCCAGTCCTCCCTCCCTGCTTCATCTGTCGGTGGGTCTTGTTCGGTACTGTTTGTAAGAGTCATTCAGGATACCCCTTGCCGGATCTGGTTCGGAAGAGAATTCCAGGATGCGGGCATGACGATATCCCGTCCACGGCACGATTGCCCTGATAGCCGAAGAAACGGGGATGATAGTGGATTCATACATCAGCCCCGCGCCTTATTCCCATGCCCCTGCTATCATCCGAATTCTCTTTCTCCCGCAAACGCTTCTCGGTGATGAGGGATCTCAGTTCCTCTTCTTCCGTAGAGAAACGCTCCCTTATCACCTCTATCTCATGCTCCATCTCCTTCCTTTTCTGTTCGAGTTTCCGCTTCTTCTGCGAGAGTTCGCGCTCCCTGATGAGCTGCTCTGCCTTGTCCCTGTCGGCCTGCGCTACCCTGGCTGATCCAAAGAGGACCGCCCCGCCCCCGGTATACACATCAAGAAGGTCTATCCCGGTATCGGAGAGGACGAACTCGCGGAGCTGGTTCGAATGAGGGAGGCCCCGTGCCTTGACGATGGTAAGCACCCTGTTCCTTTCCCCGTTTCCTTCAATGTTCTTGAGACTGATCCACGCATCCATTAGCGATGAGACATGCGACTGCGTTGGTTCAATTAAATATGCCTCCTGGGAGGAACTGGTACTGAGGTTGGTGAAGAGCCCGGTAATCTGGTTCATTTTTATATAATCGATCAGCCTCATCAGCATCGAACGCACCTGGATATCGTCCCCGACAGGAAAGAGGTTCGAGACCGGGTCGACAATCACGACTTCCGGGGAGAACTCCTGGATGAGCTTCATCATCATCGAGAGGTGCATCTCGAGGCTGAATGCCGTGGGCCGTACCGCATGGAACCGGAGCGATCCGCCCGTCACGAACGTATCGAGAGGTATTCCGATGGATTTCATATTCCGGACGACCTGGCTCTCTGATTCCTCAAAGGTGAAAAAAAGGCATCGTTTCCCTCGTGCGCAGGTTGCCTCTGCAAATTTTGCGGCAATGCTGGTTTTTCCCGTCCCGGCCTGCCCTGATACGAGTACCGAACTTCCCCGGTAATAGCCCTCACCGCCAAGCATCGTATCGAGGCGGGGAATACCGGTCGGGACTTTCTCGCTTCCGGCCTTGTGCGTCAGGGAGAGCGTGGTGATAGGCAGGACAGAGATACCATCGGACGAGATCAGGAAAGGATACTCATTGGTGCCATGAGTGCTGCCCCGGTACTTGACAATCCGGAGCCTGCGGGTCGCGATCTGGTTGGTCACCCTGTGGTCGAGGGTGATCACGCAGTCTGCCACATACTCCTCGAGGCCATATTTGGTGATGGTGCGATCGCCACGTTCTCCGGTAACGACGGTGGTGATGCCCCGATCCTTCAGCCAGAGAAAGAGCCTGCGGAGCTCTGATCGGAGTATCGCTTCATTTGAGAATCCTGAGAAAAGGGCCTCGAGGGTATCGATCGCTATTCGTTGTGCACCAACCTTATCAATGAGAGCCCAAGCCTGATGAACAGACCTTCGAGATCATAGGTTCCTGCCTCCTCGATCTCTGATCGATCGAGATGGATATGGTCGATCACAAGGTTCTGTTGCCTAACCATCCTGTCCAGGTCGAACCCGAGCGAGGCAAAGTTTTTCTCGAGATCCCCGATCTTCTCCTCAAACGAGACGAATACCCCGGGTTCTCCGTACATTTCTATGCCCCGGGCCACAAATTCCATTGCAAAAAGGGTCTTCCCACATCCCGGACCGCCGCTGACCAGGGCAGGGCGGCCTTTTGGGAGACCTCCCCCGGTTATCTCATCAAATCCCTTGATCCCGGATGGAACCTTTACGATTCCAGGTTCCGTGCTCTCCGCTCTCGCCTTTCGCTTCCCTGATTTCATAGTATCGATCTTCCTGAACTGCCGCTTTTCCATGGTGCAAGAGAATACAAGACCAGATATGAAGAACTGCCCCTCATCTGGAAGTGGGACTGAACGGTGATCCGGAGACAGCCCGGCACCCCCTGTCAGGATCTCTTCTATGGCCTCATGCATGACTCACGGTAATACCTGGCAATACGTGGTACAGCTAAGTGACATACCGGTCATCATATCAATCATATCACATGTTTCAAAATTTGAAAATATCCCAAGTGGATAAATACCTAAGTAAAGTGACAGTACTATCCTATGACTTCTGATAAAATGTTCAGTGGAATTGGCGCACTTCTTATAATCCTCGGTATTTTGGTGATCCTGACTCCCTGGGTCCTTTTTCCAGTCTGTGAAGTGGAAGGGATGTACCTTACGACAGCGGCAGGTGTCCAGATGCCCATGAAATGTGGCTGGACCGCCCGGGCGGAGACCGGGATGGGGGCATTGATCATGGTCGCCGGGGGACTCCTTATGGCCCGGCGTTCACCTGAAACAAGACAGGCAGTCGGGGTATTCAGCGCTGCCGCCGGAATACTTGTGGTGTTGTTCCCAACATACCTCATCGGGATGTGCAAGCTTGCCGACCATCCCTGCCGGCAATTGACTCTCCCCGCTCTCGAAGTCCTGGGGGTCATCATTATCATCATCGGAGCGTTCCTGATCTGGAAACGGGAATGACATGAGTGATCCGGGAGCGTTCACTTTTTCCAGGCTTATCCGGCGGAACCTGGCAAACCGCCCGTACCGGAATGTCACTACCGTATTTGTCTTCGCCCTGATCGCGGCAACGGTCTTTTCTGCACAGTTCCTATTGAACGGGGCAGAACAGAGCCTTGATAAGGGCATGTCCCGGATGGGAGCGGATATCCTCGTTATACCGGAGGAGAACGCCTTGGCGGGCCAGAACATCCTCCTCACCGGCCAGCCGACCAGTTTCTTCTTTGCAGATTCCGGGTTTGAGCGGATCTCAAACGTGCCAGGGGTTGCACAGGCCAGCCCGGAGATCTTCATTGCCACCCTGTTTGCCTCGTGCTGCGCAGCCCCGGTTCAGATGATCGCGATAGATCCTGAAAACGATTTTACGGTCTCCCCATGGCTGGCGGAGAATGCTGGGGTGAAACTCGGGCAGGATGATATCATCATCGGCAGCAATATCATTCAGAACGTCGGTAAGGATCTGATGTTTTACGGCCACAATTTCCACGTGGTCGGGATCCTCGATCCCACCGGTATGGGCGTGGACAACTCGGTATTTACCCGGATCGAGGATGCCTATGTCATGGCAGCGGAGTCTGATACAAAGGCCGTAAGGAAACTGACTATCCCGGAAGGGAAAGTATCGGCGGTGCTGGTCAGGGTGGAACCGGGGGTGTCCCCTTCGACGGTTGCAACCAGGGTTGAAGAGGAGATCCCCGGGACAGAAACCATACTCCCCGACGGTCTTTTAAACGCGGTGAAAGGTCAGATGGTCGCTGTGACGACCCTCCTCTATGGGTCGGCCCTCGCTGTGACGATAATAGCAATACCGCTGATCGGGGTGGTTTCAGCCATGGTAGCCCATGAACGGAGAAGGGAGGTCGCCCTGCTCAGGGCACTCGGTGCGACCAGACGTTTCGTTATCCGTGTTATGCTTGCAGAATCCTTTGTCCTTGCCATTATCGGAAGCCTGATGGGGATAGGGGCTGCTGCAGGTTTTCTTATCATCTACCAGGATTACATCACGTACACCCTGCAGGTTCCGCTCATTATTCCCTCAGCACTGACGTTGCTGGCAGGTGGAGCGATCTCGCTTTTCCTTGCGTTCGGGATTGCCGGAGTATCGTCGCTCTATCCTGCGTACCTCATCATCCATTCGGAGCCTTTCGATACTATCAGGAAGGGAGGAGTATGATCGAAGCAACGAACCTTACCAGGATCTTTTCCAATGGACATTCAGAAGTGCGTGCCGTTGATAAGGTGCACCTCGAAGTGAACCGGGGAGAATTCAGCATGATCCTCGGGAGATCAGGGAGCGGGAAATCGACCCTGCTGGGGATGCTCGCCGGACTGATCCGGCCAACTTCAGGGACAGTCCGTATTAAAGGGACCGATATCAGCAGCCTCTCAGATGACCTGATCTCAGAGCTCCGTGCCCGGGAGATCGGATTCGTCTTCCAGTTTTCGGGGCTCCTCCCCACCATCACGGTCATCGACAACCTGATGCTTCCGGCCCTGTTTTATCCAGGAAAGACCGATGTCCGGAAACGAGCCCTTGGCCTCCTTGACAAAGTGGGACTGTCCGACCGTGCGGATGCATACCCCGGGACATTATCCAGCGGCGAAATGAAACGGGTTGCCATTGCAAGAGCCCTCTCCAACGGCCCGTCTCTCCTTATCGCCGATGAACCGACCGGAGATCTCGATGTTGACACCGAGTTTGAGATCATGGAGCTGTTCCGTCAGCTGAATGGCGAGGGGATGACCATCGTGATGGTGACCCATAATCCGGATCTCATGCGGTATGCCACCCGCATCTACGGCATGGAACAGGGAAGACTGGCTGAGGGATTCCATTCGGTTCATACAGGCCATGGACCCATGGAACCATTGCACTGAAGGGGACCAGATCAGAATGAAGCAGAAGATGAACTACCTGACCTACATCATCGCCGGTATCCGGAAAAAACCAGGGCGCAACCTTGCAACGATCTTCTGTTTTGCCTTCATCGCTGCCAGTATCTTTTCAGGCCAGTTCCTCATGGCGGGTGCTGCCAGGAGTGTTGACCAGGGGCTCTCAAGAACAGGCGCTGATATCGCCGTTGTCCCCACCAGATACCTTATCCACCTGGGAGCTGCAGGACCGGACAACACGATGGCAATTGTCAGGATTGAACCAACTTCCTACCGGATCCCGGTAGAAACAATGGACATGATCCGGACGGTGGCAGGTATCACCGCCGCAAGTCCCCAACTCTACGTCTCAACGCTCGATCTTCCAGAGATCGCTCCGATGCCGGTTGATATCTACGGGATTGATCCGGAGACCGATTTTGCCATTCAGCCCTGGCTGAAGGCACCCCTGAAAGCTCCTCTCGGCCCGGGAGAAGTGATAGCGGGGAACAGCATACCCGGGAAGGTATCCTCAACGATACCGATAGCCGGTAATGAGTATACCATCGTGGGAAAGCTTGACCCTACCCAGTCCGGGATCGATCATACACTCTTTTTCCGGATGGAGGATGCCTCTACCCTCGCATCAACCGATGGAGTTTTCCGTCCTGATTCCCCTCGGATCAATCCCGGGGAGATCAACGCAGTGCTTATCCGTATCGGACCGGAGCCGGACTGGTTCCGCACCTCAGGTACGCTCGATTTCAAGCCGTCCTACCCGGGATTTATCAAAGATGTGATAAGGAAACAGTTCGAGCCGACATATGCAACGGCAATCGGCCGACATTACGCCATCACGCCAATGTCCGAAGAGATCACCGGGATTCCTGACTTCCTCTCGATCATCTCTGGAATTGTGGTGGTGGCAGCATTCCCCCTCATTGCCCTTATTGCCGCGATGGTTGCCCACGAGCGCCAGCACGAGATCGGCCTGCTCAGGGCACTTGGCGCAAAGAGGAGGATTATTGCGGTGCTCGTGATCAGCGAGGCATCGTTCCTCGCTCTCATCGGGGGGATTCTTGGGGTGACTGCCAGTATCCTGGTATTTTTCCTGTTGGATCCGTCAGGGATCCTTGCTCCTGCACTGCAGGTATCATTCCGGATGCCAGGGTGGACCGAGGCCGGAGTGATAGCCGTTCTTGCCGTCCTGATCGTCCTTGCCATCGGGAGTATTGCCTCGCTCTATCCGGCTTACCAGTCCAGCAGGATGAATCCTTACGAAGCGATCCAGCGTGGTGGAAACTAACATGGACGATGACCGGACCTGGTATCTCAAGAGATCGTATGGACCAGATACGATGAATTCAGGCTGCATCGAGCTTCGACTTCCCTTACCCTTCACAAGGGTGGAGTATCTATGACCATCAATCCAAAACCAGAGAAGATAGTACCTGTCACCTGGCTCCTTCCCGGGTGTCTCATCCTCATGATCTGCCTCACGGGGTGCACCCAGATGGCCGGCCAGGAGGAAGAACCGACGCAAAGAATCAACAACCTGACATGGTACCTTGGCACCTTCCATGAGGATGGGAAGGCGGAGCCTGTCATGAATGGGACAACCATCACCGCGTTTTTTAAGAGCGAGGGGGTGGTCGCCGGATCTGCGGGCTGCAACCAGTACTCCGCAGCATATTCCGGTGGACCGGATTCCCTGGTCATCGGGACTCCCATCTCCACCGAGATGTTTTGTGAGTCTCCTCAGGGGATCATGGTGCAGGAGACCCGTTACCTGTCACTGCTCCAGAGATCTGGTTCCTACCGAATCAATGAATCAACCCTGGAGATTGCGGATGGCAACGGGACAACCCTCCTCACCTATACGGCAATCCCCCCCGATCTCCTCACCACCTGGCGCATGATCACGTTCGGGACGGCAGAGGGGCAGACATGGACTCCCGGGACCCTCACCACCATCACACTCCAGTTCAAGTCCGATGGATCGATCGGTGGAAACGCTGGATGCAATGATTACACGGGAAAATTCCAGATCAACGGGGCGGACTCTCTTGTGATAGGCATCACGGGAATGACCAAGATGTACTGTGGGATCGGGGGTGTCATGGAACTGGAGGATGCCTATATCAGGACATTGATGCAGATACGATATTTCTCCCTCTCCAACAATACGCTCCGGCTGTCGGATGCGACAGGGAATATGCGGATGCTGTTTGAGAGAAAACTTCCCTGATTTTTGGATATAAATACAGGATTATACCGGGACGGCGATGTTCCATTGCCATATCCTTGAGCATGAAAACATCGGGATGATGGGTATGTGGCACATCATGGACGGGGATATGCCGATGTGTGTGAAGGGGATTCTCTTTTTTTATCGCCATCTCTGGCAGAACAGGTTCCTGATATACACTGCCTCTCGATCCTGGCCGTGATAGAGGGTGCGAGAATTTGAACGGCAACGATCAGCTGGGATTTAGAGATATCGTTCTTTTTAATATTGACAAAATATGAGGTCACGATGGAATGTAACCCCAGTTTCATCGGTCCTCATTCCTTGATCCCAATCTCGATTTCTCGAGAGAGATCTCAAGGACTCCATCAAAGAATCTTCTCTTAACTATTCGTTCAGCTGGAGGGATGACTATCTCTTTTTTGAGTACGGTTCCTCTATCATGGATGGTTACAACCAGATTCTTCTCCCTGTGATCGATCCGGATCTGTTCCTCGGCTACGCCAGGAAGGCCGACAATAACCCGAATACGCCTGCTCTCTTCGGTTATCTGAACAGGAGGATCCAAAACGGCACAACCAGGAGGGATGCCATCAGGGTCTCTGGTCATAAGGCATTCCTCGGCTGAAATCTATACCGTATTCTTTGTAACAAAAAAAATCCGATCTCTTCCTCAAATTTACTGTATCCTGCCCGCCATTGGATGTGGGATCCGGAGAAATGTAGGGGGATTTATTTCTGTCCAGGCGGGGTTTTCTCCGATATACGGTATCCTCGGGAGAGCATGATATCTCGGTTGGAGTCTTTGGTGTGTGATACCTTGGTGCTGGTGCTGGTGCTGGTGCAGGGAGGGAGGGGTAGACTTCGAATCTGGTTCCGATGAGGCTTTTCTCTCGGGTATTGGACATGGCATTGCTTTGCTGTGGGAATCACTCCCACAAAGCTCTCTATTCCCGGCATCAAGATAAAGATTGGCAGTTTTTTCGAAAATTGTTTCAAATTATGAAAACCTTCTCTCCATCGCATCAGAGGAAAGATGGAATCCTGACTCGTGGAGAAGAATTGCACTGATTTTGGATTTCATCGACAGAACTGGCGGGAAAAAGTTATTTTTGCTCCGGAGGTATAAGTACGGCAGCACCCTCCCCCAGAATGTGCCTGAATACATACTTGAATTCGTTCAGGCGGTTGTCGATGTATTTTCTTCCTGCTTCGGTGGGAGAGTAGAGCTTGGATTTTCCTGAGGTCTTCATCGTGAGATATCCTTTCTTTTCGAGATCGTAAAGATACGTGTAAATCCTGGCCTGGGGGATCAGAACATGGTACCGGTTGTGAATTTCATGGACGATATCGTATCCGGAGACAGGTTTTCCAAGGAGGGAGAGAACGACCGGTTCCAGTGATTTCTTCACCACATCATCGATGGTAGCCTGGGGGACCACCGTAACCGATTCGGTTGGATAGGTTTGGTGGGCGAAGGAGAGAGTGGTATCCTTTCCCGTAGAAATGATGATCTTTCCCATCCCCTCTGAGATCTGTTTTATTTTGTGGTGATCGATATCAGCCATATCCAGTGCGATAATGCCTGACACAGGTGCCCCCTGGCTCTTCTGTTTCAGGATGAGATCTTTGATGGCAAGGATATCGGAAAACTCGTCAATATCAGAAAAATCCAGAAGGATCTGGAGTGAACCGTTCGACGGATCCCTGGGCAGCGAGGCCGAACACCGTTCCAGAATTTTTGGCAACAGAAATGCCTCGCCTTTCTTTACCCGTTTCATGTACAAATCGCCGTTCTGGATCTCCTTTAAAAAATATTTCTGCAGGACGGAATGGTGGTACGCAAAGAAGTTGCGTCCTCCTCTCTTCAGTCCAGCCTCGATGGCAAACTTGAATATCGGCTCTCTCATGGCCGGATCCGCATAAAGGAAGAGGAAAATATCGGTGAAAATATCCCTCAGGAGCAGGGTTTTAATCTCCGGAAGGTCGATATACTCTGCCCCTGCCTCCATCCCCTCTTTGGAAACGTGTTCTGTTCCTGGAACGGTGGTAGCCTTCCGGAGGTCCTGCTCGGACGATTTGCGAAAGAGTGCGACCTCGATCCCGGCCTTGATCTCCAGTTCATTGAAGGGTTTCACGATGTACCCGTATGGTCCGACGAGTTTTGCCTTCGCGATCGTGGCATCATCGGCAAACGAGGTGACGAAGACGACAGGAATATTCATCTCGTCGGCGATGATTTTTGCCGCTTCAATCCCGTTCAGCCTCCCTGGCATTACAATGTCCATCAGTACCAGATCCGGGTGCAGATCTCGTGCTTTCTCGATCGCATCCTCACCGGATGCGGCGATCCCTGCAACGGTGTACCCCATTGCATTCAGACGCTCTTCCAGCTGCATTGCTATAATTGCTTCATCATCTACCACAAGTATGTTTGACATGGTCAGGCACCTCCTGTCCGAAGCGGGAATTCCACCGTCACTTCGGTCCCATGACTGCTCATAATCGTCACTGATCCATTCAGCTGTTTCACAAGGCTCCTGATGAGTTTGAGGCCAAGGCTTGTAGTCCGGTAGACATCCAGGTCATCAGGGATTCCGATACCGTCGTCCCGGACAACGATGTGAATATGGCCGTCCACCTGCCTGGCAGACACGTCCAGCATGCCCTGTTTTTTCCCCCTGAACGCATGCTTAAATGCGTTGGAGAGGATCTCGTTCACAACGAGTGCACAGGGAATAGCCTGATCGACCGGCAGAAAGATATCCTCGGTTGCAACCTCACTCTGAATATCAGCCCCCAAACGGCCATAGATGTTTGACAAGTCCACAACCTGGTCCCGGATCTGGCTTCCCATGTTGATCTTATCAAACTGTTTGCTCTCATACAGGCGGGTATGGATCTGTGCCATCGTCTTGATCTTCATCATCATGTCGGTCAGGATGCTGTTCGTTGTAAAGTCGGATGTCCGCATCCGTGTCATGTCCAGGAGACCTGAGATGATCTGGAGGTTGTTCTTGACCCGGTGGTGAATCTCACGGATCAGGGTCTCCTTCTCCTGGAGGGATGCAAGCAGCCTCTCCTCAGCACGCCTCCGGTCAGTAACGTCCCGGTAGCTCTGGACTCTCCCGATGATGGTTGTATCCATTTTCTGGGGTTTTGAGTACCGTTCGAAGATTCTGCCGTCTTTGAGTTCCAGCATATCGTAGGTCTCGCAATCATAGTTATTGCCATGATGACCATCATCGCCGATAAAGAATCCGGGTTTTTTTACCTGGTTTTCAAGGTACCCGGAAACCTGCCGGTCATCTCCCGAGAGCAACAGTGTTTCGGGAATGTCCCACATGGTGGCAAAATTCTGGTTATAGCGGACAATCTTTCCTTCCCGGTCGATGACATAGATCCCATCGGCCGTCGATTCGAGGGCTGCATACAGTTCAGACAGGGTATTTTTCACCATTGATTCTGCAAGTCGCCGCTGACCTATCTCATCCTGGAGCCTGACATTGGCCAGAGCCAGCTCTAACGTCCGCTCTTCCACCCGCTCTTCGAGAAGATTGTGGGCTTTCCTGATGGCATCTTCGGCGTTCTTCCGCTCAGTGATGTCGCGGGCTGCTGCGAAGACCCCTGTGACGTCCCCCGATATATCACGGTAGACCGCGGCATTGTACAGGACGGGAGTACTATGGCCGTCCCTGTGCCGTATCTCGAGTTCATAGTCCGTTACGGACTGTTCACGGAAGACCTTCTCGTATCCTGCCTGTGCCATTGCCGGGTTGGTGAAGTAGTCGGAGAAGTCGGTCCCGATCAGCTCTTCCCGGGAACAGCCGGTGATCCGGATGGTTGCTGCATTGGCATCACTGATCGTTCCATCCGGGCTGATAGTGACAAGCGGATCGAGGCTCGCTTCGATCAGGCTCCGGTTGTAGGCATTCGCCCTCTCGGTCGCCTCTTCTGCCTTTTTCCGCTTAGTGATGTCGCGGGCTGCTGCGAAGACCCCTGTGACGTTCCCCGATATATCACGGTAGACCGCGGCATTGTACAGGACAGGAGTACTATGGCCGTCCCTGTGCCGTATCTCGAGTTCATAGTCCGTTACGGACCCTTCACGAAAGACCTTCTGATAGCCTGTCTCTGCGAGTGATGGGTTGGTGAAGTAATCGGAGAAGTCGGTCCCGATCAGCTCTTCCCGGGAACAGCCAGTGATCCGGATGGTTGCCTCATTGACGTCACTGATCGTTCCGTCCGGGCTGATTGTGACAAGCGGATCGAGGCTCGCTTCGATCAGGCTCCGGTTGTAAGCATACGCCTTCCCGATCGCCTCTTCAGCCTTCTTCCGTTCAGTGATATCGTGTGCGATGGTGGATGCGCCGATCAGGGTCCCCTTGCTGTCCATGATTGGCGAAATCACGAGTGAAACCTGTATCTGTGTCCCGTCCTTCCTCACCCTGGTCGTGTCATAGTGGAGCACCGTCTCTCCTGTCCGGATCTTATCAAGGAGGTACCCAAACTCATCGGTTATCCCGGGGGGCATGAGGACCGATATATGCTGACCGGTCATCTCCCTGGCTGAATACCCATAGATCCTCTCTGCACCGGCATTCCAGCTCATAATTGTGCCATCAAGGGATTTTCCAATGATAGCATCATCGGAATGTGCGACGATCGATGCGAGGATCGCATTCTCCTCCTCTGCCTTCTTCCGATCGGTGATATCGATGCCCATCTCAAGGATCCTCACCGATCCGTCCGCATCCTTCAGGGGGATGTCGTGAATCTCATAATCCCTGCCGTTCGGGCCGGTCCAGAGCCCCTGGTGAGGTTCCCGGGTTCTCAGGACAGTAAAGGTCTCGCAATGCTCGCAGGGTTCGGTCCGGTTGAAGAGGGATTCATAACATCGTTGATTTCCGGGATCCACGAACGTCTCACGGAACGTCCGGTTTGCAAACGAGATACGGTACTCTTCATCGAGAAGACAGACGTAGACGGGGAGTTTCTCAAGCAGATCGTAGAGCTGCTGCCGTTCGTGATCTGCCGACCTGAGAGCGTCGGAAAGTTCTTCAGTCCGCTTCTGAACGATAGCCTCCAGGTTTTCATTCACTTCTACAAGGGCATCCTGCACCCGTTGCCGATCCGTAATATCCCGCGTGACCCCCCGGTACCCAAGCAGGATGCCCTTGTCATCGAAGAAAGGAACCCCGCTCGTTTCAATAAAGATAGGTTTACCATGCCCATCGAGAGCGGTGGATTCCAATCCTTCAAACCGCTGGGGGACCTTCATAATTCCCAAAAAGGCCTCTTTCAATCGATCTCTCTCTTCGGAAGGCATCCGGTCGAACGGAGTTCTGCCTATCATCTCATCGGGCTTGATCCCCCACAACCTCTCCATCTGGGGACTGCAATAGGTATACCTCCCCTCTGAATCCATCTCCCAGATAAAGTCAACGTTGGTCTCTGTCAGTGCCTGGTATCTCTTCTGACTCTCTTCAAGTGCTCTCGCGGTCTGTTTATTTTTTGTATTGTCGAAAATTACATACGCGAACCGGGGAAAACCTGAGGAATAGGTCCCAAGGTAACTGACCGTGTTGAGGAGCCAGACTTCTTCTCCGCCACGATCATGCCGGTATTCAAACGTCACGGGTCTCCCGCTGATCATACTACCGGTGAAGTGTCCGATCCACATCTGTATAACATCGGGTGGCTGCCCCAATTCGGAGCTGCGTTTGTTCTTCATCGCATCTGGTGTGAGACCGATAAGGGCAGCAGCTGCCGCATTACAGGTAATATGCTTCAATTCGTCATCAGCTACCACCTCTACGATTCCCCGCATGACACCTGACGAATCGAAGAAATTCCGCAGGAGGGACTCGTTCTCCTCCAGTGGTTCCCTCACATTTCCTTGTCCTGAACGAGCACCTGTGGCTTCTTTTCCTTCAGCATCTGGTTTGTTTTCGTCACCAGGAGGTTGAGACGCCCTGAAATTCCCGCTAGCTGGTACCGTTTGCGTTCTTCCCTTTCTTCTCATCTGCGAACCTTCGTGAACGGTATTTACGAGGGAACAATGCTTCTTATCAAGAGATCCCCCAGCACCGATAGAATCAACGGTATTGTGAACGTTAAACCTTTTAGAGATTAATAAAGGAATGCCATGTTTCAAATTTTGAAACGTACCCCCGAGAACATTGAGTTACCCTGAACAGACCATTCTCGTTAATCCTTTTAATGGTGAGGATATGTCAACGTTGGTTCTCGTTGTATCCCTTTGGTAATTCCCTGGTTTGCCCCTGTCTTTTCCGGTGAGAGCTCTGTAGGGGATTTCATAATCGATCGGAGTCGCAGCGGGGGGAAGGTCAGAAGATCCAATAGCTCAGGACCAGCGTCCCGGTGAGCCAGATCAGATATGCGGCGACCAGGCTCGAAATAAAGGGATACCGATTCATCAGGAGGAAGAGGGCGAGTACAAACAGCAAGGTAGGGATCATGAACGAGAATGAGGCAAGCACCAGTTCCTGGGTAGTCCGGGATCCGTTTTCGACATAGGTGAAGATGAAAGCCAGGGTGGTGACGATCGGGGCGGCAATGAGGATACCGCCGTATCTCGGATCAACAAACCGGGAGAGCCAGGTCACCCCGACCACCATCCCGCCGCCGACCAGGAATTTGAAGAGCGTGTAGTAGGTATCTGTCCACATCGAAACTCACCCGGGTTTCTGTAGAATCATTCATTCATCATGCGGTCAGGGATTGTCCAGATCGCCACAGGGGAGTGGCAGGATTTCTCCTGTAAGTGATGGATATCCCTGTCATCCATTCGACAAGCTTTCGCGACTATGGCGAAGGGCGATTTTCAGCCCATCCCCGTACACCATATCCTTTTCAGCTAGTCATCATCCGTGGATTCCGGTTATCTCCCGGAAGAGATGTCCATTGGGAAAAGAGTGGAGAGGAGCCTAGTATCCTCCCCCGCCTCCTCCTCCACCTCCCGCCCCTTCACGCCCGACAATGACGGTGATGGTATCGGTTGCCGGGGGAATCAGGGGTGTGTGATCATTATTCACCAGCTCTACCGCCACAATGTGGTATCCCCCGGGAACCTCGGTCCAGGTATAGGTAGTATTTGCGGTGGGAGCATACCGTCCGGTTGCGGGGATTGCAGGGACCCCTGGAGTGGTGGGGGCGTCCACATCGAGGAAGTAATGGATGTGCCCTTCACCCGGCACATTGGCTCCTCCAAGGGCATCAACGAGCTGGAAATTCTCGACCGCGACGGTGACAGTGAAGTTGGTCGGGCCTGCGATCCCCACATCTTCGGGAGAGAGTATTCTCACGCGGGGTGGATTGGCAGCGACCGTTGCCACTGTTGTGGTAGCCGTCGTTGTAATGACTGGAGTTGTAGTGGGTGTTGGAGTCAGAGTCGGTGGCTGGGTTCCCCCCGGCCCTGCCGGTTGCGTGGTGCATCCGGCCAGAAGGACGGTCAGCAGGATAAGCAGGATCAAAGAGAGGGATATGGTTTTTTTCATTGCAGCACCTTCGTTTCTGTTTTTTTACTGAAAGGTGAAATCCCATACACTCCGCCCTTGATATGTATTTCCTGTCGTTATAAAATCTGAAAATACAGGATATCATGGATTCGGGGGCATCTTTCACCCTGAAAACTCATTCCAGCCTTGCATTGGAGGATATGACACACCCTCACCAAAACAGGATCACTTCGTTCCGGGCGGTGCGCATTCTGCTGTTTGTGGTATGTACCCAAAAACAACTTAAGATCCATACACCATCTCTGCCACGAGAACACTATTGGCAGTCCCATCTGATCGTTCTGAGGCTCCGGGACCGGTGACATTCGTCGCGAAGGCAGAAGGCCGGATCTATGCTCCCAGGAGCAGGGTGGAAAGCGCTGGTCGATCCTGAGTTCATCCGGCAGTACATGTTCAGTGTCGATGTCGTCTCCGAATGGAAGGAGGGGAGCACAATCACCTGGAAGGGAGAATGGCAGGGGAGGCACTACGAGGACCGGGGACGTATCCTCAGGATGGAACCCGAACGTCTGCTGCAGTACAGCCACTTCAGTCCCCTTTCAGTCCCCCCGGATGTTCCTGAGCAGTACCATACCGTGACCATCACCCTCTCTGAAGACGGGGCGTTCACTCTGCTCCTGCTCATCCAGGATAACAACCCGATAGAAGCATCCCGCGACCACTCGCAGAAGAACTGGGAGATGATGCTTGGAAAATTAGAGGAGCTTCTTGAAGGTGAGGTGGTAACACACCTCTTCTCCGAGTATGAGAATGCTTTTTCCCTGCTCGATGTCGCAAGGAGTGCCGAATTCTTTGCTGATACCTCCATTTCAGCCGGTCCGCAGGGCGGCATCGCACAGAGCAAGGCTGAGTTTATCAGGCTCGCAGGCCGGGCAGCCGAGTTTTATAAGTCAGTCGGGCAGACATCTGCACGGATCCTGTCGATGCAGGGGAGCAGGATAAGTGACGAGTACTCACTGGTAAAGGTCCATTGGGGGGTTACCTTCCGGAAGACGGGAGAGCGGTTGATCGAATTTGATGTCTCGTATCTCGTCCAGAAGACCGGCCCCGAACCAAAGATCATCCTCTTCATTGCCCACCAGGACGAAGAGAAAGCGATGAAGGAGCTCGGGCTCCTTTAAGAGACCATAGCCTGCCCTGGGGGAGTTGATGTGGATGTTTCCCTGCCAATAAGAAGAGGAGAGTTACCCTTGGAACAGCAGTGGCCAGAATGGAGGGATGCCCGAGTATTCATAGGTCGACGCAGGATCGTGATCCTGAGGGATTTTTCAATGATCCCTGCAGGAACTTCATAAACGATGTGTCTGAAGAGTGAAGACTGCACCATGACAGGGCAGAAAACATAAATGCCGTCATGAACCGGGAAGAAGGGGCTTTTCGCGTGGCATTCCCTATATCCCGGGACATCCCGCCGAAGATCATGTTGGTTTACGCCTCATGTTCAGGAGATACGCAAGGACGCCAACACTTATCCAGCCCACCCCTGCAATGATGGCATTGATGTTCAGGAAGAAGGCGAGAGTCACACAACTCAACAGGCCGAGAATCGGGGTGACGGGATACAAGGGAACGCTGAACCTGCGATCGGCATCAGGCATCGTCCGGCGGAGTTGGAGGAGGCTTGCGTTGATGAAAAAGAAGGTCAGGAGGGTGCCGAAGTTGAAAATGGAGGCCAGCCAGGTGAGGTTGGCTCTGGTGAACAGGACGATCAGGCTGATCACGACTCCCGATATGACGACGCCCCATACAGGAATTCCCCTCGATGAGACTTTAGAGAGTACCCCCGGCAGCACTCCCTGGCGGGCCATGGCAAAGAGAGCCCTCGATCCACCAATGATGGAAGATATGATCACCGATGTCGTGGCAAAGAGAGCGGATATCGCAACAAACTTCAGGAAGAGCGGGTTGGTTGTCGCCACCCCGAGAGCCAGCTCGAGTGGCGCTTTCGACAGCCCGAGGGTCTGCCAGTCAACGAGCCCTACCGCAACGATCGCAACGCCGATGTAGAGGAGGGTACAGACGCCGAACGAGAGGAGAATCGCACGGTGCACATTCTTTTCGGGATCCTTCACCTCTTCTGCTACCATCGCGACGGTATTGAAGCCGATGAAGGCAAAGAAGATGATGGCCGCTCCCGAAAGCATCCCCTTGATCCCTTCCGGAAAGAACGGAGTGTAATTGGAGAAATCACCGCCACGGATGAGATAATACCCTCCGACCACGATGAACAGAACGAGCGCTGATACTTTCAGGACGACGAGGGCATTGTTGGTCCATGATGCTTCCTGCATTCCCCTCAGGTTCAGGAGCATGAGGAGGAGCGGCCAGACGGTCCCTATCGCGACAAGGGTTGCGGTCGCGGGAGGGATGCCGAGAAAGTACGCCAGATAGGCAGCAAATCCGAGGCTGACGGCACTTGCCCCGACGATATAATCAAACGATTTCATCCATCCTACGACAAACCCTGGAAAGGCACCAAAGGCTTTTGCCGTGTAGATGTAGGACGCCCCCGTTTCGGTGATGAAAGAAGAGAGTTCTGCTGCGGACAGGCCGGTCAGGAGCGCAACAAATCCTGCTATAAGAAACGAAAGAATTACGGAGGGTCCAGCGAGGCCTGCGGCAACCCCGATCAGGACAAAGATCCCGGTGCCTATGATCGCCCCTATCCCAATGCCTGCAGCAGTCCAGAGCCCGAGCGATTTCCTTAATTCTGTCATGTCAGTACATCGATCATCTGGGAATCTCCTCCCATTACTTGGATATTATGGTTTGGGGATTGTCTAATTTTTGAAAGAAAAGGGAGAAACCGCGTTGTCTCAGCTGTCTTTTCCGGAAGGTGATCCCTTATCATCTCTTGCCTATTCTGAGGTATCTTTAAGGGACGTATTGGTCCATGGGATCACAAAGAGGGAGAATCGTTATCGGGCTGGTCGTTCTTCTTCTCCTTTGCTCCGGGTGTATGGGAAGAGGGGAGCCCACTGCATGTACTGATGATGCAGACTGTGTGCCGGCACAATGTTGTCACCCTTCGGGTTGTATCAACCAGCAGTTCAAGGAACCTTGTAACGAGCTCTGCACCGCTGTCTGCGAAGGGCCAATTGACTGTGGAGCCGGGCATTGCGGGTGTACGGGAGGGAGATGCACCGTGATTCCCAATCCTGGTCCTTGAGCAATGAGAGGTTTTGCCAATCCACGAGTATTCTTATCCGGCATCGTAGCCAATTTTTAATCCTTTTCGGGTCTTTCCTGTGGGAGAGAGGGTTTGCCCCGAATCACGACCTCTTCGAAGGAGGATGGAAGTCAGGCCCCACCATAAACGATGAGAGCCACTCGCAGGTGTTTCAGAATCTGCAAATTCCCCATACCTCTTTATGATTGACCATCTCTCCCCTCACTGCAGAAAAGGAAAGGGCGACAATGCAGCAGATTACCGCAAGCAAGAAATACCCCAACGGCATCCAGGTGTCCTGGACCGAGGAAGGGAGCGACAAGAACGACTTCTTCTCATATGAGGACCTGGTCGGACAGAAGATCAACGCGTTCGATCTTCTTACTAACCCGCGATCATACCAGGTGAATGCACCCGGCCACAAGATAGAGACCATGATTCCCGGATGCAGTCTGGACAGCTGTGAGGGGGAGATCATGATCGCCCGTCTCTATGATGCACCGCGTGAACTCGCGTGGAGAGTATGGACAGAGCCCGGCCTGATCATGCAATGGTGGGGACCGAAAGGCTACACCTCTCCCCTCTGCAGAAACGATCTCAGGGTGGGAGGGACCTATCTCTACTGCATGAGATCTCCCGGCGGGCAGGATTACTGGACCACCGGGACCTACCGGGAGGTGGTCAGGCCGGAACGCATTGTCTGCACGGACAGTTATGCTGACGAGAAAGGGACAATCGTGCCGGCGACCTATTATGGGATGAGCCCCGATATCCCTGGAGAGAGGCTTCTTTCGGTCACCTTCAGGGAACAGGCAGGAAGGACCCGATTGACCCTGAAGTACAATGGGATCCCTCCCGGAGAGGAGAATGACCTTGCGAGGAGCGGATGGCACGAAACCCTGGACAAGTATGCCGGTGTTCTTTCAACGATGGTGTTTGGCGGGGGGAGAGTCCCTGTGATGAACAGGTAGGTATCGAGATACGGAATCAGGAGGAACGAGATATGATTCAACTCAGTCTTAGCGAGGAAGAAAAAGTGGTGCTGAAGAAAATTCTCGAAGAGTATCTTTCAGATTTGAGAACGAAGGGCGCCGGAACCGACAGACAGGATCTCCGAAATATCCTGAAAAAAGATGAAGAGACGATAAAGAGGACGCTGAAGGCGCTTGGCTGATTTGGATCCTGAAAGGGTGAATTCCTGGTCATGTAGCCCTTTTCGGGACAGTGATCTGACATATCCCTGGCGTAGAAAGGCAGGGTATCCCAGAGGGGCGATTGCAAAGAGTCAAGGGATGGATCCGGGAACAGCCTGGAAATTCGGCTGATTCCCGGGTTTCGGATGCTTCCCGGACCCCCTCTTACCGGTAGCTGTCGTAAATGCCTACCAGGAGCGTGCTTTTCTCTCGTTTATCCGGAATGAGCATGAGACAACAATTGAAAAGAATCCATACCCTTTTCACCAGGGCACAGTATGCATACGCATGTCACCCCGATCGCATATCCTATTGACTCTTGTGATAATCATTGGATTCCTACTCCTGACCGGGTGTAGCTCCCCGCCAGATCCCCCATCGACCCCCAATCCGACAGAGACCCCCGTACCCCCAGGAGCCGATCTGACCAACCAGGACTCTTCCGAAGCCGCGACATTCTCAACGTATCCCTCGCAGACGAAACTGCACACTCCGGATGTTCCGATTGGCCTGAAGTTCGTGGCGGGCGGTTTTTCCGCCCCCATGCAGGTTGCCGAGTCGCATGATGGGAGCGGCAGGCTGTTTCTCGTGGATCAGAATGGGTATGTGAAGATCTTCTTCATGAACGGCACCGTTCTCGAACAGCCATTTCTTGATATCAGGGATCGGATGATACCGATCGATCCCGCCTATGATGAGCGGGGCCTCCTCTCAATTGTGTTTCACCCGGAGTATGCCTCGAATGGCAGGGTGTTTGCCTATTACAGTGCCCCGCTTCGACCGGGAGCGGACCCGGCCTGGAGTTGCACCAACCACCTCTCCGAGTTCCGGATCTCAGCTCGTGATCCGAACCAGGTGGATGTGACGACTGAAACGGTCCTGCTCCAGCTGGATAAACCGTACCAGAATCATAACGGAGGAACCCTCCTTTTCGGCCCCGATGACGGGTATCTCTACCTCCCTCTTGGTGATGGAGGCCGGGCGGATGATACCGGTATGGGTCATACTCCTTTGATCGGAAATGGCCAGGACCTCTCCACTCTGCATGGCAAGGTGATCCGGATCGATGTCGACAGCACAAGCCCCGGGAAGCACTACGCTATCCCTCCCGATAATCCCTTCCTTGGGAATGCAAGGAATCTCCCGGAGATCTATGCCTATGGATTCAGGAATCCCGCATATGCAACCTTCGATTCCGGTGACAGCCACAAGATGTTCATCGCCTCGGCCGGGCAACAGCTCTTTGAATCGGTCGATATCGTGTACAGAGGCGGCAACTACGGCTGGAATATCAGGGAGGGAACCCACTGCTTCAACCCGCAGAACAACCTCCAGCCCCTCACGGGATCCTGCCCGACAACCGGCTATCGGGGGGAGCCCCTGATCGGCCCGGTGGTCGAGCTGGGACACGATGTTGGCAATACCATTGTCGGTGGTGTGGTGTATCGTGGCAGTATGATGCCTGCACTCCAGGGTGCGTATCTCTTCGGGACCTGGGCTGACGGGAACCGGATGTCCGGCGGCGGGACCCTCCTCATTGCAGATCATCCCTCCGATCTCGATATCGGAACCCTCCCTGACGATGCTGCAGCGCTAACTCCTGCACAGAATGCCATGTGGACCACGCGGATACTATCAGTCGAAAACAACCCGAACAGGCGGATCAATGCCTTCATCCGGGGCCTTTTTGAGGATACCCAGAATGAGGTTCTCGTCCTGATCAACCAGAATGCCGGACCGGGCCTCTCCCCAGAGAATTCCGGCCAGATCTGGCAGATGATGCCTGCCGGCACCCCGGGGCTGGTGGATACCTCCACCCCCCAGGGGTAGTTCCGGCCCTGGTACCAACTCCCCGGTATCCGGAATCGGCAGTTGCACTTCCATTACCAGTAAGGGATCTCGTCTGATCAATAACTGTGACATAATATTTGATTGTCCAACTTCCAGGCCAGGCATCGGTATTACGAATAAGACTCCTTGCTCCACCCGGCTATACATCATTCCGGATTCGAGTGAGTCCTCGCAATGGAAATTACAGAAGCCGAAATATTAATTGTTACCCGAAATATATGGGATGCCCGGGTCGAACCATATCCAGTAATTCATAAACCAGGGAATAAAGAGGCGGTTCCCCTGGAAGGAAGCATGTTTGAACTTGCCGTCTGGTTATCAGACTCCTTCCGTTGATAGGTGATAGTGTACGGAGAACCGTCATCCCCGATATCACTATTGGGATATATGAGGGTATGTCTTCGTTTCAATAATTGAAAGAAAATACAGGGAGGAAATAGCCGATGTGGTACGAGAATGTTTCTGTTTAGTACCTCAAATCATAAAAGACACAGACACGGACATTATTGGCAGGATTTGGGAGGATCTCTTGTTGCAGGCAAAATAGAGTCAGAAACCCCCGAAAAAAAAAAGACTATTATCGTTACTTTGAAAGAGTATGCCCGGTCAACCCTTCAACATCAATCGATGAGAATCTCTCTCCCCCGGGCCTCTTTGGTCTTCTTCAGCCGCAGTTCGAGTACCCCGTTCTTGAAGCTGGTCACCACTCCCTCCTGGGTAACATCCGCCGGGAGGAATACCGTTCGTGACCTGCTCCTGAATGAACGCTCGTGCAGGTAATACTCTTCTTTCTTCTCCTCCCTCTCTTCTTTATGGTCGATGGAGATCACGAGGATCTTGGGGTCCACCAGCTCTACATGGATATCCTGCTTTTCGACACCGGGGAGATCGGCTACCACCGTGATTTCATCCTCATGGTCCCGGACATCGACGGTGATCTCCTGCCACCGGGTCAGGGATGGCCACCGCACCCGTTCCGGTTCCCAGAGGCCGAAGCCAAAACCCCGGAACATATCATTGAAACGTCTCTGCAGGTCGATCATCAGTGCATCGTAATCACGGATCGTTGCAGGCAGGTCACTTCGTGCCATATGTCGTCTCCTCCTTTCAGCATACACCCTTCGCCGGGACGGCTGAAGTGACGACCAGATCATCAATAACGTCGATCACTCCCCGTGTGTATTCTGCGGCCGTGACTGCTGCATTCCTTGCAGACCATGTGGGGACCGTTCCGGAGAGCGTGACGATGCCATGTGAAACCTTGACGGTCGTGCATTCTGCAGTGGCATGGATGTTCCTCTCGAGGGCAGCCCGGACGTCATCGGCAATGGCCTTATCGGCAACGCTCCGGGTCGGGACAACGGTGAGTTTGTTGACGATGTCACAGACTCCACGGGCCCGGCATGCGATACGGCCTGCCTCCCCTTTCTTCCAGTATTCGTCCACAGAACCCTCAAGCGTGACGATCCCGTTCTTCACCGATGCTTTGATGTCGGTCTTCTCCATGTCATAGTCGGCGGCAAGCGAGGTTATGACCGTCTGTTTTATGTCAGCATCGCCCGGTACCGACACAACCGGATACTTCACCGTGATCTTATTATCGACCCACGTGACATCCTTGATCCAGTACGCATCATCAACAGCCCTGTTCCGCGCTGAATAGGAGGGGACGGTGCCGGACAGTGTCACTTTGCCCTTGTCAACCGTTACGGTGATCTTTGATGAATCAACACGGCTGTCCCAGTATAATTCATCTACCACTCGTTTCTGGATATCTTTGTCTGAGAGTGTCATACCATCATCTCACGTACCTGGGCTTCCCGTATAGGGAGTTCAAGGCATTGTGTCCCACTACGGGCCGGTATGATAATAGGTATTCCGGTACGTTGCAGTCTCTGAATCATTTCCTGACACATGAGGTCAGGTATAAATACTCACCTTGCTCACTGAAGGACCAATACAGGAGGAAGAACATGCCATACCGCTGGAAAAAGAAGGTTGACGTTGATGAGACCATTGTCGTTATCAGGAATGTGCTCGAAAACCAGGCTGACCTGCCAAACTGGCTGGTCAACACCATTTACGGGGCTATCAGGGATTCCGATCCTGTTATGACGAAGTACTTCTACACCGAAGTGAAGCGATACGTACCTGCGACAATGAAGTATTTCGAAGAGGGTTCGGTGCGGACTCCGATCTGAAGAATCCTCTCCTTTTTTTCTTTATCCCGATCCGAACGGATTTTCTACGGTTGTTCTCTCAGGAAATATGCCATGGCTGTTCACCCCGGCTCCCCGGAATGAATCGTTGGAGAAGTACTTCACCGAAAAACCTGAACACTTCGAGGGATGGTCGTTCCGAGTACTTCGCGTCTATTTTTGCGAAATAATTGACTGCCATTTGGTGTATTGATCGTTACAAAAAATGAATGGTATCATTATTTTTATCATTGGTACAGTTCATAGCCGGAATCATGCCAAGACTCAGTCCAATCCTTCTCGTGCTCATCGGAGGAGTACTCTTCCTGGTGATCGCCGGTTGCACTTCTCCACCGGTCATCCCGGCAGTTCCCACAGTAACGATCATGGAACCAGCAAATGGTGCCACCCTCCCTTCCGGAGCGGTAGCGGTGACGATCCAGGTGCAGAACTTCTCCATCGTTGACAAGGAGGGGCAGGCCAACGTTCCGGGAGAAGGGCATGTCCATTACTACCTCGATGTCAGCCCGATTCCGAGTGATCCGGCAAAGCCCGCTCTCCCCGCAGACGCCAACGCGGTCTGGGCACATGTCGCAGCATCCTCCTACACCTTCACCAATGTGTCACCCGGAATGCATACCTTGTCCGTTCAACTGGTCAATAATGATCATACTCCTGTTGTTCCCCTTGCCACCAGTATGGTATCTGTGGTTATACCAGCCCCGACCACTATCATCCCCACTCCGACCACTAGTATGCCCACCCCGACTACCATGCCTCCGGGGCAGTCCATCCCCCTCTCACTCGTTGCGAAAGACAATGCGTTTGACCGGGGCACCATCACCGTTCCGGCCGGGGCCGCGGTCGTTCTGACGTTTGACAACCAGGACAGATTCCCGCATAATGTTGCGCTCTACACGGATTCCACTGCAAGGACGACGATCTACAAGGGAGTGATAATCACCGGGCCCAAGGTGATAACCTATACCTTCAATGCACCCTCCCAGCCCGGGACGTATTTCTTCAGGTGCGATGTGCATCCGTCCACAATGACCGGTTCCTTCATCGTCACATGATACCCTTTTTTCATGGAAGCATTCCCCGGAAGTTAATGGGAGGGAGGTCTGTAATGCGCCGGTGCCCGATCCCGCGATCAAAACAAGGGGGTGAATGAAAACCTCACCATCCCGGACTACCCGGGGGCTGTCATCCCCACGATATGATAAGAACGAATGAGAAGGAGAAGGCAGAGTGTTTTTGATCAATCTCAAATACTGGCTCTGATGATCGTGCCGGATTGTCTCATAAATTTTAGAGTTCTCACAAACCGAAAAAATGGAGGGGTCAATGGTGGAGGTAAGGAGGAATAATCGGGATTCAGGGTATTTTGGTCCCCCAGATGGTATGTTCATACCGTTGGGCTTTCTCAGCACCTCTCGTGCAGAAATTCTTGTACTTCAGCCCCGCAGCTTTGGTTACCGGGCAGGTGGGGCACATGCACCCTTTCTCGGCCGAGATACACATGAAACTCTTTCCGGTTGCGCAGAAGAGTAATTCTTCATTCTTCTTGGCACAGCCGTTGTAGGTCGGACAGGTCGGACAGATACAGGCTTTCTTGTTCTCCGCTATCCATTGTGCCTGCTGGTCTGCCGTCATCCCCTTCATCTTCTTCATCAGATCTTCAAAGGCATCCATGGGAACACCACAGGATGTAGGAGGAACAGCTGCCATTAAAGGTTTCCCTGAATTCCAAAATTTATAACAATGATCGGCTGAACGGCGATCTCCTCTTCCCGGTGATGATCCCAAATTCCCGCAAGTTTTATGCTCCATCATACATGATCACGGTCGTACGATGAAGGTCCCTGATACCAGGGAGACCCGGGACCAGTGTCTCTGTCCCGGCTGTCCCTCGTACCCCCATTGGTGTAAGGGCGAGGTGTTGTATTGTTCCGTCGGCAGCACCTCGTGCGACATCAGTGCAAAAGGATGCATCTGTCCTGATTGTGCAATCTATGTCCATTACTCCCTTGAATGGATCTATTTCTGCGATAAGGAATCTGACAAAGAATCCGGGGTGGTGATGCGGAAAAAACGCCATGATGAGGATAACAGGGTGTATCAGAAGATTCACGACATCAAGACAATTGCATCAACCGGAAGGAGTATCGTGCGGTCGATGGGATCGCAGAAACAGCTCCCCTTCTCATTAGATGATCTTCACCTTGTCCCGGCACAGATCGCCCAAATCCCCAGGAACCTGGAAGATCCGGTGAACACCCGGATCGTGATCGGCCCGGCTTCGAAAAGGCCCCTCGTTTCCTCTTCCCCTGTTCTGATATCCGGAATGAGCTACGGGGCCGTCTCTAAGAATGTGAAGCTGATCATCTCCCAGGTGGCTGCTCAGGAGAAGATCGCGTTCAATTCAGGAGAAGGGGGCGTTCTTCCCGAGGAGCTCCTGGCAAACGATCACCTGATTGTCCAGTATTCGACGGGACGGTTCGGGATCAGCGAGACCCTGCTTGCCCAGGCAGCAGCGGTGGAGATACGGTTCTCGCAGGGGGCCTACCCGGGAAAGGGAAGTTACCTCCCTGCCGCCAAGATGACCCAGGATATTGCAAGGATACGGGGGTTGAAAAAGGGTGAGGATGCCTATTCCCCGGCCCATCATCCGGATATCCGGAATCCCGCAGAGCTTGCCGGGAAAATTGACTGGCTCCGCTCCGTGACAGGAGGTGCCCCGATCGGGGCGAAAATAGGCTGCGGGGCAATCGAGCAGGATATTTCGGTCCTCGTATCGGCGGGGGTTGACTTCATTGCTCTCGATGGATTCGGGGGAGGGACCGGAGGGACCAATGACTTCGTACGGGAGCATGTCGGGATTCCCCTCGTGGTGGCAGTGCCCCGTGCTGCACGGATTCAAAAGGAACTGGGGGTCAGGGATAAGGTCTCGCTGATATGCGGGGGATCGCTCCGGACATCAGGAGATGTCACAAAATGCCTTGCCCTGGGGGCGGATGCAGTGTATCTCGGCACCGCCGCTCTTATCGCCATCAACTGCGAACAATACCGGCTGTGTCATACCGGTCTCTGCCCTGCCGGAGTGACCACCCAGCAACCCGACCTGGTACGACAATGCGATGTGTCAAAAGGCGTCGTCCGGCTGGGAAATTTTATCAGGGTCATAACCGAGGAGATCGCATCCCTGACCCGGATTGCCGGCAAAGACACCATCCATGATCTCACCTGCCGCGACCTGGTCTCTTTCAACAGGGACCTGGCGCTCATCACCGGGTGCCCATGGGTGGGTGAACGATCCGGGGGAGCAGCATGATTTCTGGAGACGAACCGGGTACCATTTTGACCACAACCTTTTTTTGACAACAACCTATGTTTCAAAAAATGAAAGTGAGACTAGTGGTTATCAGTCCTGATCTTCTATCAGGATTCCATGAACTCCCTGTCAGCCCCGGCACCTCCCGTTGCCGTGATCGCACCCCGTTCTGATCCTCCTGGCCGATCTGATCGCTCCCTCCCGGGGAGGACTCCCGCCAGGACAGACCCGGGCATTCCGGATTTCTTTGATGTTACCACCCGTACTGTGATGGAGCGATTTCACGAACAGTGCCGAATCGAAGGGGTGCCTCTCCACCCTGAAGAGCTGATCGAATGGGGGTTGTTCGAGGCGTTTCTTACCGCCCATGTGGCCCCTGATACGCATAGGGACATCCCCTGCATGTTCCTCTGGGCTGAATGGGTCAGGTTTTCCTTACCCCGGATGCGAACCTTCCCTTCGCTCATCCGTGAGAAAGAATTCCGAACGTTGATCAGGGAAATCTTTGAGACGGAGATTGCAATGGATGACGAGCGTGGACCGATATATCCTGGAATTCACTATGTTTCAAAGAGAAGTTCGGCCTGATCGGGGGGATCCCCCCCTCTCAAAGGTGAGGCATTGTGGACGATAGGAAGCACGAGCCCGTGCACGAAGCTGGCCATGATCCCAAAAAAGTTCCCCCCGCGATGGATGATGGAGCTCCAGGAGATCATGCCCCCCCGGGGAATCTCGACGAGAAGCACGGAGCTCCAGGAGATAATGCACCGGAAGGGATCAATCCTCCTCATGTGAAGCACGGAGCTTCAGGAGATCATGCCCTCACCGGGAACCCTCCACTCCACGCGAGGCACGGATCAACCGGGGGATCGGATCCCGGAATGCACGGCTCCCATGGGTATATGATGGAGGATTACCGGAGACGGTTCATCGTCTCGATGATCCTCACGGTGCCAATCCTCATTTTATCATCGACCATCCAGTCGCTCCTGGGATTCACCCTCGTCTTTCCCGGATCTGACCTGGTGCTCCTCGGCCTGGCAACAGTAGTGTACCTCTACGGAGGATGGCCGTTCCTGAAGGGGGTCGTTCGTGAGATCCGCTCCCGCCTTCCCGGCATGATGACCCTGATCGCGGTTGCCATCACCGTGGCGTATGGATTCAGTGCATCGGTTGCCCTTGGTGTCGTCTCGGGGGATGCGTTCTTCTGGGAGCTGGCCACCCTGATCGATATCATGCTCCTCGGTCACTGGTTGGAGATGCGATCGGTCCTAGGCACTTCACGTGCCCTTGAGCAGCTGGTCATGATCATGCCATCTGATGCGCATCTGTTGAGAGAGGGTGGGGCAACAGAAGAAGTTCCTGTCGAACGACTCGTGCCGGGAGATCGGGTGCTGGTGAAGCCGGGAGAGAAGGTTCCCGTCGATGGAATCGTGGCAGAGGGGAGATCCAGCGTCAATGAATCGATGCTCACCGGGGAGTCCCAGCCGGTCGAAAAGAAGGGAGGGGACACGGTCACCGGGGGTTCTACGAATGGGGAAGGGTCACTGGTCGTGGAGGTGACAAAGATCGGGAAGGATACCTATCTGAGCCAGGTGATCGAACTCGTGCGGAAAGCCCAGGAGAGCAGGTCCCGGGCACAGGACCTTGCAAACCGGGCAGCCCTCCTCCTCACCCTGATCGCCCTCTCGGTCGGTGCGATCACCTTCTTTGGCTGGTTTCTCCTTGGCGAGAGCCTGGATTTTGCGATTGAACGGATGGCTACCGTCATGGTCATCGCCTGCCCGCATGCCCTCGGCCTGGCGGTCCCGCTTGTCGTTGCCGTCTCGACCACCCTTGCGGCAAAATCCGGTCTCCTGATCAGGGACCGGCAGGCCTTTGAGCGGGCAAAGGACCTCCAGGTGATCGTGTTTGACAAGACAGGAACCCTCACACGGGGGATTTTTGGAGTCACCGACATTCTCCCCTTCGGGGCATGGGAAGAGGACGAGATGCTGAGGAGGGCCGCCTCACTGGAGGCACATTCGGAGCACCCCATCGCACGCGGGATCATGCGGAGCGCTGAAGAACGGAATAGTGATCTGATCGCTCCTGAACACTTCAGGGCCATTCCCGGGAAAGGGGTGGAGGGAGAGATTCAGGGTATTCTCACGCGGGTTGTGAGTCCCGGATACCTGGAAGAGGCAGGGATACCGATCCAGGACCAGAGGGTGGAGAAGGTCGCATCGCAGGGAAAGACAGTGGTGTTTGTGCTCCAGGAGAGGACTGTTATCGGGGCACTGGCGCTGGCAGATATCATCCGTGGTGAATCCCGCGAGGCGATCTCCCGTCTCAATGGCATGGGGATCAGGAGCATGATGCTCACGGGGGACAACCGGTTTGTTGCCCGGTGGGTGGCGGAAGATCTTGGGCTTGCCGATTACTTTGCCGGGGTGCTCCCTCACGAGAAGTCAGGAAAGATCAGGGAAGTCCAGGAGCAGTACCGGGTGGGTATGGTCGGTGACGGGATCAACGATGCCCCTGCCCTGGTCCAGGCAGATCTGGGAATAGCGATCGGGGCAGGAACCGATGTAGCGGTCGAGAGCGCAGATATCGTGCTGGTCCGGAGCGATCCGCGGGATGTTGCCGATATCATCGCGCTGTCGATAAAAGCACATGTATCCCCAGGGCTTGGTCAGTTGAGAGAAATTTCCTTGGCCATATCAGGACTCTCATAATCCCTTGAAGAACATCCCGAACGCTTGATCCGGGAGATGCCAGGGCTGTTATAAGGGGGGAACGCTCCCTGCCGGAAATGTAATGTTTATTTTACATTACTATCGAATACGTACGAGACGACTCATGGAAATACCCCGCTGGCTGAAACGTGGACTTGCCAGTATTATCGGATCTGCAGGTCTTGCATACCCGGTCTGTGCGACAATCTGCCCGAGGGGGAGAGGGTACTGCCCGTACCCGGGCCGATGTTTCTTGTATACGGATGTCGATGCCAACGCCATTTGCGATTATACCCCCCGTTCGGTCACCACCGCCCCGACCGCAGCCAGCCCCGCTCCTGTTGCCTCCCCGGTCCCGGAGGTGACCTCCTCCTTATCAGCGCCGGTCACCTCCTCTGTCACACCGGCTGCGACGGTCTCTTCCAATGCCTCCGTTCCATTCACTCCAGATACAGGATTTTTCCTCCCGGATGGTCTGTTCATGGGAGCGGTGGTAACCGTCATTCTCCTGGTCCTGTTCTTCTTCCTCTTCAGGTCAGGGGTCCTCGGGCCCCGCCTCCAAAAAACCGTTCCAGCTCTCGGGGCGTCGGCATTGTTTGCCCTTGGGATCGGGGAGATGGTCACCTATCTCCTGCTCGGCGAGGAGACGCTGGCGTCCGCTTTCGCTGTCATCTACCTGCTTGCAGGAACGTTGCTAGCTGCCGTTGTCTGGAAGAGCCGGGCTATGTCGCGGAAGGTCGCGGTCGGAACCGTGATGATGAGTGCTCTCTTTGGCTTTATCATCCTCGCCCCGCTGATGCCGATGGAGTTTCCCGGGATCGTGAGTATCGCGACCTCCGGCCAGACCCTGGCCCCGGGGATCATCGGGATCCTGGCAGGGATCGGGCTCGTTCTCCTCGTCGGGAGAACCTTCTGCGGCCATCTCTGCCCGGTCGGATCGGTGCAGGAGCTGGCATGGAACGTGCCGGGGAAGAAGATCGATATCAGGAAAACGCGATATCTTGAAGTGCTCCGAGCCGGGGTATTTGTAGCAACCGTTATCGGAGCCCTCTTTTATGTGAACCTGATGGAGTATACCGGGATCTACGATTTCTTCTCGCTGACCCTCTCCATAGGGCTCGTTGTATTTCTCGTGCTGCTTCTCCTTTCCATATTGGTATACCGGCCGGTCTGCCGTGGGATCTGCCCGTTCGGCCTGTTCTTCTCCATCCCTGCCCACTTCAGCCTCTTCCGCCTGCGGAGGACCAGTGCCTGCATCAGCTGCAAAAAGTGCGAGAAGGCCTGCCCAGCCCATGTTGCCGGGCAGGATTCCTCGAAGCGGGAGTGCTACCTCTGCGCCCGGTGCACGGCTGCCTGCCCGGTACCGGGTGCCCTGGTCTATAAAAGGTGAGATTTCAATCCGCGGCTGCCACTCCAGGGTGAAGAACACGATAAAAGACCGGGTGACATGGTCAAAGGAACCGGGTGACCTGGTCAGCCAGTCCCTCCTCCAGCCCGGCCATGAGTGCTGATAACACCTTTCACCCGTCGGCTGAGCCGGGATACAAACAACGGATGAGTCATCCGGGTATTC
>JAEAME010000431.1_pt1 | contig 43770 bp, 43 predicted proteins | sample 8958731 | NCBI WGS metagenome assembly JAEAME01 (sample SAMN16933194, study PRJNA681113) | bioreactor sludge metagenome | isolation source: anerobic bioreactor sludge (Control) | place: India:Bengaluru | collected 2018-10-24
GACATCCTGGCCGGCGCCGCCAGCGCCATCATCGTAGTTTAAGTATAGGGGTGCGATATTTGATTTGATATCCATGCCGCTGCTGGCGTCTGCCACGCTGAAGGTGAGAGTTCTCGCCGCGGGCAGGTAAGTATCATTGGTAATAATTAGCTGACCTTGATTTGTTCCTGAACGTGAAATATTCAAATCGCCCTGAATCTGCGTTTCAGTTCCGGTGTCACCGGCAGAGATATACAGCGTGCTGCCGGCATACTCCACGTGCGGATGGACGGCGCTAGGATCATTATTTGACCAAAAAACACCCCGGTCGTTGGTTATAAAAAATAAGTTGCCGCTGGTTATGCTAAAAACATCGCCGCCTAATGTTAAGCTGCCCTGCTTGGTCTGAGCCGCGCCTGAAACATTGATCGGCGCCGCCACATTGCCGCCGGGCGGCGGAGTGTTTGGTGAAGTCCATTCGGCCTCAACTGCTTTTATACTTATTAAACTTAAAATACTTAAAAAAGCCACTAGAAGAGTTAGTCTAGCGGGTCTTATGGCTTTTTTAAAGAAGCCCATTTTTTTCATATTTTCTATATATTTATTAATTTATTTTAATTACTAATTTATGTTTTTCATTATTATTATATCAGAAAATAAGATAAAAATCAAGTCTTGGTGAATAATTTTAATTATTTTAAGCTCTTTAACAAATTTCTGATGGTTTTTTCATCATTCCACGGTATTTTTTTGCCGTTTCTGATAACCATATTTTGTTCTGAACCTTTGCCGGTGACTATGACTATGTCACCGGGTGCTGCCAGTTTAATGGCTTTTTTGAGGGCTTCTTCCCGGTCGAGAATTTTAAAATAGTGCTGGCCCTCAATCTTTGAATTATTTCTAATTATCCCTTGCCCTACCTCGTTTATTATTTCCATCGGATCGTCGTCATACGGATCCTCGTTAGTCAAAATTATATAATCGGTATAGCGAGAGGCTAATTCGCCCAAAATAGGTCTTTTGCGTTTGTCGCGGCCGCCGCCCTGAGAGCCGAGCACGCTGATAATTTTTCTCGGCTGGAAAGATTTCAATGCCTGGTATACCAGCTCCAGTCCGGCTGGCTCATGCGCGTAATCAACGATTATTTTAAAAGACTGGCCTTCGTCTATCGGCTGCATCCGGCCGGGAACACCCGGGAGGTCATGCAAGGCGCTGATCATTTTTTTCAAAGGAATATTCTGGGACAACCCGACGCAAATTGCGGCTAAGGCGTTGATGGCGTTAAATCTGCCCAGCAGTTTCAGCTTGACTGAGTTCCCTTCAGTGGTGAAAGCCACGCCGTTTTTGTCTTCAGAGATATTGCTGCCGCTGATAATATTTACCTCTTTTTTTTCTGGTGGCAAACTTTTTGTCGTGAAGCCGTATTTTTTCTGAGCCGGAAAAGACAGAAAATAATCGGCGTTTGGATCGTCCAAGTTGACTATTGCCGTTTTCGTGGCTTCCGGCTTGTATTGATGGTTGATTGATTTAAAAAGTTTTCCTTTGGCTTCTTTGTATTTTTCAAATGAACCGTGGGACTCAATATGCTCGGGAGTCAGATTAGTAAAAACCGCCACGTCGTAATAGATGCCCCAATGCCGGTATTGCTTAATACCCTCTGACGTTGTTTCAACAATAGCGTACTGACATTTTTCCCTGACCATTCTTCTGAGAAAAGACTGCAGGCTGAGCCGGCCGCGCATGGTCATTTTGGTGTCATTAAGCCATTCGGTCCGGCCGATCTTAAAATTGACCGTTGACGTGTGGCCGACCTTAAAACCCGCCGCCTCAAGAATCCGGGCTGACATATTTACCACCGTTGATTTACCGTTGGTTCCGGTCACGCCGATGACTATTAGATGGCGCGATGGGAAAGCGTAAATCAACGCTGCCAAAAAAGCGAGAAAAAAATGATACCAGGAAAGCAATGAGGCCGGAAGCATTCTTTTTAATAGTCGTTTCATTGATGTGAAGCCAGATTTATTCCTTGTTTAAAAGTGTCGGCATAGGCTAAATATTCTTCATATATAATCGTGCCCTCGCGGTTGAAAAATCTCACAACTGGATTACCGTCAGAACGAACAGCGGCAACAATCTCTGCCCGGCCATCAGCTTGGTAGTCAGAGGTTGCTATGCTTATTCCTCCTCGAAAATCCGGTGAAAAAGCCATAAAACCGGGATGTTCGAGCTGTACGGTCTGATCTGGTTGACGCCCGAATATTCTGATATGCGGACCGCCAGCCGCCGCGACTCCGGTAATGATTTCATCACGGCCATCACCGTCAACATCACCGCCGGCAATGGTCACGCCGCCGCGGAAATTCTCGTCATAAGCCATTAAACCGAGAATGACCGGTACAAACACCTTGTTTCTAAAGCCGAATATTCTGATATGCGGACCGCCGCGGCTTAACGGAGCGGTTATAATTTCACCCATACCATTGCCTTCAAGATCAGCGATGGCTATGGAAATGCCGCCGCGGAAACTCTCGTCATAAGCCATGAAGTTTTCCGTAGTCGGAATAAATTCACCTGAGCGATAGCCAAAAATTCTGACATTCGGACCGCCGCCAGCCATGGGCGCGGTCACGATTTCTGCTTTGCCGCCGTCAACATCGCCAACTGCGATATTTATTCCGCCCCGAAAACCAGAGTCATAAGCAAAAAAGTCTTTTTCAAAAGTGCCGGTAATTGAAAAAATACGTATATGCGGACTGCCGTCCGGTCCGGGCGCAGTTACTATTTCATCCTTGCCATCGCCGTCCACGTCGCCCAGAGCAACATTAACTCCGCCTCGGAAATTAGAAGCATAGGCGAAGAAATTGGCAGTCTCGGTCCCGTTGGTGGAAAATACTCGGACATGCGGACCGCCACCCTGGTTGGCGCCAACAACCACCCGGCGCGTATCTAAATTATAAGTAGCTGTTTTTAACGATTCATTGTTTCCGGCTATGTCGCGTGAGTAGTAACTGAGCACATGAGTTCCTTCGGGCGGAGAAAAAGGGGCTTCGTAAACAGAATATTCATTATCGTCCCAACGATAATGCGTTGAGAGGATGCCGGACAAATTGTCTATAGCTGAAAGTGTTATCTTTGGGGCGGCGAGGAAATAATTGTTATCGCCATCAGGTTCTCTATTTTGTGAAAGAGTGGTGGTTGGCGCGGTTGAGTCGCCGTTAATCAAGTCAAAAGCAGCGGCCAGATCAATCAGTCCGTATCCATGGCCAGTATCATAGCCGGCCGCTCCCAGATCTTTAGCGGTCGACTCTAAAATTGACTGCACGTTATCAGACGGAACACCGGCCGCCAGTAATAAGGCGGTTGCGGCCGAAACATGCGCAGTTGAGGAAGAAGTGCCTTTGACCCAGATGTTTGTAAAGTCAGTATAGTCAAGCGCTCCGCCAGCCATGCCGCGAAAAGACTGCTGGACAATACCGTCCGGAATGCCATCGTTGTTTTGATCAATATTAATATTGCCGCCCGGAGCCATCAAGTTAAGCCCGGGCCCGTAGTTGGCATAACTGGGACGCGTCTCATCGTACTGGGTGGCGCTGACGGCAATAACATCTTCGTGGCTGGCTGGTAATTGCAGCGTGCCATCACCAGAATTACCCGCGGCCGCAACTAAAATTATTCCTTGCCCAGCCGCCTCAGACAGAGCGTTATTATAAGCAGAATCGGCGGTGTCAGTCGAACCAAAACTCATGTTGATTATATCGGCGTCGTGTTTCATGGCGTATTCCAATCCTTCTATTATAACGTCGGTTGTCCCGGAACCGTTAGCGCCCAGCACTTTAATGGGCATAATTGTTGTTTCAAAAGCCAGGCCAGCCGCGGCAACGCCATTATTAGTAGATTGAGCTATAGTACCGGCCATGTGCGTGCCATGACCATTGTCGTCATTCGGGTGTCTGTCGTTATTTACAAAATCATAGCCGTTTGCAAAACGGGTGTTTTCAAGGTCCGGAGCCTGAATAAACTGACCATAATTTTCGTAAGCCACACCAGTATCAATAATCGCTACTATTATACCTGGATCGCCGCCCCGTTTTGGCGCGGTAGTATCCTGATCCCATGCCGCCTCAGCTTTTATCTGTTTAAAATTCCATTGGTAGTTATACATAGGATCGTCGGGGGTGAATGAGGAAATGGTATAGATATAATTAGGCTGGACATCAAGGATAGCGTTGTCGCGCTTAAGCCTGTTAACAGCTTCAGTTACAGTTTCGTTGTCGTTCAGCACGGCTTTGATCAGGCCGGTGTTGGATAACTTATGCATATTCTTTACGTCTAGCTGACTTGATAGAGTCGGGCTGCTAATTTGAGCTAATTCAGGCTTAAGCCTGACTATAATTTGTCCATCGACGTAATTCCCGGTTTTGGCGCTGGCTTGACTGGCTGAGCAGAGTATTAAGATTAAACCTAGACTCAGGGCGCTGAATATTATTTTTTTCATAGATTAAAATAATCAATTCTGACATACTGATTGTAGCATTTACTCGCGAAATGTTAAATTTAAATTTAATTTTTTGACAGAAACAACGCTTACTGCTAAGTTGGTCGTGGTCGGTCGGTTTTATCCAGTAGCCCAAAGGAGGAGATCATGAAATTACAAAATGAACAGGCTATTACTCTGTTCCGGGTGAAGAAGCAAGGCAAAAGCGAGACAGAGCCCTTTGAACTGACTCCAGGTGTCAACGATTTCCAGGAGATGCCGAACCCTACCGGCGGATCCGCTGGACAGCCTTGGTTAGTGCTTCAGTCCGATCCGTTGATCGGTATGGCTAAGCCGGCTCTGCTTCGGAAGCTCGGAGTGAGCGTGCTTGAGTAACCACCCGCATCACAGCCGGTAATGAGAAGTCGTACTTTTTTTCTAGGCCGTTTGGTTTTACCATCGGCTTTTTATTTGACTTTCAAGCGTGTTTGAAGATAGACTTAAAACGTGCCGTCAAAAAGCTTGTCTCCAAAAAAGTGATGGGCCAGACGATGGCAAAAAGGGGCTTTTATAAAGGCCCCTTTTTAGGCAAAAAAAAGAGACCCGAAGATCTGCAGGAGATAGGGTACACCAACCCCAGTGATTTAGTGGTCGGTACAACAATCCTGAGGTATCCATGCGTTGAGTCAAGAGGCAATTAGAGTCAGCCTCATACCCTCCGCCGGTCCTGTTGGAAAGTGTACCGTCTTTTGAAAAGCTCTCCCCGATCTCCGGGTCGTTGAAAAGAAATGCGATTCGTGGAATGTACGCAAAAACAGATTATAATATATAATCGTATTTGTCAAAGCCTATTTTAGGTATTTATCCACCAGCTCTTTGGTGGCTGGTTCATCCGGTACCCAGTAATATAGATCAGCATTGAATTCAGGCGTATATATATAGTCACCGCTGCCCGGTATGAAGTTAGTATAGGTATTGATCAGATCAAATTTGCCCCAGCGCCTGACATAAGTCGCTAGGCCAAACTGATACGTGGCCAGCTTATTATACTTTAGCCTGGTTTGCGGATGGGAGTTAAAAAAATTATATAGCGTTTTAGCTGTGCTGGCGTCAGTGATTTTTTTCCCGAACTCCAGAAATATTTCCCGCTGATCCTGAGTCCGGGCAAAATCTCCACCCTCACGATAGCGGTTGCGGACTATTTTCAAAGCCGCCTCGCCGTCCAGACGGCCGTCTTCAGTGTCAACGCCGCCGAATTCATCAATTATTTCTTTAAAACTTTCGAATGTGAATTCAACTGTGGCGTGGATTTTTATATCCAGAAGATCTTCTACGGTGTCTTTGGTTAGGTCAATGCTGCCTAAGACATCGTTTTCCCTTTCACCTAGAGCGTAGGCGTGGGTTATTTTCTGCATACCAAAGTCTGTCATTTCAACCTTAGTGTCTCGAGGAATTGTTATTAAGCTTAGAGGTTGGTTGGGAGATTTCGGAACAGAAAACACCATAAGAACATCGGAACGAGCTTGTTCTGTTTCACGCTGGTCCGAACCTATTATCAGCACGTTGTATCTGCTGGGAGCAGTGAAATAAAACCAAGCGAAAACAACAAGAATAGCTATTATCAACAGCAGGACGATTAAAATCACTATTTTTGCTGGTTTGGGTAAAATCATTGATTAGTATTTTGATAAGACATAGTGAGTATTATACCGGTTTGTTTATTATTTGAGAAGATTAAATAACCCTCCTCCGGTCAGCAACACCCCCGTCGTCATGCCGGACCGGGATCCGGCATCTCAAGTATCCGCCTAAGTTATTTACGGTGGCTAAAGTTTTCGTAAGATAGTTATTATTTATACCTTTAGTCTCTCTCTAATAATACCTCTAGGTAAATAAAAATGCGCCGACCTATAGAAGATCGGCGCGGACCGTGGAGTATTACTAGCAGCGCACGACGGTCCGGAGTGCCCGGGTGACTTCGGCGACGTCGTTGGCCGTATTCGCGCTTGACTGAGCCGCATTGTTAACCGTGCAGCAATCGCGCGCGTTCACCTGGATCCTTCCCGAGTTGTTGGCGACATCGTAGTTCTTGGCGAAGGAGTTGGCCGCCGCGACAAGGGTGTTGGTCCGGACCTCCGACCGAACGATGTTGGGGTGACCGGGGATTGCCGCATTCCGAACCTGGTCGATCGCCTCGACGTTGCCGTTCACCACGACTTGTTCGTTCAGCATCGCGATCTGGGGGGTCGCGGTCACGTCGACCTTCTCGACCACCATCGCGCTTCCGGAAATGAACATGATCGCCACGACGGCGATCAGTGGGACAAGGAGCAAGAACTTCCTCATCATCGAACCTCCTTGTGTTGAGGAACCACCATCGCTTGTGCTTCGCACCGATGTACCACAAAGGCATAAAAAATAGCCTTCATTAAGGAGGCTAACACAAAAACAAAAATTAGGTAAATCCCAAACTATCTAATAAGTTTTTTAAATGATTGTTTTATCTTCTGGTTCGTCAGTATCTTTTAAATCTTTTGAAAACTTTTTCTTGATAATCTCGACTTTATTTTCCACCTCAGACAGCTTTTTCTTGAGTTCCTGGGCCAGCGCCAGGCCGCGTTCGAACCTTTCCAAACCCAGGTCAAGACTGACTTCGCCTGATTCCAGCTGTTCGACTATTTGCTCTAATTCTTTAAATTGCTGTTCAAAGTTCTTGGCTGTAGATTTTTTTGGCATATTATTCTTTATTAGTAATTTTTGAATCTATTTTACCTTTAGCTAACCGGGTAGTTATCTGATCATTGATGGTTACCTGATCGCTTGATTTGACGATAGCGCCATCTGACGATATCGTCATTGAATACCCGCGAGCCAAAACCCGCTCCGGGCTAAGCGACCGTAGTATTTTTTTCAGACTGGCTAATCCGTCAGCCCGCTGTCTCAAAGCACTGTTAAGTCCGGCGATCATCCGGCCGACACTATTGGTTATATCGCTTTGATAATGGGCAAGTTGCTGATGATATAGCCAGAAGTGTTTTTGGAAACTGGCTGCCAAGTCGCGAAAACGGCGGATTCTTTCCAGAAAAACTGATTCTATCCTCCTCACCGACTCGTCAATTTGTTGATTTAAGCCATACAACCGGTCGATCAGCGACCTTGCCGTATGGTCAGTCAGCGTGTTGATCTGAAACAATATTTCACCTCGGTCAGGCACCACTCGCTCGGCGGCATTGGAGGGAGTTGAGGCCCGGACATCAGATACCAGATCGGCAATGGTCACGTCGCGTTCATGGCCGACTCCGCAGACCACTGGTATGCGCGAGCTAAATATAGCCCGGGCTACTTCCTCTGAGTTGAATGCCTGAAGATCTTCCAGTGAACCGCCGCCGCGCGTCAGAATAATCACCGATGGTTTTACCACCTCATTTTGATATCTGATTGCTCCGACTATTTGATTGATAGCCGCTTGCCCCTGCACGCCGACCGGAGTCAAATATATTTCCAATCCGCCCCAGCGGTTGTTTAAAATCCTTAAAACATCGGTATAGGCGGCGGCGTCGGGCGAAGTAACCAGCCCAATGGTATCGGGAAACTGCGGTACTAGCCTCTTGCGTTCTGGGGCAAATAATCCTTCTTTGTCCAATTGTTTTTTTAATAGTTCAAAAGCTCTTTGCAGCGCTCCTTCGCCAACCGGTTCAACGCTCTGAACCCGAACATGAAAACGCCCGGAATTTTGAAAAAGCGAAGGATAACCAGTGACTTTTACCTCCATACCATTCTCGATCGCAGTCTGCAACTGCCATTTCATCATGAAGCAGGTCAAGCGTGATGATTTATCCTTTAATTCAAAAAAAACCAGAGTCTCTTTAGCGATGTTAAAACCAGAAACCTCGCCTTGAATAATTACCCGGCCAACGGCTGTTTGAAGATGGGTTCTGACTATAGTGACAAACTCACTGACGGTCAGGGCTTTGGTAAGGGTGGTAGCCATTATTTTTTACCTATTCTTTTAATCAGTTCATCAATTCTTTTTTTCTGTTGGTCAAAATTGTGAAAGTCGCGGCGAATTCTGGCTTTTTCTTGCCGCAAGTATTTTCTTATTCCTTTGCTTAATCTTTTTCTGGACATAGAAGTATTATTGCAGAAAATTGAGAATAACAAAAGATGCCGCGAACAATAACGTCGGTGCTGTTGTCATCCTGAACTAGATTCAGAAAGACAGTTACGCGACAACTTTGATTTATCTTTTCTCGACTAGGTAAGTTGAGGTATTTTTATCCCAGATCAAGGTGTAATCTATGTAGTTATGCTCAAACTTAGCTGGACCGTATATGCGAGCTTCACGCAAAAGCACTTTAGCCTCGCCGGGATCCAGGTGATCCAGGTAGGCGACGGCTTTGTCATCGCCTTTGATTAGATAACCGTTTACTCTAACTGAACCCATAATATTTTAGATTATTTTGTTAATCAGAGCATCCTAAGTTGTGCTGCATCCAAGACCAATCAAGTAGATTTCCATAAGGATCTCCCGCACTTGATGTTAAATAAGCGCAGTTTGTAAATACGCTAAATGAACCTCCTCTTCCAACGCGCAGCACGGGCGAATTTACTGAATTAATATCATTGACCATGCTGGTTGGTAGGTTTGAATAATCTCTATTCCCATCTTGCCAAATATCATTTATTTCATCAACATAGCTGCCACCATAATAGTTCAGCGGGTTGCTGATAGTAGCATATTCATAGAAGGCCTCAGTATGAACGATAGGGATTGATAGTCGATCATTAACTAGGAGCCCCCAAGAAAGACCAGTAAGCCAATCAGGTATTCTATGTATGCCGTTTTCGTCTACGTAAAACCATTCGTGGCGCGAAGTGCTTATGGTTTGGCGGTTGAAGTGTGAAGCCGATAGATTAGAATACCAGCCAAAAGCCACTTCATCTAGCCAGGCATTTAGACGGCTGAGTGGGGTATTGTGGTCAACGTGAAACTGAAGCTCGTCACAACGGGCATTTCTTCCCCAGCGCAAGACGTAAGAATAATTTAGCTGGAATGTGTGATCCGGATTGAGCGTATAAACATGCTGATCGTCAGCCATTGCTTGTGAATCAACCATATAACAATTACCAGCCGTGTAGTATTCATTTCCATGCCTCCATTTTCCGGCTTCAACCCGAGACGCCGGGATTGCCGCCAAGAGTAAAACAAAAGTCAATAGGGTAATTTTTTTCATTTTCCTTCCTATTTTAATAATGAACAATTTTATTATACATTAATTAATAAAACCTGACCAAAGCCTTGATTTTTTTATAAAAACATCGGATCTGCCCGATAATGAGAAACAAAGGTTAATTAATCTAGTGGATAACAAGGGCTGGAATAATGAGGTTCAAGATAATATCCTATCGGCCATCCAAAAAGCCGATCGCGCCTTTGAGTTTCTCGATCTCGGTGCTGGCAGAGGACAAGATAGTTTATTCATGGCTAGGAATGATTGGCGCGTGGTTGCGGTGGAAAAATCCGCAAAAGCGATAGAAAAGATGAAAAGTGCGCCAGGATTTAATGGCTTGCCGATAGAAAAACGTCAGGTAATGGTGGAAGATTTTACCATCGAAAAAAATAGATATTCAATAATTCAGCTTAATAATGTATTACAATTAGTAAAAAGGGAAAAGGCACTCGGAATTCTCACGCTTGTAAAGGGCAATGTCAGGTCAGGCGGTTATATAATTGTTTCTGGTTTTACGGTTCATGAACCTTCATATAAGAATCATAAAGATTTGTGTTATTTTAATGACGGTGAATTGCGTGAATTATTTTCTGATTTCAGGATACTGTTTTATCAAGAAATATTGGTTCATGATCCGGGACATCCGGAAAAAGAATACCCACATCAGCATTGGATTGTGAGGTTGTTAGCTCAGAAAGACGTAGGTGGATAACCCTCTCTTGACGCCATTAATCAAGGAGTTATTCTGTAGATAGAAAGAGACGGGCTTTCCTCGGCTCTTTTTGTTTAAATACGTTAATCAACGACGACGGGACGTTCCCAGTACTTCATAAAGTATTGGGCAGGTTTTCCGTCGTTTTATTGTTCTTTGACACATCAACAGCGAAAGGGGGTGAATAAGGAGTCACCGTTTTTCTTTGATCTTGGCAAAACTAGTAGTTTTCGGTATTCCTGGAATGAAAGGAAGGTAAAGAAGATGAGGCATTTCTGGTCCATTGGACCGCCAATCCTGGCGATTCTCACGCTCGGCCTGATCGTCCTTGCGGGCTGTAGTGGGGAGGAGGGCGCAGAATCGATTGTTGAGCCAGAAACAATTCAATCTGAGTGCTTTGCGATCAAGTTTGATCAGGCACTCACTTTTGAGGAGCTGGCCTTACTGTCTGCAAAGTACGATCTCTCTGTTGAGGAAATTAGAGGAGAATTCGAGGACTTTACCTGGGGCTACTCGGTATCAGGTCGAGATTTACTGGAGGTAAAACCGGATTTTCTGAAGGAACACAGGAAGTTTCTCGAGTTGATGTCAACATATGTGGGTGGTGTTGATTCTGTCGATAAGTTGCTAGTGGAAGCGAGCAGTCTCTGTTCGGAATTGCTTGCTAGAGGTGGCTCAGATGTTCTGATTGAACCGATTGTTGTTTTTCGAGGCAAGGTCGACGAGAACTTGCTTAAATCACCCGCAGTAACTTTGAGAGATGACATTGTTGTTTTCCCGCCTGGACGAGAGCTGGATTCAGAAGTATCTCCCGAAACACCAGCGGGTGCGCCTCAGTCTTATTGGCATGAACGCTGGGCTCCATATGGCGGGTCATCAAAGGTAACGCAATGGTTGACACTACAGACATTTGCTTTTAACAACACCTCTGATTTCACCTACACGAGAACCTATGAGCACGAAACACAGATTTACGACCGTAACTTTGCTGATTATGCCGGCTATTGGGCAACAAACATGCCCTATGGGTACAAAGACACGCAGTATGGGGACAGCATCGACAATTTCACCGTTGGTTGCGCTCGCGCCGAACGGCTGAGTGCTTTTACCACTTATTGGACCTATATGTCATTGTCTCCGCAGTCATCTCCTACCGCCCTTTGTCGTATCAAAGGGCAGATTGGGCACCGTTATCCCAGCTGGTGTTACTCAACATGGTGTATTTTCCCAGATGCCACCAGCGGATCATTGGCTTACCTAGCCCTCCCCAATTACGGGGTTTGTTGGCAGTATTAACGCCATTGGGGACAATAATTTTGTCCCCCTCTTTTATCCTTCGTTTTAAATGATATATTAACAAATGTACAATAATTGCATGAAACAAACTCAAGGAAAACCGAAATTAATTAATAAGTTTCTATTAGCTATTTTAATAATATTTATAGTTCTGGCTATAATTTTTCCATTTTTTTATAAAAACAGCGTATCGGGTCTGGGAATTTTAAATACAGAAGCAGATGAAATAATCCAAGGAGTAAAAATACATTTTGATAACCCTTTTCAAAGAATGTTTGTATTTTCATATCAGATTGTTGAAAAAGATTCTAATAAATATTTAGTAGTCGGAAGAAGCCTTTTTGGACTTCAAGTTGTTAAGGCAAGCTACTCAATAAGTAATGGATTTATAGAGACAGTCAAATAAAATAATTCACAATTAAATTAGAAAAACAACAGTGGATAACCCTTCTTGATACCTTTAATCGAGGAGTTATTCTGTAGATAGAAAGAGACGGGCTTTCGGGTCTGTCTTTTGTGTTTTTTGGACAATTATCCATTGATATATCTATAATTAATATGACGGGTAAGAAGGGTATAAAGTGAAAAATATCATCAAGGTATTATTGTTCCTGTTGTTTGTTGGTTTGCCGTTGGCCGTCTCCGCGTACAATTACGCCGGATATCGCTGGGGCGGTTCGTGGCCAACACCAACAGTGGATTACACCAATGTTCAGCTAAACGCTTGGCGGAATGTTATCAATCAAGCGCGAAATGAGTGGAATGGGACAGGTGCTAGGTTCACTTTTGGCCTCGGTAGCTCGAATAATAAGATATCGGTGACATATAATCCTGGTTCAAATGCCCTGGCGACAACCAGCATTTACCGGCAATATGGCTGGTGGGGAAATGTTGTAAAGTGTACGGTATCAATTAATATTGCCCATGATTTCAATCCGCCATTCGGCAATGGATATAATCTAGCCACAGTTATGCGGCACGAATTCGGTCACTGGCTTGTGCTAAACCATACTAATCCACCAAGTTTGATGCAGCCTTCGCTGGGTCGTGGCGAGGTACGGTACATCGGCAACGATGACCGCAATGGCATCAGGGCGATTTACGGGAGTAATTAACATGACTACAAAAAGGCAAATTATACGTTTAATGATTCTCATTGCGGTAATCGGCGTAATCTTTCTGGGAGGCCGTGAGCTTTACTACGCCAAATCAATCCATCAAAGCAATCTATTGGCATACGCTACATTTCAGGAGATTGCGGATGAGTCAGAAATCATTGTCCAGGGAACCTTCACGAAAAAGCTCGGCTCCTACCGGACAATCGAAAATGACGAGATCATGGTATACACGCGTTGGCAATTTGAAGTTGAGAAAGCCTATAAAGGCAATCCCGGTGGCGAGTTAACCTTGAAAACTGCGGGCGGAAGAGTCGGATTAACCGAGCTTGTCGTCGAGGACACGCCGGAAATTACGCTGAAAAAGCCGGTCGTAATATTTATTTCGAAGTCGGATGATGATTACATCTTACGGTTCAGCGGGATGGGTTATTATGATGTTGAGCGCGATGGACAGGGCAACGAAATATTGGTTCAACTATTGTCGAAGGAAACGAAAACATTTGAAGAACTAGCAACTGTTTTACAGTAGAGAAATACGGTATCAGAAAAACCGAGGGGAAAACAGCTCCTCGGTTTTTGTTAGCGCACACACATTTGACTTTTCCGCTAATTTTTATGGGGTGGATAACCCTCTCTTGACGCCATTAATCAAGGAGTTATTCTGTAGATAGAAAGAGACGGGCTTTCCTCGGCTCTTTTTGTTTAAATACGTTAATCAACGACGACGGGACGTTCCCAGTACTTCATAAAGTATTGGGCAGGTTTTCCGTCGTTTTATTGTTCTTTGACACATCAACAGCGAAAGGGGGTGAATAAGGAGTCACCGTTTTTCTTTGATCTTGGCAAAACTAGTAGTTTTCGGTATTCCTGGAATGAAAGGAAGGTAAAGAAGATGAGGCATTTCTGGTCCATTGGACCGCCAATCCTGGCGATTCTCACGCTCGGCCTGATCGTCCTTGCGGGCTGTAGTGGGGAGGAGGGGGTAGAAACGGTAATGGAGCCAGAGGTGGAGGATAGTGGTTTTTTTCCTCCTCAACCTCAGGTAATCGGAGCATGGCTTTCTGTTGCTTGGCCCCTTGGTCCTGAAAACCCAAACAACTGGACTGGTTGGCAAGAGTCCAGAACGAGTGGTGCAAGCGGTAGTTTTTGTGGTGGTACGCGGAGCTGGACGCACTCCGGTGCTGATTACATGGCGCGTGATCTCAACAAATCCGGCTGGAGCGACTACGGTAAGAACGTCTATGCCGGAATTAACGGCAGAGTTGTTCAGGCGATTTCTCCGAATGAGTGGAACCATGGTTACGGTGGTACTGTAGTGGTATATGATCACAGTCGACGCGTTGCGCTTCGGTTTTCACACTTATCGGAGGTTGCAGTTTCCCACAACCAGATTGTTACCTTTCGGACTCGTATTGGCAAGGTCGGAAATTCCGGGAACTCAACTGGTCCCCACCTCCATCCCGCGGCCTATGAGAACATCGACAATTTCAACGGAAACGATCCGGTCATTCCGACGCTGTGTGATTCGGAATGGTACACCTGTGGTACTTACTTCTACTGTTGGCAGTAGAAATCGTCCGCTGGGGGAGTAGTTGATAATTACTCCCCCATTTATTCCATCAATTATATGAGTTATACTTAATATATAAGCTAACATTATATGAAAACTATCAAAACAGTAAAGATAACATTGGCGGCATTGATACTTATTTTATTTATTTTAATTGGAATAACTTATTATTATTCATCAAAAACTTGCGTAAATGAGATAGATAATTCAATTATAAGTATTTCGATTGATAACGATAATAATGTTTATACAAATAAACAGGAGGGTTATATAATAGAATTAGAGCGTGATTGGTCACTCGATCCATATCTGGGCCCGAAGACCATTTCATTTCTAGACAGTCGGGCTATGGCATTAAGTGCCAAAGATAGTGGGCTAACGGCTGGTATGAAAATCAGTATTCTAAGTTATCCATTGAGTAATAATGAGAATGCGGATAGGTATATTCAGGGAAAAATCACCGAATCAAGGCCTTATCTAATAGATCAGAAAGAAATATCAATAGATGGTCATATGGTTCAGCAAATAACCGAAAACGCGCTCGGCTACCAAATTGCAACATTTATTCCTAAAGATAATTCGGTAATTACAATTGTTGGTTATATTGCAGAACAAGAACAGCATGATTCATACACGGAGATATATGATGATATTATAAGAACTTTTGAATTTATCGATTAACCCCTATGTCTAAAAACTATTATTTATTTTGTCAGTTTAATAAAAACAGCAATCACTAATATTATTAACTATGAATCCATGAGGCAGGCAACTATTATCTTAGTTATAGTCTTCGGGATATTTTTAGGATTAGGTATCAATACCGCGCAAGCAAGCATTGCCGATTATGAAGGGAGTATTCTCCTCGACGTAGAGCGCAATGGAGAGGCGTATTATATTTACCAGGGACATAAGTACTATCTGGGCAGACCGGCGCAGGCTTTTGAGATAATGAAGCAATTGTCATTAGGAATATCAGAAAACAACTTCCGGACCGGTCTAAAACAAGTAAATGATATTTGGCAGGTATATCGCGTGATCAATATAAGACTATATCCATATATCCAGGGGAGAATAATACTGCGTCCCCAGGCCAATAGTGAAGCATATTATGTGACACCAAATCTCTTAGCCAGCAACGGATATTCTGCCGAATATCTTGGTAGGCCATATGACGCTTTTAGAATAATGACAAAATATGGACAAGGAACGCATTCAGTATTTATTGATTCAATTCCAAATGGTAGCTTATAGACCCACCAGATCCGGTATTACTATCTATCATAAAAAATAATTGATCAAACAGAACGCCTCGGCGATAAATACGGCTCAGCCTGTCCGGCTTCAGCCCGAGACGCCGGGATTGCCGCCAAGAGTAAAACAAAAGTCAATAGGATAATTTTTTTCATTTTCTTCCCCATTTAATAATGAACAATTTTTTTATACTTTAATGAAGAAAACCTGACTAGGCCGCTGATGATTTGGTTGAAGAGGCAAAAAATCAAGAATAAAGCCATTACGGATAAAAAAAAGCCGCCTGTTTTCTAACGGGCGGTTTTGTTATCTTCGGAGGTCATAGCGGAGCGTGCGATGGAGTGCGACTATCGGATCACAAATCGGGTACCATATTCCGAACTTGAAAGACAACCAAGCTAGACGTAGATGCCGCATAGCTAATCTCTCTTTCCCAATGATTTTATCCGGAGTGAAAGAACGGTATTTTAATTTAATCGATCCCTGGATTATTGTCAATAAAAAAAATAAACACCGCCCATTAATGATTTTATCGGGTTTGCCACAAAAAAGAAACACAAGTTTAATTAATGGCGCTGGCTTAGTTTAATTTTTTCCCTCCCTGGCTAATTTTTTTGCCCTGGCTATGTCCAGTATTTTCTTGCGAATGCGCACTGATTTAGGCGTGACTTCCACCAGTTCGTCGTCGCTGATATATTCCAGCGCGTCTTCAAGATTCATCTCCCTCGGCGCGTTGAAGTGCTCGGACTCGCCATCGCCCTTGGAGCGCATATTGGACAGCTGTTTGGTTTTGCAGACGTTGACCCGGATATCATCGTGGCGCGAGTTCTGACCGACTACTTGACCCTGATATACCTTAACAGCGGGTCCGATAAACAGTGCTCCTCGATCTTGAATGTTCAGCAGTCCGTAAAGATTGCTGGTGCCGCTTTCATAGGCAACCAAAGAACCCTGTTTGCGTTCGTGCCAGTTTTTTGGGTCTGGTTGATAGCCCTCAAACAGCGTATTAAAAATGCCCAGGCCACGGGTATCAGTGATAAATTCGTTCCGGAAGCCGAACAAGCCTTTGGTTGGGGTGACAAATTCAAGATAGGTAATGCCGTCCCGGGTTTGCATATCGTGCATTTGGCCGTTGCGCAAACCCATTTTCTGGATCACCGTTCCGCTGTGCTCTTCGGGCACCTCGATGAATACCCGCTCAAACGGCGCGAGCTGTTTTCCGTCCACTTCTTTTAAGATCACCTGCGGCCGGGAAACTTGAAATTCATAGCCCTCCCGGCGGAGACGCTCGATCAGAATTGCCAAATGCAGTTCACCGCGCCCCAAAACAATCCAGCCGCCCGTGGCAACGTCTTCGACGCGCAGCGCCAGATCGGTTTCAAGCTCTTTCATCAGCCGTTCGCGAATCTGCCGTGAGGTGCAGTAGATTCCTTCTTGGCCGGCGAAAGGAGAGTCATTGACGGTGAAAGTCATCTTTACTGTCGGCTCCTCAATATCCAACAGCGGCAGGGCGTGCGGGTTCTGAGCATCGGCAATGGTTTCGCCGATAGTGACTTCGGGAATCCCGGCGACAGCGACCAGATCGCCGGCCACTGTCTCGGCGGTTTCAACGCGTTCCAGGCCCTGAAACGTCATCAATGAAGTTAGACGATACGGCTTTTGGATGCCTGAACGATTGATGTGCGTGACAGTCTGGTTTGATTTGATTATCCCATTAGCTACGCGGCCAATGGCGACTCGGCCCTTAAATGTATCGTTGGCAATGGACGTAATTAACATTTGCAGCGGCTTTGAAATATCGCCGCCAGGCTGGGCGATTTCTCTGAGAATAGTATCAAAAATCGGCGAGATGTCCGTCATTGCGCTCAAGTCGGCAGTCAATCCGGCTTTTCCTTCTTTGGCTGAAGCGTAAATAACCGGGAAATCCAGCGTGCGATCATCGGCCCCCAGCTCAACAAACAGGTCGAAAGTCCGATCAAGCACTTCATCGGGCCGGGCGTCTGGTTTATCAATCTTGTTAACGACGACAATCACTCGCAGTCCCATGGCCAGTGCTTTTTTTAACACAAACCTAGTTTGCGGCATCGGACCCTCTTTGGCGTCCACTAGCAACAGGCAGCCGTCAGCCATGTTCAGAACACGCTCGACTTCACCGCCAAAATCAGCGTGGCCGGGCGTGTCTATAATATTGATCTTGATATCCCGCCAGACAACCGACGCATTTTTAGAAAAAATAGTAATACCTCGTTCCCGTTCAAGATCGTTTGAATCCATGATCAAATCAGAGCCGGCCAGCTCTTTGGTGAGATGCGTTTTGGATTGGCGCAAGAGCGCGTCAACCAGAGTTGTTTTTCCGTGATCGACGTGCGCGATAATTGCTACATTGCGTATATTCATTGAAATCTATTGATAAGCGCGAGACACGAGAATGTATGCCGTATTCCAGTCGAGAAAGACAGAGATTCAAATATTGGCACGGTTATTCTTCTTAAATCGCGTTTCATTTTTCTTAAAAGGCATCGCTTAGAGCGATACCAGGGGGATGATACTATATCCAAGCATTTCCGTCAATCCCGGTGTAGCGGCTTTAATAAAAAAACAGGGTTAAGTTAACCTGGCCTTATAAATTCTGGTGCGCCCGGCAGGACTTGAACCTACGACCTTGTGGTCCGGAACCACACGCTCTATCCAGCTGAGCTACGGGCGCGTATTTGTTTTTATCTTACTATCTTGACTTGTTTATTTCAAATACGTTTATTAAGCTTAATCCTTTTTAGCTACATAAAAAAGTCGTCGGACAAACGTTTGTCCGCCTATTTCTTTACACACGCAAGCGAGCGTTAACGCTCAACGGCTGAGTTTTTCAGAAACTGCTCTACCTTTTCAATATCCTCTGGTTTGCCAAAATCGTACCAGTAGTTTTTTAGCTTAAGTACTTTAACTAAATGTTGTTTGGCTAAGGCAGTTACCACGTCAGTGATTTCATATTCACCCCTAGGGGACAGATTTATCTTTTTTACCTCTTCAAAATATTGAGGAGTGAATTTATATAAACCAGAATTGATTATATTGGTCACTGGCTTGGGGTTTTTTTCCTGGATTTTTATTAAATACCCATCAGGATCCGATACTAGCGTGCCGTAGAGCGACGGATTTTCTGCGGGATAGCCGGTAATGTAGTTCAGATCATCATCCCGGCTGATCGCTTGTAAATCAGCCGGCGAGTAAAGATTATCGCCATTAACGGCGATGAAATTGTCATTGCCGATCTCCGGCTCAGCCGCTTCAACCGGACAAGCTGAGCCGTATTTATCGCCGAGGCGTTCTGTTTGATCAATTATTTTTACGGGGAAATCCAAGGTTTTGATAAAGCCATCCCATTTTTCTTTTTTATAGCCGACGGACAAGTAAAGCCGGTTTAAACCGGCCGCGGCGAGGTTCTGCAGAAGGTAATAAATAAATGGCCGGCCATTGACCGGTATCAAGTGCTTGGGCCGGTCGGCGGTCAGCTTGCCCATGCGCGTGCCTTTGCCGCCAGCCATTACAACAACCTTGCTAATCATAGAAATTGCTGATTATTTAAATTTTCTAAAAGTCTGATAAGCTAGGTACCAGATAGAGTGATAAACTATATCAGCCATGCCCCAGTAGCGTATTACTTCTCCGCCAAACCCTTTTTTAAATCTGGTGATTCCGGCCCAGGGGTGTTTTGGATTGTCAGTTGGCGCTATGCCCCAGAAATCATAGTACTTAGCTTTTCTGGCTTTGGCATCTTTGATCGCCTGCCATTGCAGTAGGTAGGGAGCCATTAGATTGCGGCCCTCGTTGCTGGATGCGCCATGCAGATAGGTAGCAGTATCCCCAAAAGACATCATAATATTCATAGCTAGAGTTTTTCCCTGATAATTTGCCCGATAAAGTTTAACGTGAGAAGCATCAGCTACTTCCCAGGGGCCGCCTAGCGTTTCAATCATTTTAAAATAATAATCTTTTGGATGTGGGGTAAATCGATCGCGCTCAGCGGTTTGCTGGAGCAGCTGCCAAAAATCATCCGCGTCTTTTTTAGCCCAGCCCGAAGTAATTTCAATGCCCTTCTTCTCAGCCAATCTGATATTGTAACGGGTTTTTTGATGCATGGAATTAAGCAGCTCTTCCTGGCTTGGCTCCAAATTCAGTACCAGCGTGGTCTCCGGCTGATTGGTTTTTGGCAAATATTCAACCGGGTATTTTGAAGTCAGTATCGAACGCAGATCCGTCTTCTCTTTTTTATTAATGCCGGGCTCGACCCGGAGAAAAAGCGCCTTGTCTTTTTTAATGAATTCTTTTTTTAAAGTTCGAACAATAGTCTGCCACATTTCATTTTGATCGGGCACTGGGGTTTGAAGATAAACGATCGGGCCGCGCGGTATGTAGTAATAGGATCGGCCTTTGGGCAGCGGCATTTTGACAATTAACAGCGAGCCCAAAATCGATTCTTTAGTCGGCTCTTCAATTGGCGCCACTTCCTCGTCTACTACAATAAAGCGATAGATCGTTCGTCCCAATTTTTTTTGGAATTCTCCCCAATCATAAGATTGCAAAAACTGGTTTTGCGACTGAGCTTGGACGAACTGAGTGATAAGATTTGGATCGTTATTTTGTACCAGCTTCATTTATCGCGTGGCTATTTATTGCTTAAAATTTTCAGAGCGGCTTTTACGCGCGCTTGCGGATCTTTATCCTTTACGGATATCTTATTGAGAGCGCCCCGCGCCTCTGATTGTTTATACCCGAGCTGGACCAATGCGTCCAAGGCGTCAAGATAGCCTTGATCCATTTTTTTGCCGACCAGACCGGTTTTTTCCAGCGGCTCCCTCAATTCTACGATTATTCTTTCAGCTGTTTTGCGGCCGATGCCGGAAACCCTGGTCAGAATGGTCGGATCGTTGTTTAGAATCGCCTGAATGATATTATCAACCGGCGCCATGGCTAAGATGCTGACAGCCGATTTCGGCCCTACCCCGGAAATATTTATGAGCATTTCAAAAAGATCAAGCTCCTGACTGGTAGCGAAGCCGTACAGTTCGGACGAATTTTCAGTAATGTATTGGTGGGTGTAAAGCTCAATCGGATCATTGAGTCTAATTTTTTCAGTTATCGTCGGCGGAACAAAAACACGGTAGCCGACTGAATCAGTCTCGACAACCACATACTTAGTCATGACGCGCCTGATTGTTCCTTTTAAGTAAGCAATCATAGCTGAATTATACTAAAAAAAGCTAAAAAAGCAAATATCTTGGATAAAAAAAACACACTCAGTACACGAGAAAAGAGTGTGTAGTGGACGGAAGCCTTCACCAGGTTCGTATGGCTTCGTCCAGAATAGGAGCTAGTTCATCGGAGAGGCCGTCTGATTGGCAGATCAGTCTGAACTTCTTAGCCACTTCAGGTCGCTGAATCACCTGCAACTGCGTCCAGCCTTTGGCTACGGTATCGACGGCGGCGAGAACCAGCAGTTTGGGTAAAAGATCAGTCTGGCCGCGGCAGGCTCGTCCAAGCACCCGGTCATGGCGCAGCCGATAGCTGATGTCGTGATGCCTGATCAGTAACTGCGATTCTTCGTTCAAGCCCAGTCTTCGGGCAATCGTGGCTGAGATCGGTTCATGGCCAATGAAGCTGACCGGCCGGCCTCTGCGCATTGCTTCTCCGAATTGTTTCAGCTTCCCGGCATCATGCAGGATTGCTTCAACCCCGACATTGATACCGGTTAGGGCCCGGAAGCGCAGCGCCGTTTCGAGCGACTTGAAGACGTGCCCGATCAAGGAGTACTGATGCCATCTTGGCTCGTGGCTGGCTGGATCATACAGAAGCGGCTGATGTTTCTCAGGGACAAACTCGTCAACCAGGGTGAACAGGATTGATACAGCGTCAGATATGACCATTTGTGCCTCCATTCTTTCGTCACCAACGCTACCAAGACCGATTTCCGAACAGAGTAATATAACAAAATATGCGCCTTTGTCAACCCCTAAAACACATTAGTTTTTTATGTTATAATAATCTTCAAAACCATCATTGTTTCATAACACGCACTATGCGAAATATGGGTTTTAAATTGAAATCGTCTTTTAAACCGACTGGCGACCAGCCCAAAGCCATTAACCAGCTGGTTAAAGGGCTTGAAAAAAAATATCGGTATCAGACTTTACTGGGAGTAACCGGGTCTGGTAAAACATTTACTATGGCTAATATTATCAGCCGGGTACAAAGACCGACTTTGGTTATTTCCCATAATAAGACTTTAGCCGCCCAGCTGGCGTCCGAGTTACAGGAATTTTTTCCTGAAAACGCAGTTCACTATTTTGTCAGCTATTACGATTATTATCAACCTGAATCATATCTGCCCCAAACCGATACCTATATTGAAAAAGAAACTGATATTAATGAGGAGATTGACCGGTTAAGGCACGCGGCGACCACTGATTTGATTACGCGGCAGGATGTAATTATCGTGGCTTCTGTCTCCTGTATATACGGGTTAGGTTCGCCGAGTTTTTATCTGGAATCAAGTCTGAAAACAAGGGTTGGCGAAAAAATATCACGAGACAGGATGCTTAGGCAATTAAATACCTTGGCCTATCAGAGAAACGACGTTGATTTTTTTCGCGGGCGTTATCGCGTCCAGGGAGATACGGTTGATATTTTTCCCAGCTACTCAAGCGTTGATGCTTTTCGAATTGAATTTTATGGCAACAGTGTAGATCGCATTACGCAGTTTGATCCGTTGACCGGCCAAACCAGGGAGAAAATTAATGAAATTATGATTTTTCCGGCTACTCACTATGTCGCGAAACCAGATCAGACCAAAACAATTGTTCGGACGATAAATAAGGAGAAAAATCAGCGCGTCAAAGAATTAAAAAACATGGAAAAAATAGTCGAAGCCCAGCGGCTGGAACAACGGACAAAATTTGATTTAGAAATGATTGGGCAAACAGGCTATTGCAACGGCATAGAAAACTACGCCCGCTATTTTGACGGCCGCCAGTCGGGACAGCCGCCCTACACCTTGATAGATTATTTTCCTGATGATTTTATTATCTTTATTGATGAATCGCATATGACAATGCCGCAAATTAACGGCATGTACCATGGCGACTGGTCACGCAAAGAAAAGCTGATTGAATATGGTTTCCGGCTGCCCTCGGCTTTTGACAATCGGCCGCTGCGATTCAGTGAATTTGAAAAGAAAATAAAACAGTGTATTTTCGTATCGGCCACGCCGGCTGATTATGAAAGTCGGAAAAGCCAACAGACGGTTGAACAGTTGATCAGACCGACTGGTTTGCTGGATCCACTGATTGAAGTTCGGACTTCAAATAATCAAGTTGATGATCTGATCGCCGAAATTCAAAAAACTGTTAAGGCGAAACAGAGGGTATTAGTGACCACTCTGACTAAAAGGATGGCGGAAGATTTGAGCGATTATTTAAAAGAAATTGGAATTAAAGTGAATTATCTGCATTCAGAGATAGATACGTTTGAACGGCTGGAAATTATCCGTGATTTGAGATTGGGCAAGTATGACTGTCTGGTTGGCATAAATTTGCTGCGGGAGGGATTGGATTTACCCGAAGTTTCGTTGATTGCCATCTTAGACGCTGACAAAGAAGGCTATCTGCGCTCAACCACCGCTTTGATACAGGTAATGGGCCGGGCGGCCAGACACAGCGAGGGGCACATCATCATGTACGCTGATCGGATGACTCAATCGATGCGAAAAGCGATTGGCGAGACAGAACGGCGCCGAAGTATTCAAGCCGATTACAACAACAAACATGGGATAAGGCCCCGGAGCATCAAGAAAAAAATACAAGCTAGCCGATTAGCTGGCTACCGGCAAGAAGAAAAACATGAGAGCGAATTGCCTTTAAAGAATATTGCCAGCGATAAAATTGACAATTTGATCAGAGATTTAAAGACTAAAATGGAGCTGGCCGTGAGAAATCTGGAATTTGAGCAGGCGGCGGCCCATCGCGATCAAATTGCTGAATTAAGAAAGCTAAAAAAATAATATCAAGGAGATTAATATATGAAAACCGTAATGGTCTTCGGCACCTTTGACGGCCTGCACCCGGGCCACGAGTATTTTTTATCTGAAGCTAAAAAAAAAGGTGATTGGCTGGTAGTGGTGGTGGCGCGCGATCAGACAGTCAAAAAGGTTAAAGGCCATTTGCCAAAACATAATGAAGTAAAAAGAAAATCAGAGATTGATCAAACCGAATTGCCTGATCAGGTAGTCCTGGGATCAAAATCAAATCCTTATACTATTTTTAATTCGATTAAGCCTGATATAATCTGTCTGGGTTATGATCAGAAGGCTTTTGTGGATGGTTTGCCGGCCGCCTTAGCTCAGCGCGGTATCGATGCTGACATAATAAGGTTGGAAGCCTATCGCCCGGATGAATACAAATCAAGTAATATAAATAAAAACCGTCAGCCTGATTGAATCAAGCTGGGCGGTTGCGGCTACTGCGTATTTTGGCGCGATAGTGGATTGGCCGGCTGATGAATCCGGCAGCCGATCGAATAATGCAGCCGACAGCCAGGCCGATGGTCAGAGTGATTAGTCCTATGATGCTATCGACCACCGCGTTCGGAAAACCGATGAAACAACCAGCGATCAGTCCGAGGCCAAAGAGCGAGCAGAGAGAAGCTGGTCCGGCTTCGGTGAAGCGCAGAAAAAGGCCAAGCAGTGCGCTGATTAAACCGATGCTGACGGTAACAAATAGTAAGGCATTGGGGCTTGCCCATCCGGATCTGGCTGCGTGTTCACCGTAGGCAAACACAGCCATGAATAATCCGATTATGACAGACGGTTTGCTTACCAAATGGCGGAACAGCCTCTGGATTAGGAAAATGAAAACGGCTACCAAAATCATGACAGAGGGGATGTCAAACCAGCGGGAAAAGAAAATCTGCCTCGGCTGGTATGACGGAAAGCAGCACCAGAGACTTGATGGTACATGGCCGAAAGCTGCGTAGTAGACTGTCCAAAAAACAGTAGCCAGAATGCCGACAGCTAAAGACACCGGCCAGATCTTTAATAGACGCATACGGACCTCCCCTTAGCTTTCTAACAACGGTTATTATAAGGTGCGTTATTCACAGTAGCAACAACTTAAGTTAACAATGACTCCCGGCGATGTCAAGATAATCAGTTGAATTGGCGTCTGGCGGGATTTTTTTAAAAATAAAAAAAGCTGGATGGCATCTAAGTCTTCCAGCTGTCTTTGGTACCGATCGGGTAATCACCGGTGAAACAGGCATAACAGTAATCGTCCGGATGAGCAACGCAATCCCGCAGATCTTCAAGTGTCAGGTAGCCGAGCGATTCAGCGCCGATTTCTCTGGCGATCCCCGTCACGTCAACCTGTCCCTGGCGTCGGAAACGATTAGCCACTAATTCATCGTAGGTAGGCGTGTCGATTCCATAGGGACAGGGGAAGCAAATGGGCGGCGAAGAAACGCGATAGTGAATCTTCGGCACCCGGCCAGTTACCGAGTAACAAGTGCGCTTGACCTTGTCAATCAGTGCTTGGGTAGTGGTGGCTCTGACGATTGAATCATCGCCGAGCAAAGCAGTCAGAATCGGTCTCATACTTGAACCCCAGATGTCATGCATGATGTTGAATTTTAGATTCACTGCCCACTTCCTTCTTTTCTGTCCGGGCATAATGAAGGTGCGGCCGATATACTGATTCTTGATGACGCCCAGGGCGAAAGGAATACCTGATTCTTTGGCAAAACCGCTCATGAACTGATTGCCAGAATCAGGTATTGGCGCGCAGAAATCAGCTTGTTTGACCGGATGCCGCTGAGCACTGCGTCGTCCCATGCGATAGCGGATATGACCAGCTTCTTCACCGAAAACAAAGCTATCTGGCCGGGCAAAATAGATGTGTTCAAAAATGCAGTGCGCCCGCCTGTTTGAGGGTATCTGATGGTGGCTTACTTGCTGTGTCTTGATGTCGATCTCGATGATTTCGCCGGGATTGACATCACGCTCGTAAATGGCGCCGAGACAGTCGAGAACACAGGTTTCAGAGGCAAAAATCATGGATTTACCAAGACGACCGAAACAAAGAGGCCGATTGCCCAAAGGGTCGCGGAAGACGATCAGTTTAGCCCGGGTCATCAGCATTGCCGACCAGGTTCCCCTGAGACGTTGGCTGACGACCTTAATGGCCTCCACCAGACTGATGCTCATAGTCCGATGGAAGTGTTCGATAGCTTTGAGTAGCAGCTCACCGTCATTGCGGGTGTTTATCTCGACACCTTGACGGACCAGATAGCGCCTCATCTGACGGTAATTGGCGATGTCGCCATTAGATGCCAGAACAAGCCGTCCGCTTGATGGTTCAATGAAATGTGGCTGGGCATTCCGAAGATCAGAGGCTCCGGCTGTCGAGTAGCGGACATGGCCGATACCCAGCCGGGCATTCCGGAATTTCGATAAACCACCCAATACATCCTGATTGAGCGCCAGATCGACCCGGCCCTGGCTTTTGTGTTTCTTGATATTGTGGCCGTTGGCTAAAGCCACGCCCGCTGCCTCTTGCCCCCGATGCTGAAGGCAGAACAGGGACTGATAGAGCAATTCGAGTACGTTGTGGCTTTTATCGCCACGGACGATTCCGACGACGCCGCATTCGTGCAACCAACCATCAATCTCAAACATCCCCGTTCACCCCCTTCCTGTAATCTGACGAGTTCGTACCAAACTAATGAAAAGAGCCTGCTATTTTATCTGTTTATTAATGGTTAGTCAATAAGACGTCATAATAAGGCGTCAGGCTTGCATATTATAAAAATTATGTTAATATCAACTAAGCTCAAATAAATTAAGTTATTTAAGTTATTCGAAAAAATGCCAATAAAAAAATCCGCGATAAAAAGCCTGCTTCAAGACAAAAAAAGACATGCCAGAAATTTGGAAACAGCGCAAGCTATAAAAAAAGCGATTAAAGCCGCCCGTCGTTTAATTATCGAAAAAAAGCGCGATCAGGCAAAAGAAGCCGTAAAAAAAGCTGTAAAAGTTATTGACAAAGCCGTTCAGAATAAAAGGCTCAAAAAAAACACCGCGGCTCGCAAAAAATCGCGGTTAATAAAAACCCTTAATTCTATAAAAGATTAGGTTGTAGCTTCAATCGCGAACAGATCGAAAAAAACCCGTTGGTTGAAACCGGAAGATTTTAATTTTTCGTCCAGCCGCAGTAAGCCGCGGTAGATTTTTTTAAGCTGCTTAATGGTGAAATATTTTGATTGCAGCACTGCTTTATTAGCGACAAAGGGATGCAAACCTAATTCCGAGGCAAGCCGGCTGGGTTGGTTTCCGGCATCGAGATAGTCCCTGGTTTGCAATAATATCCTGAACTGCCTGATCAGCATAGTCAATATGTAGGGTAGGGCAACGCCGCTGGAGATTTGATCGTCCAGCAGCCGCAGGGCGGTAACCGTGTCGCGGGTGGCCAGCGCGTCGGTTAACTTGAATATGTCGGTATCAAATTTAGCCCGAACCAGCAAAGCCACATCATCTTCGTCAATAACCGATCCTTGTTTGTAGCTGACCAGCTTGTCGATCTCCGAAGTCATGCGCCAGAGGTCGTCACCAACAAGGCTTAACAGAAGAGCTAGGGCTTTAAGTTCAATTTTTGAACCGCGCTTAGTTATCTCGTTTTTGACCCACTGATTAAGCTTAGGCCTCTTTAATAAAGGATAATAGTAAATAATTACGCCTTTGCCTGCTTTAAGACCGAAAACCGGATCACTTGTTTTACGTCCGCGGACAGATTTATTTTTATCTTCCCAGAGTATGACTACGTTTTCTTTTTCCGGCAGTTCTGACAGGGTATTCTGAACGGTGTCAATCAGCACCTTGTTTTTATTGCGGCTAAGATTGTCGATGATTATCAGCCGCCGGCTGGATAAAAAACCATAAGTTGCGACTGCCTTGTTAAAATCTTCCTGATTAAGATCACTGCCTTCAAGCTGAATTATATTTAAACCTCGCGGGTCATATTTATTTTTAAACCCGGTCTTTAATATTTTTAAATGCTGGCGTGAGCGAAAGGTATCGTCTCCGTAAAGTAGAATAATCATTGCTAGCTTGACTTTACTTTTTTAGTATAATAAGCTGAGGAGTCCTTTTGATTGTACCTTAACCTTAAGGAGGGTACAAATGAGTGGTAGACCAACCGAGGTAACCCCGTTTGCCCGGATGCTCGGCGTCAGAGAAATGGGAGTTCTGGATGAAGCCCAGAGAACGTACGTGGTCTGTATCACACCCACGGCTGAGGCAACAAATTTCTTCCACACTGTTCATGGCGGGTATCTTCAGGGCATTCTTGACGATATTGCAGGGATGCTCATATTCCTCCTCTATGGCACAAACTCAGCGATAACGGTTTTATCTACGACTCATTTTCTCCGGGCCTCCCGCTTAAACCAACCGCTGAAGTTCAACGTCCAGATTGCCGAAGAGGATGAATGCCAGATATCAGTCACTGGCAGCGTGTGCAATTCAGCCGGTATCCAGATCGTCTGTTACTCCAGCCGGTGGACCAGGCGAACCCGACGCAGTTAACTAGCGTCGGTTTTTTTATTCACGCTTCCCGGTTTGACGGAGAATATCTGGTATAATAAGATAAAGTGTTTATTGGCGTAATTCTCTAACGGTTACCTGAACAAAAGGAGGGTCAGATGAGTACTGATATGATAGGAGAACCGGCGGTTTTGTTGCTTGGTCCGGAGGACGAAGTGACTGACCCGGCAGAACTGAAGAAGCGGCGATTAACTGTGGTGCGTTGTTATGTAACCGAACGAATCGGCCCCTGCGCTCTTCAAGGGTGTGATGGCACGATTCTGCTCTTGTCTGTTCCGGTTCAGAATCCGCAGACTGGTCAGCGTAGCCTGCACCGGCTGCTGGCTTGCACTCGCTCCGGCTGTCAAAGTAAGGCGGCGTTGATGGATCGGGCGAGGGTTGAAGAAATCTGCCGAGAAGCTAATTATCCCTGGAAACAGCAGCCATTCAACTAGTTCATTTGTCTGGTAAGCTCGAAATTCTCGAGCTTTTTATTTGACAGTTTTAAGAAGGCCCCAGCTGGAGCCGGTTTCAACATCGGCCTTAATTGGTACGCGCAGGCGATAGATGTTTTCCATTGTTTCTCGTATGTATTTAATAACCCTGGATATGTCCCTCTTTGGCACCTCAAAAACCAATTCATCGTGCACCTGAAGAATCATTTTAGTCTGAGGGCTTATTTTTGGCAAATTGTCGTCTATCTCAATCATAGCCAGCTTCATCAGGTCGGCGGCCGTTCCCTGTACCGGCATATTAATGGCCATGCGCTCAGCCGAGGCTCTGACCTGCTGGATGCCTGAATTTATCTCCGGCAGGTAGCGGCGCCGGCCAAAGAGTGTTTCGACAAACCCCTTCTTTCTGGCTAGGGCTTTAGTCAATTCAAAGTATTTTCTAATGGCTTCGTGGTGTTCAAAATAGGTTTCGATATATTCACTGGCTTCAGAAACGTCCATGTCAGCGCTTCGAGCCAATCCGTAGGTGCCCATGCCGTAAAGAATACCGAAATTGATCGTTTTGGCTGCCCGGCGCATTTCCTTGGTCACAGATTCGATGTCACAGCCGTTAATTTCAGCGGCGGTACGCGCATGAATATCCTCATTGTTCTTAAAAGCTTCAATCATGCTTGGGTCATCAGCCAACGAGGCGACAATCCTCAGTTCGATTTGCGAATAATCGGCTGACAGTATCTGGAAGCCGGGCGGAGCCACAAAAGCTTTTCTTATTTCCCGGCCCAGGCTGGTTCGGATGGGGATGTTTTGCAGGTTGGGGTTGGACGAGGAAAGCCGGCCGGTGGCGGTTATAGTCTGATTGAAGCTGGTATGAACCCGTCCGGTCTGGGGACTGATCAGCTCGGGCAAGGCATCCAGGTAAGTTGATTTCAATTTGGCCAGCTCCCGGTACTCGGAAATCAACGGGACAATATGATGGGCGTCCTTCATTTTTTCCAGTTCTGACGCGGCAGTTGAATACCCAGTCTTGGTTACGCCGATACCCTCAGTATCTATGTCCAGCTTATCAAAGAGTATTTTTTTCAGCTGGATCGGCGAGTTAATATTGAATTTTTCACCAGCCTGTTTATAGATGTTTTTTTCAAGAACGTTTATTTTCTTCTCGGTCTCCGCGGACATTTTTGATAAAAACCCGGAATCAATCAGAACTCCGCATCTTTCCATTTTTTCCAGGACCGGGATCAGCGGCAATTCTATCTTTTCGAACAAGCCAGTGATTGATTTTTCGGCCAGCTGTTTCCGAAGCGGGCCAACTAGCCGATAAGTATAATCAGCGTCCTCGCAGGCGTATTCAACCACTTTATCCAGCGGCACCCGATCCAGGGTTAATTGCGACTTGCCCTTTTTGCCGATTAATTTCTCGATGGGGATCATCTCGTGGCCAAGTTCCGTAAAAACTAAGGTATCCAGGCTGTGCTGTCGACTAGAAGGATTGAGCAGATATGAGGCAACCATGGTGTCAAAACTAATCGGTGAAATATCTAAACCGATTTTGGATAGTACCGCCAAGTCAAACTTAATGTTATGTCCGTATTTTTTAATTTTGTGATTTTGAAGCAGGCGGCCAATTTCTTTTAAAGCTGAGCCTCTCAGCCGGCTGCCAGGGCTGACGTTCAGATAATAAGCTTCACCCGGCCGCCAGCTGATGCTTATGCCCAGCAGGTCAGCCGACAGCGTATTAAGACTGGTTGTTTCAGTGTCAACGGCCAGTTCGGATTGCCGGCTGGCTGTCAGAATGAATTTTTCAAAATCTTTCTCCGTATCTATTAACTGATAGCCCGGAGTCTGTTTAATATCGGCGGCTTGTTCCGGCTTTGAAAAAAGCATATTTGTTTGGCCGCCCGCGTCAGGCAGCCTGTTAAGCAGGCTTTTGAATTCAAATTCCTGAAACAAAGCAATGACGGCATTGCGGTCATAATTTTGTCGTTCTGTCTGTTTTAAACTGAAATCAAGCGGGACTGTTTTTACAATAGTCGCCAGTTTTTTACTAAGAAAGGCGTTAGATTTGTATTTTTTTAGCAAATCAACCGCCCGTGATCTGAAATTTTTAAAACAATCTTCGTTATTTTCTAATTTTTCGTATATTTTTTCCACCGATCCGAATTTTTGCAGCAGCTTGGTGGCGGTTTGCTGGCCAATGCCGGAGACACCAGGAATATTGTCGGACGCATCGCCCGCCAGCGCTTTTAAATCGATTATTTGTTTTGGTTTTAAGCCGAATTTTTCTTCAACCATCCGTCCGTCATAAGTGACAGTATCGGCAAAACCCTTTCTCATTGTGTGGACTTTGGTGTTGGCGTCGATCAGCTGCAGGGCGTCTAAATCGCCGGTAACTATTATTGTTTCAATGTCGGGCCGGTCAACATTTTTATTTGCGGTTAAAGTACCGATGACATCATCAGCTTCGTAACCGGGTTGTTCGTAAATAGGTATCTTAAGCGATTCAACTATTTTTTTTGATAAAGGAATCTGAGCGTAGAGTTCATCAGGCTGTTTTTTCCGCTTGGCTTTATAGTCGGGGTAAGCCTGGTGACGAAAGGTTTTTTTACTAACATCATAAGTCACGGCCAGATGAGTCGGCTTAAATTCTCTGATTACTTTGAGCAAAATCGTGGTAAAGCCATAAACCGCGTTTACCAATTGACCGTTTTTTGTGGTTAACGGCGGTAAAGCGTGGAAAGCCCGATGGATCAGGGCGTTACCGTCAATAATGATAAATCGTTGTTTTTTTGATGGCATATTAAGTTTATTGTACACTAGCCTGCTGATAATTAAAAAGGAGGCTGTAAAAAGCCGCCTTTTTAAAAATAGGATTTTGAAGCAATGGTTTCTAAGAGGCTGCTTCTGCCTTGGTTGTTTCAGTCGTTTCGGTTGTCGTTTCCTCTAGTGAGTCTGCTTCGTTTTCAGTAATAGTTGTCGTTTCCTTAGCTTTTATAGTTACCTCAAAAGTTACCTCGTTTGTCTGATAGATGTAATAAAAATAAAAGACCCAAGCAAATACGAGAGCCACTGTCAGTACTAATAATACGGCCATGCGAGAATCGACTTTGTTATTTTTTTGTTTTGGTTCGGGCGTTGGAGATTGTTCCTCCATAATTTTTTTTGTTTAATAATTTTCTAACAATATAATTATAGCATATTTTTTAGTATTCTGCAATAGATAATAAAAAACCCTTGGTTGTGCTCAAGGGTTGACCGTTAGCCACGGCTCGTAGAATTTCGGTACTATTAGGACTTGTCCGGGTGTGATTATAGGCGTCCAGGTAACTTTTTGTGTTACTTGTCCTAGAAGGGCGGTGCCAGAGGGCGGGGTAGCGGGAGATATGGCAGTGTTCGGGGGAATTTCCAGATCTTTTTCGATAATAGTGTCTGTGATCCGACAGTTATTACCGATCCGCACTCCTTCTAATACGACTGATCTTGAAATTCGGCTGCCTTGACCAACAATGACGCCCCGGCTAATTACCGATTCAGCAATGGACGCGTCATCCTGGATGACGCTGTCTGGTCCGAGTAGCACTTGATCCAGCGCCGCGCGATCCACCTTCGCCGGCAGATAGGTGCTGTTAGTCGGACTCAGGAGTCGCCAGCGTGGCAAGTAAAGATCAATGGCCGGATTGCGTCTGGCCAGATGTAGCTGGGTTTGATAATAAGTATCCGGATCAGAAATGTCCCGGAAGAAACGAGGACTATCGGTCGAAAGACCAGGAATCTGATTGTCATCGAGGTCGGAAGCGATCACCCGGCTGTGTTGTAACAACCAGGGAACACCCGCCTGTGACAACGTCAGTACGGGATCAAGCGTCTTGGTGCCTCGGAGCATCTCGATAAGCAAGTCTTTTCTGACCAACAGTACTGCTAGGTTGGCCCGGCAGTAACCAGGTTGGCCCGGCAGCTCTGTCGGCTTATCTGGCTTTTCGTCAAAGCGCGTGACTATTCCACCAGTGTCAATTTCCAGTACCCCCAGACGGCCAGCCGCCTCAGCAACCGGTACTTTTTGGTAAACCAGCAGGCAATCAGCCCGTTCTTCAAAATACCTCTGAGCAATCGGCCGAAAATCGATCTGAACCACCTGATCGCCGGCAACGATCAAAAAATACTCGGCCCTGACCCGCAACCAACGCATAGTTAGACTCTGGATCAGCGAATCGCGGTCAGATGCGAAAAACTCATCCTCGTCTTTGGGCGGGGTTAGCACTTCGATAAACTGATCAAGCATCGGAGCTATGGCGCCGACAAACCCCTCGACATAGCGCTTAAGCGACCAGGGTCTCTTCTGCGCCATGATTGAAATCTGAGTGATTCCGCTGCGAATGAGATTTGTCAGCATAAAGGCGATCAATCTGGAATCTCCGGCAATCGGAACGGCCGATTTAGCGCGCGGCCAAGTCAGCGGTATCAAACGTGATCCTTCGCCACCAGCCGGAATGATGGCCTGGATGGTCGACATATCCACCATAGAAGACATTCCTCCTCCTTGTTTTGAAAGACTGTATTTTCAGCAAACGTTTATCTTAAAAAAGAACGTGAATTAGAAGTGTAGCAAGAGACAATGAATAGTCAAGGGAATGCAATATATGAGAGCGTAAGTACGCGACTAATATTCTTGACGGGAATGGGTTTTTCGCGTTTGATGGCCGTAATGATGTCATGCGCTTCCTCGGAATAGACCAGCTTATTAAGATTGTATTAATCACTAAAACCTTTGTTGTTTTTTATGTTTGTAAAATCTCTTAAGCAGATTATTAGTTACTCCTAGCTTGACTTGGCATCCTGCTGTTTGGATGTCCTGTTTTTCCAGTAGTACAATCCACCAACAGCGATTAGAACTCCAAGCGTAGCAAATAAGTATGTTAGAGTTTTTTGCCGGCTGTTCTCGGTCTGAAGATTGATTGTATATTCCTCAATTTCCATATCCTGGGTGCTCTCACCCAGCACTTCAGCTTTGATTATGTCATCGGCAGATCGGGGCAATATTCTGTAGCCGGATTTAGTTTGACTAACCAGGCCGATAGCGGTAATAGTATCAGCCTCTTTATAATCAGATGCCTTAATATTCGTGGTTTTTTTCAAGTATATTGTGGTTTTCTCACCGCCGCTATCAATGGTTAGAGTTTGGCCGCTTCTTCCCAAGACGTCTCCCTCAATCTGCACCAACCTTCCTTCGACATCTTCGCCAAGCTCAACGCTGGTGATTGATATTGGCTCAGGTAGTTCAGACCGGCCCAAAATTTTAATGTCGTCCGCTGTTTTAATGTTTATTTTTTTCTCACCCTGACTCTCGCCCACAGTTCCGGTGATCTCTATTAAATCACCCGGGCTAAGATCTGGAAAGTCGGATCTTGACGAGTAAATCTGAATTCCAGATTCCGTGGAGTTGACGTAAAACAACTGCTTTCCTAAAATGCCTGGTTCAACCATTACAACGCCCCGCGTCTTAACGGCTTGGCGGCTGGGTAAGCTTCTGATTTGGGTTAGCTCTACTTCTTTTGCTTCTTTGGATAAAACAGCAGCGTTTTCGTCCTCAACATCCTCCTCGTCAGTCTCTATTATATTTTCTCTTTCGGGAGTAAGAATTGAAGACCAATGCCAGCCGTCAGTTTTTTCAACCCTTGACCAAGACTGGCCTTCTTCGGCTTTGGCATAGCCGACTCCGCTTATAATCTTATTTCCGGGATCGATTAGAAATATTTGTTCAGCTGAGTTATTGAGGGCGATTTTAGTGTCAATTCTACTGAATACAAGATATTCGCCGGGCGCGATCATGATTGGCTCGGCTGTTTCAAAATAAGTTTTTGTATCCGTTAATTTCCAACCCAGCAGGTTTATTTCCCGATTATCAAAATTAGCTATTTCAATATATTCTTCTTCTGTGTCCGGGCCTTCGGGATTGGGCAGCAGTTCGGTAATTAATATAAGATTTGAATAATCATATTTTGTTTTGATATCTGATTCTTCAGACGGTATTTTTAAGCTTTCCTTTGGCTGTTGGTCGGGATCATCGATTGGATCGTTAGGCAACACGATGATGTTTTCTTGGCCCGGAGTAATTTGGTTGCTCCAGCTCCAGACAGTGACGGTAAAATTATAAGATTTACCTTCTGGAACTGGTGGTTCGAAAGATACTTCACTGATTACGGAGTCGTCAGGCTGACTCAACGTAACTGTTTCTGGTGCGCTGTTGTTAAGAGCGATTTTTGAAATAGATCTAGAAATCAGGAAATAGCCGCCCGCTTTGATTGAAACGGTATCAAAATCGTCTGTCTGGATTATGTACTTTCGGCTGGAATCGGCTATTTTCCAACCAGCTAGATTAACGTCAGTTGCTCCGGTGTTTCTCAGCTCGATGAATTCATTGTCAGCATCCGATCCCTCTGGGTTTGGCAGAAGTTCATTGATCCGGATGTCGTCTGAATACAGCGTATCCGGCTGGCTGATTGGATTATCGATTGGCAGATCATCCACTTTAGCCTCTTTCACCGTGATGATAAGCGAATCCTCGCTTTCATCTAACCCATCACTGACGGTCAAGTTAACTTCGTAACAGCCGGCGGCTGTATATCTGTGAGTGGGAGTTGAGGAATCGGCTGTTGCACCATCCCCGAAAGTCCAGTAAAAAGTTAACGGGTCGCCATCCGGGTCGCTTGAATCAGAACCGTCGAAATATACAGTCTCATCAACCATGATTGTTTGATCTTCACCGGCCGTAGCTGTGGGCGGGTAATTAGGATCAGTGTTTGACCAGCGCGGGGTGCCCAATTCACTGGTTCCATCGTCGAAATTATATGAAATTTCAGCCGTATGCCAGCTCGTTTCTAGCATCCCGTCGCCGTAATCCCAGTTTCGCTCCATCGATTTCCAGGTCTGCCCGGATTCATACTCGCCAGCCAGCGGCCGGCCAACTCCATCATCAGCCGCGTCAATCAAGACGTGTTCAGATGTGTAGAGTTTTATCTGAAGCCCAGAATTAACCAGAGAAACTGAAGTATCGACCAAATCTGGCTGGATATCTAAAACAGAATTAGCGGAATCAGCGGAGTAATTGCTGATCAGATAATAATCATTTGAAGCTATTGATTGGTTGTCGGGCAAAATCAGCATTGTTGTTTCCGAGCCGCCGGATAATTTAGTCATATACCAGCCGGATAAATCGACTGGCGAGTCAGTCAGATTTTTAAGCTCGATCCATTCATCGGAGCTTGAAGCTGATGAGCCCATCCACATCAGCTCATTAATGATCACTGCTGATTGATTTTCCGAAAGAGCCGGAGGTGACACAAAAAAAAGACCTCTCGCCGCAAAGAGGATTATTAAGATGATTTGACCCGTCGTTGTGATTTGCCTGGTCATTATTTATTCCTTTATTTTGGCAAATCCCGCCTGCCGGGTATAATTAATATATAAAACGTGCATAAAAAGTCAAGCCGTTAGTTCAGTTGACTGTGGATTTAACCCATGCTAAGCTAATTTGAAATTCCCGATCTTTTAATTAGAAGACAAGGCTGGAAGAGCCAGCTGCTGCTTCATAGATATGGCGCATAGTGGTTTTACCTACAGATGGAGGTGTAGAAGCCATGACGGAACATACTCAAGGAGCCATTCAAACGCTCAAGGAACGGGTTTCGGCGATTGACGGAGGTTTTGACGGACGGGCAGTCCTGCTTTTCTCGGGCGGACGCGACAGTACGGCCGTGGCAGCAGCTTTCTGCCATGCTTTTCCTCAGACGCAACTTCATCTGTTGCTCTGCGACAATGGTCTGCTCAGCCGGCTTGATTCGACCAGAAGACAGGCAACTTTAATCAGGGCACTTTTTCCCCAGACCGAGGTCGTCTTCGAGATGAAGCGAGTCAGCCAGATTATGCGCGGAGCCGGCATGCAGCAGGTCGAGCGTGATTTCACTGAGCATGATTTTTCAACGCTTTTGATTTGTTTGGCCTGCAAGCTGATCATGAATATCTCGGCCGCCCGCTATGCCAGAGAGCTGGGCATCAAACTGGTGATGGACGGCTATGCTGACCGCCAGCGGGATTATCCGGAACAAACGGATGAATTCATGGATGCGATACGCCACGTTTATCTCGAAGCCGGTCTGATCTATCTTTCGCCGCTCTATGATATCCTGACCGACAAGGGTCTGGTCAATCAGATGATCGGTGAGATGGGCGTTCATGTTCCGAAGCAGGAGCCAGTCTGTATGTGGTCAGACTCTTTTTCAACGGCCAAGCCGGATGAAATCAGCCGTTATCTCGAAAAGACGCTGGATCTGGTCAGGCAGTTGATGCCTGTGCTTCAGCCATGAGCCTTTCTTTACGGGAGAGCCGGCTCTCCCTATTTTATCCAATTAATTAATTTAATATATGGCCAAAGAAAATAAACAATATGAATATGTTATAAGCGCTTGTTTATTAGGTATCCCTTGCCGCTGGAATAATAAAGGTAAGCTGCGGCAAGAGGCGTTAAATGCTTTTTATGGCGGCCGGGCATTGTTAGTTTGTCCTGAAATAATGGCTGGTTTGCCTACGCCGAGGCCGGCATGTGAGATAACCGGCGGTGATGGCCATGATGTAATAGAAAGCCATGCTCAAGTGGTTGATAAAGACGGAAACGATTACACTGAACAGTTTCTTAAAGGCGCTAAACAGGCGGTTGATCTGGTTAAACAGCTTGGTATAAGAAAAGCTATATTAAAATCTGGTAGCCCAACCTGCGGTGCCGGTTCTATATACAACGGTGATTTTACCGGAAAGAAGAAAGACGGAGTGGGCGTTTTCGCCGCTCTTTTACATAATGAGGGAATCGAAACAGTTGAATTGGATTAGACTTGCGACTGAATAGGAGGTGAGGCTGATGCCAGGTGATAGGCGAAGTTGTAGGTTTGTGTTTGTACCGTACTGCCTCCTGGCTCAAGGAGTCAGGGCGCAAGGTATTGTCCGGCATTACCCGGCCATTGTTCATGAAATCGTCGACTGGCTCCAACAGCATAATATCAACATCCATCAGATGGATTGTCCGGAGCTCCATTTTGACCGAATAATTCGGCCGCCCTGCGGTAAACCCCGGTACGACAAGCCGGAAAATCGGCAAGTTTGCCGTCAGGTAGCCATCCGGGTGGTTGAACGCATACTTCAGCTGCGACAAGGTGGCCATGAAGTTGAGGCGATATTCGGCATTGACTTTTCGCCGTCATGCGGGGTGAAACTGCTGACTGGTCCGCCTCCGAACCGCCGGCGACCCGGCAAGGGTATCTATACCGAGGAACTAAGCAGGGTGCTTCGGGAGCGCAATCTTAAGATACCGTTCATCGGCGTGGAAATTTACAACATTCAGGCAACGCTGCAGGAGATGGAGCAATTGCTCGGAAGGAGGGGTTAAACCATGACTAATCAGAGAGAATTCAATCTGGAGAAGTTTCGCGCTTGGTTGGCGAGCAGCGATCCGTATCAGCGGGATATTGCTCTTCACGTTTTCTGGCATCTGGGCATTCGGGACGCCGCCATCAACGAACTGCTGGCCAAGATGCTTCAGACTGAGCCGGAAGAGAAAATCCGCCGGGCGGCTGTCAAATTTGTGGCTGAGCTGGCTGATCCTTCTTTCACTGAGACGCTCATTGGCCGTCTCGATGATGAAGACTGGTGCGTCAAAGGGCACGCTTTCCTCGGCTTGATGCGCATTGATCCCAAATTGGTGCAGAGCAATGAACAGGTCAAGTGCTTCGCCGAAAAAGAAACACATCCCTGGAGCCGCTTCTGCATCCAGGAAAGAATCAAGCTGGCGCAGTCTTGATCACTTTATAGCCGCTTTCAAACTACCGTTTAAAGCGGTTTTTATTTATAAAAAAAACCTGGCAGTTAGAGGCCTCTCTGAAAATTTTTTAGAAAATGGCGTAACCCTGAGGCATGGCCTCATGTTCGCCCGGCCCTAGATTTTCCACACCGACCTCGAATTTATAATACAAACTGTAAGACCGGGCCGGTTCAACTCCGATCGGCGTATAATTATAGTTCATGCCGCCGGGTGTCGGATTGAAAAGCAGTCCGGGCAGATAATCAGGAACTAACTCATCGAGCGTCGAAGGATAATACCCTTTATCTCCATAAAAAGTTGTCAGGGCGCCGAAATATGATCGTATATCGGCCAGTCTTTTTACGTCGCGGGCTCTGGCCGCCTCGTACAGCGGGCCGGAGCTTGGTATGGCCGGCTCAGCATTAATATTGTTGTTTAATGAAAAGTTTGAATTTTCGGATAGGGCGTTGCTATTCACGCTGTCTGTTGATTGATCATTGAAAAAAATAAAGTAGGCCATTATCAATATGCCGCCGATTAATATTCCAATTAAGGGATAAAGTTTTCTGATATCGCCTTTCATCCTTGTTATTATAACCCATGGGTAATTTTTGACAAATTCCCGTTGGCTGGTTATTTTGATATATTAAACACATCAAGCCAGGATAGCCTGATTAGATGGCATCGCGCATCTGTGGTGGGCGAGTGGCGGAACTGGCAGACGCGCAAGGCTTAGGACCTTGTGAGGGCAACCTCTTGAGAGTTCGACTCTCTCCTCGCCCACCACTAGTGCGTGATTTCCAAAAGGAATCGGAAGTTTGAGTTATCTGCCTAGATAAAAAAAGACCCCAACGCTAGAAAGCCGTGGGGTTTTTTGGATTGAAGCGCCGCCTACAGACCCAGCCGTTCGCGAAGACCCTGCACCGGAACGGGAGCTTTAGCTGGCGGCCGATCAGCCTCATCTGAAAAATGTACCAACGCGTTGAAAGCTGCCTTGAATAAACGTGGAGTGATTTCGTGGGCGATAGTCTCGATCTCGGACTGTAGCGCACGCTTGTCCGGATGATCAGTGATAATGCAGGCTGGCTGGTGAGGAATGCCGAGTTCACCGGCCAGCGGAGCTTCGGGCAGAGTTGTGGCCATGCCAACGATATCGATTCCACGATGGCGCTTATCTGCCATATCTTCGATTGTTTCAAACATTGGCCCCTGGATGATTTCCAGTAGCCCTTGTCCAAAAACAGGCAGACCCTCTTGCCGGATGAGAGCTTCAAAAACCCGGCGTTGAGTTTCGTCAAAAGGAGCGGGCCATTCTCGGTAGAACTCGGAACCAGACTTTTCCGGCATCAGATCCGAGAAGCTAAGCGGACAGAACTGGGGAGTCAGGTAGGAATGAGGAAGCACTATGTCTTTGACATTGATGTCATTACTGACCCCGCCCACGCAACTTATTGCCAGAATACGCTTCACGGCTTGCAAGGCTAAGGCTAGTATGTAGCCACACCTAGCGCTGTGCTTGATCAGATGAGCCAGGCGGTAGGCATTCTCCTCAATCGGTCTGGTTGCGCAATGGCGGTTGACGTGCCAGAAAGAGTAAACTCCTATCTGACAGCGCTGAACGTAGACGACTCCAAAGCGGGTATCTACCTTGATGTTTTCGAAATTGTCGACCCAACTGGCCAAATCCGTCGCCCCAGTGCCGGTAATTACGGCATAGGGCAAATGATAAATTGCTCCCATATACCGCCTCCTTGATTATATGACCAGACACGCGCTTTTAGAAAAAGGAAAAAGAACGGTCAATGAGCTTATCAATTATTGGGATCAGTGTAAAGAATTGATTATAGGGGTGGCAACTGGCAGCCGGGTCGTATAACGCTAAAGATAGCGTAAGGGGGCCGAAGTAACTGCCCGCTGATAATGCGTTATCAATGAAAGGCGGTGGTTTGATTGCTGATTCTCTGCGTCTTGATGTGTGCAGTTTGTCTGCCTATTCTCACTGCACTGGTTGTCTGGCTGCGGTTTCAGACTCAGTATCATCGCTGGTTCTGGCCGGACTTTTACTATGATACCTGGGTGACTCTTTTCTGCCAGAGCTATCTCTATCTGCTGGTTCATAAGACGGCTGCGTTTTTTCACATCCATCTCTTCATGACGTTTGGCCGGTGTGTACTTTCTGGCCGGTCCAGAGGCTGGACGTATTACCAGCCGACATCTTGGCTGCCCGACAGCTGTCTGAATTAGCCAATTAACCCATGGTGCGAATATCGATGTTTTTCATTGTTTAAATAAAAAATGGCCCACATATCACCTCGTGCGAAATGTGGGCCGAAGGGCAACCGCGGGGTTAGTTCGGTTGCGCCTTCCTTAGTTTGGTCAGGAGGCCGGCGGCGACAATTCTGATTTCTGTCGTGCCGCTGGATCCTATCCGGAAGCAGAGCTTCCGAATCTTGGGCCATTCATCCTCGTACTTCTTGTTGGTAAAACGCAGACCGCCCCAGCCATCAGGCTCAAGCTTGGCTTGAAAATCGATGCCGTTGCTTTCAGTCATCACCCGCTCCAGAAAAGCGATCAGAAAGGCCTCGAAGTCCGGCGGCAGATTGCTAGTCAGCTGATTATTCCGCTGTCGGACAGCCTGGTAGATGATCTGCAGTCGGGGCAGGTCGTCCATTACGTATTCGTACAGGGGGCTGATCAACTGCTGGCCGAGCAATGCCCAAACGAATTCATAGTTGAACGCGCGCTTCCATTCGACGGTCTCGATGGTTTTGCTGGAGTCTGGGTTGACTTTGTCAACCTTGAAGGTCAGCACTTGCGGCGTCAGGTAGCCGAATTCATCGAGAATTCGGTTGATCGAATCTGTTCGTTTGAGCGAGTGGCCATAAACTTGGCTCATTGCCATTTGTTCAATCAGGCTGCGGACTTCGATGTCGCAGCGCAGGGCGGTCCTCAGACCAACGCCGTAGATCTTCTGAAGAAATTCGGTCCAGATGGAGCGTGATTCTCTCTCAGCCTGAGCGACCTGAATCTGCCGCACGCCTTCATCGAGAATCCACTGCCGTGTCATCTGATCTTGTTGCCTGAGGAAGTTCCCGAGTTCGGAATTCGTGTTGCGCGGGTCGATCTGCATTCTCAGAAACGCGTCGTGTTCTGCCATGACCGTGGAATCCGCCCAAGCGAACTCGTCGAGTCGAACATCTACGTGGCGCAACTTGACGTTGTTTAACCAGGCAAGAATGAGGGTAAGAACGACGATGAGACCCAGTATGCTGATCAGCCACCAGGGCACGGTGTCCTCGTGACTCTGATGCGGCTGGTCTGACTTTTGAGGTGGAGACGAGACTGGACTTTCCATTTCCGGCATGTCAACATCAGGTGTTTCAGCCATGACTTATACCCCTCCATGTTTGGGTGAATTTTACCACCTAATTACGGAAAGAACCGCGGCGTTTATTGAATGTACAAGATGTTTAAGAGCAACTGCTAATTATACATTGAAGTCTATGCACGTCAAGGATTGTCTTGAAAAATAAAATAAAGTGTTGACACCCCTAAATATGTCTGCTATTATAAAAGTGCAAAAATAAACACATTATCCACAAAAGAGCGAATATGAGCACAAAAAACCTTATTCTTAACAAATCAGGCGGATGACCGTTTAACCTTATATTGTTTAATGAAATCTGATCCGCCGCCTGAGGCGGAATTTTTGTGCCAAAAAAGCCCAATGGTGGATAAAACGTACTTTGACAATTTAGAAGCTATAATATATAAGGTCCAACATAAAGTTGTGGTTAACCCGAGTAAATCGGGACACATAAGGGTATACGGTGGATGCCTAGACACCAAAAGCCGAAGAAGGACGTAGCAGCCTGCGATAAGCCTCGGAGAGGTGGCAAGCAACCTTTGATCCGGGGATTTCCGAATGGGGAAACCCGTTCTGATGGAAGATCAGAACATCATGCACTGAATTCATAGGTGTATGAAGAAGACCCGGCGAACTGAAACATCTTAGTAGCCGGAGGAAAAGAAATAAATAAAGTTAGTTAATTAGTAATTAGTTGATTGGTGATTGGTTCACTTTTCGTGCGCTGACGCCGAATTAACTAGTTCACTAATTAACTAACATGATTCCCTGAGTAGTGGCGAACGAAAAGGGACGAGCTCAAACCATGTTGATAACCACGCTAAGGCGGGGTAAGGGTGCAAGCCCTAAAGTCAGTGTGGGGTAGTGAGAAGTTACAGCCGGAGCTTGTACCTCCGGGATGGAGAATTCTAATGAAAACTTCCCTAGAAGAAGCCGCTGGAAAGCGGTGCCAGAGAAGGTGATAGCCCTGTAATCGAAAGGGGTTTTCGCTCCATGGTAATTAATCTCGAGTAGGGCAGGACACGTGAAATCTTGCCTGAATCAAGGACGACTATAACAGTCTTGTCGCCCATGAGTACTATTCGTACTCATCGGTGATGAGATGTCCTAAAGCTAAATACTTTTGGTGATCGATAGTGAACAAGTACCGTGAGGGAAAGGTGAAAAGCACCCCGGTGAGGGGAATGAAATAGTATCTGAAACCGCATACCTACAAAGAGTCGGAGTCCGGCTTTGCCGGATGACGGCGTGCCTATTGAAGAATGAACCAACGAGTTAGTTGGGTACAGTTTGGTTAAGCTCGTTACAGAGCGAAGCCGTAGTGAAAGCGAGCGTTAATAACGCGTCTTGAGATTTAATTTTTCGTCGTTCCTGTTTATTCAGGGTGGCGAAAGACTAAACTCTTTCTATTGTACTCACTAGACCCGAAGCCAGGTGAGCTACCCATGACCAGGATGAAGCGCAGGTAACACTGCGTGAAGGTCCGAACTCACTCGCCGTGCAACACGAGGAGATGAGTTGTGGGTAGAGGAGAAATTCCAATCGAACTTGGCAATAGCTGGTTCTCCCCGAAATAGCTTTAGGGCTAGCCCGGTATTATGCCTACCCTGAGGTAGAGCACTGAATGGGTGCGGATGGCTTCTGCCTACTGCGCCTAACCAAACTCCGAATGCGGGGTTAGGAAATACCGGAGTCAGACCGTGGGGGCTAAGCTCCACCGGTCGAAAGGGAAACAGCCCAGATCACAGTCTAAGGTCCCTAAATCTTGATTAAGTGTTAAAGGTGGTAAAATTACCTATACAACTAGGAGGTTGGCTTAGAAGCAGCCATCCTTTAAAGAAAGCGTAACAGCTC
>JAEAME010000432.1_pt1 | contig 43569 bp, 30 predicted proteins | sample 8958731 | NCBI WGS metagenome assembly JAEAME01 (sample SAMN16933194, study PRJNA681113) | bioreactor sludge metagenome | isolation source: anerobic bioreactor sludge (Control) | place: India:Bengaluru | collected 2018-10-24
GGCCAGGGCCTGGGTGATCTCGTGGATGTCGGCCGGCTTCATGCGCCGCAGCAGGTTCATCATGGCCGGGCTCTCGACCTGGAAGCAGCCGACCGTCCGGGCCGCCCGCAGGGCCGCGTAGACGGCCGGGTCGCCCGGCGGCGGGTCCGCCAGCCGGAGCTTCTCCTTGGTCTCGGAGACGGCCGCCAGGCCCCGGACCGAGAGCAGGTCGAGCTTGATCAGCCGCAGGTCCTCGACCGCGTCCTTGTCGAAGTGGGTCATGCGCAGGCCCTTGGCCGAGGTCTCGAGGGGCAGGCAGCGTTCGACCGGGCCGGGGGTCAGGATGACGCCGCCGACGTGGAGCGAGATCTCGTGGAAGACGTCCTGGAGCTCGGCGGCCAGCTTCCAGACCTCCAGGCGCCCCGGGGCCGGCGCGGCCAGCCGCAGGCTGGACGGCTCGGCGAAGTACGGCACCCGCTGGGACAGGCCCCGGGCCTCCTCCGGCGGGGCGCCGAAGGCCCGCAGCGTCTCGTAGAGGGCCGAGCGGCCGCCGAAGTCCTTGAGCGAGCAGACGTAGGCCGCGCCCGTCCGGCCGCTGCCGTAGCGCTCGAGGACATACCGCAGGACCTCGTCGCGGCGCCGGGAGTCGAAGTCGATGTCGATGTCGGGCGGGTCGGGCCGGCCGCGGTTGAGGAAGCGCTCGAAATAGAGGTCGAACTCGAGCGGGTTGACGCGGGAGATGCCGAGGAGCCAGGCCAGGAAGGACGAGGCCCCCGAGCCGCGCAGGTTGTGGAGGATGCCGCGGCGGCGGGCGAACTCGACGATGTCGTGGACGACGAGGAAGTAGGGGCCGAAGCCCGACTGCTCGACCGCGGCCAGCTCGCGGCGGGCCCGCTGGCGCTCCTTCCAGGTCAGGTTCGGGGCCGCCGCCAGCCGCTCGGTGACGGCCTGGCGGAGGGTCCGGGGAAAGAGATCGGCCGGCAGGTTGGGGACGACGCTCTCGAAGACGAACGAGCATTTCTCGGCCACCTCCGGCGTCCGGGCCAGGGCGTCCTTGGCGGCCTGGCCGAAGCGGCGCACGGCCAGGGCCTCCTGGTCCGGGCCGAAGAGCCGGGCCGGGCCCAGGAGCCGGTCGCGCTCCGGCGGGAAAGGGACCTTGTTCTCGATGGCGTGGACCAGGACGAGGCGCTCGGGGCTGGCCAGGTACTTGACCGGGTTGGCCCAGACGACCGGCAGGCCGGCGAGCGGATCGGGGGCAAGCGGATCTGGGAGCGGATCGGGGACATGTACCAATTTCGACGAAATTGGTACGTGTCCCCCATCTTCCAATATTCTCCCGAAGTTCGCGAAGTCCGCCCCGACGTAGAGGTCGCCCGGGGCCAGCTTCTCGCGCAGCTCGGCCAACATCGCCGCCTCGGTGGCCGGAGGAGGCAGGGGCCCTCGGTCCGCGTCCCCCCTTCTGCCGGAGGGCGGCCCCTCTTTCGCGGCGCTCCCGGCCCCGCGCTCCAACGGCGACGCGTCCCGCGGGGGCGCCTCCCCGTTCTTCGCCCGCCCGCCCGGCACGTAGATGACGACGAGCCCGGAGGCGTCGCGGACCTCCCGGCGGTTGAAGATCTCCATGAGGTTCGGGTAGCCCTCCGCCGTCTTGACCAGGAAGACCAGACGGCGGCCGCCGATCTCGAGCTCGCAGCCGAACAGCGGCCGGACCCCGGACGCCGGGGCCAGCCGCTTCCACTTGCCCCAGCCGTAGATGTTGCCGATGTCCGTGAGGGCCGCGGCCGGGAGGCGCCGGGCCCGGGCCCAGCCGGCCGCCTCCTCGAGCGTGACGCTGCCCCGGCCCCGGCTGTAGACCGAATGAAGGCGGAGCGGCACGAACATGGCTGACCCCGACCAGGCGCAGGGCCAGCCGCGAGCCCTCGACGAGCTCGAGGAACAGCTCCTCGGCGACCTTGTAGATCTTGCCCATCTCCTGGAGCGGCGACAGCACCAGGCGGCGCTTGATCTCAGTCTTGAAGTCGGCGGTGCGGGCCTTGACCTCGATGACGTGGGCGTAGAGGCGGTCCTGGCGCAGGGCCAGGGTCAGCCGGTCGCAGAGGTAGGCCAGGTGGGCCAGGAGCAGGCGGCGGTCCCAGAGGTCCTCGAGGAAGGTCGTCTCCCGCGAGACCGACTTGGGCAGGGTCCGGGCGACGAGGGGCCGGCTGTCGATGCCGCGCGACTGGAGATAGATGTCGTCGCCGGCCTGGCCGAAGAGGGTGTGCAGCGCCCCCCGCGGCAGCTCCCAGAGCTGGCCGATCCTGTGGATGTTCATCAGCCGCAGGACGACCTGGGCCTTGGGGCCGATGCCGGGCAGGGCCTCGATGTCCAGGTCGCGCAGGTACTCCCGCTCCTCGCCGTCGCGGATCTCGAAGAAGCCGGCCGGCTTGGCCCGCCGCGTCGCCAGCTTGGCCAGGATCTTGTTCGGGGCCGCCCCGACCGAGACCGTGACCCCGATCTCGGCCTCGACCCGGCGCTTGAGGTCGCGGGCGGCGTCGACGAAGGAGGGGTAGATGTGCCCGCAGCGGGCCAGGTCCAGGTAGGCCTCGTCGAGCGAGGCCTCCTCGACATCGGGGGTGGCCGAGTGGAGGACGCGGAAGAAGCGCTCGGAAAAGGCCTCGTAGACCTGGTAGTTGCCGCGGACGAAGACCCCTTCGGGGCAAAGCTTGTAGCACTCGCGCAGGGGCATGCCGGAGTGGACGCCGAACTTGCGGGCCTCGTAGGAGCAGGTCGAGGCCACGCCGCGCTCGTGGGCCAGGCCGCCGACGATGACCGGCTTGCCGGCGAGCGAGGGGTCGAGCAGGACCTCGACGGAAGCGAAGAAGGCGTCGATGTCGACGTGGACGATGTAGCGCCGGGGACGCCCGCTCGGCGCAGACACCTCTCCTCTTTCTTTTCGCACCGGACGATTTCCTTTGGCCCCTTCCGCGAAGGGGCATGCGATCTCGGGGGTCTCCCCCGTTCAGTACTTTCTCATGATGCCGATGACCCGGCCCAGGATCTTGGCCGAGGGGGCCTCGATGGGCTGGAAGGCCGGGTTCTCCGGGACCAGGAAGACGCGGCCGTCGGCCCGTCGCAGCCGCTTGAGCGTGACCGAGCCGTCGTCGAGCATGGCCACGACCATCTCGCCCGAGTTGGCCAGCTCGGTCCGTTCGAGCAGGACGTGGTCGCCGTCGTCGATGTAGGCGTCGATCATGCTCTTGCCGTCGACCCGGATGCAGAAAACGTTGCCCCGGCGGCGGCCGACCATCCAGGACGGGACGTCCATGGCCTCGCCCGTCGCGTCGAACGACTCGCGCGGCCCGCCGGCGGGGACAAGCCCGGCCACCGGGACCCGGACCTGGCTCTCGACCAGGGCCGGCAGCCCCGCGACGCGGATCTCGCCGCCGGCCCGGCTGATGTAGCCCTTGCGCTCCAAGCTTTGGAGGTGCTTGAGGACGGCCGAGGGGCTGGGGATCTCCAGGGCCGCCCCCAGCTGGCGGATGGTCGGGGCGTAGCCGTGCCCGAGGACGAACTCCTCGACGGCCTGGAGGACCTTGGCCTGCCGCAGGGTCAGCTCGCGCCTCAATGTGTTTACCATTTTGTTCACCANCCGTAAACGGGGACGTGTCGATGTCAAAATAGAACGCCCGGTCCTCCCGCAGATAGCGGGCCCTGTCCGACTGGTAGAGGATGATCGGCCTTTTCAACAAGGCGAAATCCCCGGCCGCGGAAGAGTAGTCCGTGATCAACAGGTCCGTGATCAGCAGCAGGTCCCTCATGTCTTCATACTCGGTCAGGTCGAGGACGCGATCGCTGTTCCCGGGCGAACGGACAAATCCTTTGACCGCGCTGTGGGCCCGAATGAGACATATCCATTTCCCCCCGGTTTTCTTCTCCAGGGCCTCCAGGGTCGCCTCGAAATCGATGTCCGCCAGCTCCTGCTCCTTTCCCTGGGCCGCCCGGCGCAAGGTCGGCGCATACATGAGGACCTTGATGTCCTTGGGCAGCCCGAGGGCGTCTTTGATCCTGGCGATGTCATCCCCGGTATGGTTCAAGAGCAGGTCGTTCCGGGGCGAGCCGACCTTCATGACGGGACCGCCGTATCTAAAGGCCGACCTGATGATCCGATCGTAGTAATCCGAGCCGGACAACATCAGGTCGCAGATGTCCTTTTCGATGTAGCAGTCGTCGGGGCCGGCCTTATCGGAATCATAAAGGACCTTCTTGAATCCCCGGTCGCCGTGATAGAGCTGGATGTAGACCTGATCGGGTTTTTTATAGGTTGAAAGGGACTTGTCGAAGTTGTCGATCCAGAAGCCGGCCCTTATCTGCTCCCAATAGGCCCGCTTGGAGCCGATTTCAACGCATTGGACGTACTCCGGGACAACGGCCTTCTTTCTTTCCGCATCCTGGAACAGCCAGACGATCCTGAATCCGGGGGCCATGTTGTGCAGCTCTTCCGAAACGGCCCGCGGATTGCAGGAATAGGATTTTCCCCAAAAGCTGCAAAAAACGGCTGTGTGTTTATTGGTCCTCAGTAATGATCCGCCGACTCTTTGAGCGCCCTTGATGAGTTTGGCCCGGGAATCCGCCGCCAAGCGGTGGAGAGCTGCGTAGCGTTTTAAGGTTTCTTTGAGCTTGGCCTTCATCATCGATCCCCCCGTTGTTTCGATAGCGGTGTCCTTACCGCGCCCGAGGAGCGAATCCCGCGTGAGGACAACTCGCTCAACCCATTCCCTCGCGACCAGGAGCGTATCACCGGCCCCAACCGCTGTCAATTTTACGGTCGAGCGCAAAGGCGGCGTGAACACGTCCGGTTCCGGGCGTCGCCGTGACCGGGCCCCTCGGCCTGCCGACGGGCCTCGACGCTCATGGACAGGGCCGGGCGCCCGCCCGGTCTCGAGGGGAGGGTCGGCGGCGGCGATACGGCCGGCGCCTACGCGGTCTTGAAGGCCGCCAAAGCGCTGCCGCCCTCGACGGCCCGATAGACGGGGTGGCGGGCTGCGGCCAGGTTGACGATGACGCTGCCCATCTCGCCGTACGAATATCCCGCTTCCAGCGCGGCGTAGCTCATCGATGTCTTCGGGTTGATGTCGGGGTTCGGATTGACGTCGATGACGTAGAAAACGCCGTCGCGGTATCTCAGGTCGATCCGGCCGTAGTCCCGGCAGGCCGTGGCCCGATACGTCGAGTGGACGATCCGCTCGAGCTGGGACCGGGCCCGCCGGTCGAGCTCGGCCGGGACGCGCAGCTCGATCGTCTCGTAGAGGCGCGACCCGGGGACATACTTGGCGTCGTAGGTGAAGAGACGGTCGCGGACGTCCGTCAGCCCGACGTAGTCCATCTCGGCCGCCGGAAGGACGGTCACCGTCCCGTTGCCCCAGGCCGCGACATGGAACTCGCGCCCGTCGACGAACTCCTCGACGAGCGCGGGCTGGCGGTGTTCCTTCAGGATGTAGGCGATCCGGGCCTCGAGCTCGGCCCGGGACGCGACGACCGATTCGGCCGTGATCCCGATGCTGCAGTGCTCGTGGGCGGCCTTGACGATCGCCGGGAAGATGGACCAGCCGCGCGCCGAAGGCCGGCGGAAGACCGCCCACGGCGGAGTGGAGATGCGGGCGGCGTCGAGGGCGCGCTTGACCCCCGGCTTGTCGTGGGAGAAGGTCAGAACGCGGGAGGACGACCCGGTGAAGGTGAAGCCGAGCCCCTCGAGGATGGCGGCGACCTCGGGCTCGCTGTGAGGCACCCCCGGGAGCTCCTCGCACCAGTTGAAGACGATGTGCTCCGCGGGCTCATAGCCGTCGAGCCTGTCGGCGAGGCGGCCGTCTTCGACGGCCACGAGCTCGACCGGGTGGCCGAGCGACTTCAGCGCATCGCCGAGCGTCGTGACGTCTTCGAGGGCCTCCGCGATCTCGGCGGAGGTCCAGCGCGGATTCACGTTGTGGAGGAGAAGAACCGGAAGGTCGCGCCGCCTGTGATCCGTCATGACCCGCACATAGATTATCACAGAATCGGCCGTGTCAACCCTTTGACGTGGAAGTTATCGGAATTTTTTTTCGGCCGGGCGCGTTGATCAGTCGGAGGACCGGCGGCTCTTCATCTTGGCCCAAGCCAGGATCACGCCCAGGCAGATCGAAAGCAGCGCGGCGACGAGGATCCGGAATTCCGGCCGGAACGAAAAGGTCGCCGTGTGGGCCGGGATCCAGAACCAGATCAGGGACCGGCCCACGACCTTCCACATGTTGTCCCAGTCGATGCCCTTGAAAACCTCGAGGAGCGGCCCGGGCCGGTCGATCAGGGAATCGGTGAACCGATGCAGGACCATGAACGGGAACCCGAAGATGACATTGAGGAAGGCGGACTTGTAAAAAGCCAGCAGGACCGTTCGCGCCAGGCCGGCGGAAAAGACGGGCAGCATCCCGGCGCCGGCGAGGGCCAGGACGCCCGCGTCGAAGAGCGGGAAAGCGTAGGTGACGAGGACCCCCAGGAACCCCCAGACGACGGCCTTCTTCGGGAGATGGAGGCCCTTGAAGACCCAGGTCTTTCTCACGACGCGGACCGCCAGGAGCTCGCCCATCGTGGCCAGGACAAAGAATTTCGCGTAGCCCATGAGAACGGGATGGGCGCGGGTGGCCGCGACGAAAAGCTTGAGTCCGGAGGAGCTCGTCAGCAAAAGCAGCAGCAGCCCCAGGCCGGAGGCCCACAGGAGATCCCCGAAGAGGTTCCTTTTCGAGAACGGCATGGCGTCATCCTTTCTTGCCGCGGGCATCCCGGTCTCTCGTCATCATGGTCCCCCTCCTTGACGGCCATGATAATCCAAAGCCCGGCCCCGATAAAGAGACAACCCGCCAAACGCCCGGTCGAAAAAAAGGCCCCGCCGCTCCGGCTTGGGACCGGGGCGACGGGGCCGTCATTCGTCAGGCGTTCCGCCCGACCGGCCTTACAGCGCGTCGATGATGGCGTTGAGCGCGGCGCACGGCCGCATGGCCGCATCGAGCTTCTTCTTGTCCGGATGGTAGTAGCCGCCCATGTCGACGGGCTTGCCTTGGACGGCGATCAGGGCGGCGTCGATCTCCGCGGCCTTCTCGCCCAGAGCCTTGGCCACCGGCGCGAACCTGGCCTTGAGCTCCCCGTCCTTGTCCTGGGCGGCCAGGGCCTCGGCCCAGTAGAGGGCCAGGTAGAAGTGGCTGCCCCGGTTGTCGATCTGGCCGACCTTGCGGGCCGGCGACTTGCCGTTGTCCAGGAACTTGCCGATGGCCGCGTCGAGCGTTTCGGCCAGGACCTGGGCCTTGGCGTTCTTGAACGCCCCGGCCAGGTGCTCGAGCGAGGCGGCGAAGGCCGAGAACTCGCCGAGCGAGTCCCAGCGCAGGTAGTTCTCCTTCTCGAACTGCTGGACGTGCTTGGGGGCCGAGCCGCCGGCGCCCGTCTCGAACAGGCCGCCGCCGGCGAGCAGGGGCACGATGGACAGCATGTAGGCGCTGGTGCCGATCTCCAGGATCGGGAACAGGTCCGTCAGGTAGTCACGAAGGACGTTGCCCGTCACCGAGATGGTGTCCTGGCCCTTGCGGATGCGCTCGAGCGAGAAGGTCATGGCCTCGACCGGAGGCATGATCTTGATCGTCAGGCCGGCCGTGTCGTGGTCCCGGAGATAGCGCTCGACCTTGGCGATGACCTGGGCGTCGTGGGCCCGGGCGCGGTCGAGCCAGAACACGGCCGGGGCGCCGGTGGCCTTGGCCCGCTTGACGGCCAGCTTGACCCAGTCCCGGATGGGAATGTCCTTGACCCGGGACAGGCGCCAGACGTCGCCCGCTTCGACGGCGTGCTCGACGAGCGTGCGGCCGTCGGCGGCGACCACCCGGACCGTGCCGTCGAAGGGGATCTCGAACGTCGTCGGGTGGGAGCCGTATTCCTCGGCCTGCTGGGCCATCAGCCCGACGTTGGGGACGCTGCCCATGGTGGCCCGGTCGAAGGCCCCGTTCTTCTGGCAGTCCTCGATGATGGTCTTGTAGATCGTCGAGTAGCAGCGGTCGGGGATCATGGCCTTGGTCTCGTGGAGCTTGCCGTCGGGGCCCCACATCTGGCCCGACTCGCGGACGACGACCGGCATGGAGGCGTCGACGATGACGTCGCTGGGGACGTGGAGGTTGGTGATGCCCTTGTCGGAATCGACCATGGCCAGCGGCGGCCGCTGGGCGTAGACGGCCTGGATGTCGGCCTCGATCTCCTTCTGCCGGGCCTCGGGCAGGGTCTTGATCTTGGCGTAGAGGTCGCCGAGCCCGTTGTTGGGATTGAAGCCGCAGGCCTTGAGCGCCGCGGCGTGCTTGGCCAGCGCGTCCTCGTAGAAGACGGAGACGGCGTGGCCGAAGAGGATGGGGTCGGAGACCTTCATCATCGTGGCCTTGAGGTGGAGCGACAGGAGCAGGCCCTTGGCCTTGGCGTCCTCGATCTGGGCGGCGTAAAAGGCCCGCAGGGCCTTCTTGCTCATGAAGGTCCCGGACAGGATCTCGCCGTCGAGGGCCTTGAGCTTGTCCTTGAGCACCTTGACCGCCCCGTCCCGGCCCTGGATCTCGATGCGGAACTCGACGCCCTTGTCGACGGTGGCCGACTTCTCGTTGCCGTAGAAGTCGCCGCCGATCATGTGGGCGACGTGGGACTTGGACGCGGGCGTCCAGGGGCCGAGCGGCAGCATCTTCTTGGGGTTCTTCTGGGCGTACCTCTTGACCGAGACGGGGGCCCGCCGGTCGGAATTCCCCTGGCGCAGGACCGGGTTGACGGCGCTGCCCAGGACCTTGGCGTAGCGGTCCTTGATCTCCCTCTCGGCGTCGGTCTTGGGGTCCTCGGGGTAGCAGGGCACCTTGTAGCCCTGCGACTGGAGCTCCTCGATGGTCTCCAGGAGCTGCGGCAGCGAAGCGCTGATGTTCGGCAGCTTGATGATGTTGGCCTCGGGCTTCAGGGCCAGGTCGCCCAGGAAGGCCAGGTTGTCGGGAACGCGCTGGGCCTCGGTCAGGGCCTCGGGGAAGTTGGCCAGCAGGCGGCCGGCGAGCGAGATGTCGCTCAACTCGACCTCGACGCCGGTCCCTTTGGTGAAGCCCTGGACGATCGGCAGCAGGGAATAGGTCGCCAGGTACGGCGCCTCGTCGGTCTCGGTCCAGTAGATCTTCTGGGAGCTCATCGAACCTCCTCGAAAGTAAAGACGTGGGGCTTGTAAGGTAACCGAATCCCCGCGGGGTGTCAAGGCCGCAAAGATGTTTTATATCAGCGATTTGAATATGCCCCGGCGGCCCGCTCCGGCGGCTCCGCTCCGGGACGCGCCGGAACCGGTCCGCGAGGGGCTATTTCGGAAAGCCGACCGGGTGGTTCAGGAGCGGGTATTGCGTGTCGGTCAGCTTGAGCAGCTCCTTGACCTTGGCCGCGTCCATGCTCGCCCGGGGCCGGGTGGCCAGGCCGGTGCCGGCGCAAAAGACGCCGATGTTCTGCGAAACGATGCCCACGTCCAGCGCGCCGATCCGGAGCTTGGCTTCGGTCTCCCCCATCCGGAACTTGCCGATGTCCGTGACCAGGACGAGGAGAACGGGGGCGGGCGCCGGCGGCGGCCCGGGCTTGGCGGCCGGCGGCACGGCCTCGGGCTTCTCGCCGGGCTTGGCCGGGGGCTTGGCGCCCGGCAGGCGCGGCGGCGCGACCTCATGGCGATGGTCCCCGACCGCGACCGGGACCAGGGCGTGGGCGGCGGCGTCGTACTTGTACGCGCCGGCCTTCAGGAAGACGTAGATGTCGACGTCCTGGGCGTTCATGGCCGAGGGGGCGGTCCGGCGGCCGTCGGGGCGGTTGACGCCGTTGGCGGCCCAAAGCAGGTCGGACAGGTCCTGCGGGGCGAGGTCCTTATCGGACCATTCCCGGACCGAAGCCCGCAGCGACAGGGCCTCCATGACCGGCAGTCCCCGGGTCTTGCCGGGAGGGTCGAGCTTGATCGTCTGAAGCTCCCGGGCCTTCGCCGGTTCGACCGGGTAGCAGAAGAACTCGAGGACGGGCTTGCGCTCGGCGCCGTAGACGATGAAGGTCCGCCGGGGCGCCGGCAGGCCGAGGCCCTCGGCGATCGTCTTGAGCTGCGCGGCCATGCCGTAGCCCTCGGCCACGGCCGGCGACAGCCCGGCGTAGGCCCCCGCCAGATAGGCCTCGTAGGTCACGGGCGTGCCGTCCAAGCTCGCGAGGTCGCGGAACTCCTTGACGAACCAGCCGGCGAAGCTGCTGCCGTCCTTCGGAACGTCGCGGACGACCTTGAAGGTCAGGTCCTTGGTAGCGCCGGCGAGATGGAGGACCACCCCGGTGACGTTTTCGCCGTCGAGGACGAAGCGGACGGTCTGGGCCTTGTCGGCCTTGTAGGCGCCGCCCTCGTCGGCGGAGATGAGAAAGCCCTCATGGGCGGTCCCGGCCGTTTGGGCCGCAAGGACGGCCGCGAGGAAGGCCAGGCCGGCGGCCAGGGCCGCGGCCGTCTTGAGCGCGAGTTTCGATGTCATCGGGAGGCTCCTTTCGGCCCGCGGGGGGCGAGGGTCAATTGTCGCGGCGGATCTCGACCCGGTCCAGGCCGTTGTCGTTGAATTCCTTCTCGTACTTCTCGATGAGCGGCCGCTCGCGCTCCATGCCCTTCTCGGTGTAGATCTCGTCCAGGGCCTCCTCGCCGAACTTGCGGGCGTAGTCGCGGTCGGCCATGCGGTAGATGAGCTGGTCCCAGAACGAGTTGTCGTTGTAGAAATCGACGGTCTCGGCCATCTTCTCCTCGAGCTCTCCCGAGGGGACGGCCTTCTTGGTCTCCTCGTCGAAGTCGACGTAGTCCCCCAGGCCGTGCTTCTGGGCGGCGTCGAGGACGAGGCTCTCGATCTCGTCGTATTCCTCGATGACGTCCTCGGCGCGCCAGTCGTTGGCCATGCGGTTGCCCAGGTAAACCAGCTTCACCAGGGCGGCCAGCTGCTCTTTGGTCAGTTCGATCTTCATCGTGTCCTCGGTCGCGTTCGGCCTTCGGGCCGACGCTAAAATATACCATTTTCCCGCCCGGCCGCCAAACCGCTCGGCCCCGTTGACAGGGCCCCCGGCGGGGGCTATATTGCGGGCGCGACCACCCCCGTGAAGGAGGCCCCGCTCATGAGAACGCGCACCCTGATCCTGGCCGCGGCGCTGGCCGCCGCGCTGGCCGTCCCGGTCCCGGCCGGGGCGCAGGCCGCCGGGTCCGCTCCGGCCGGCCTGTCGGTCCATTACGAGGAGCTGACCGCGCCCGACTTCGTCCGGGCCGTGGCCAAGTCCGGCGGCACCTGCATCGTCCCGCTGGGCATCCTGGAGAAGCACGGCCCCCACCTGCCGGTCGGGACGGACCTCATCGACTGCCGCGAAGTGGCCCTCGAGGCGGCCGAGGCGGAGTACGCCGTCGTCTTCCCGCCCTACTTCGTCGGCCAGATCTTCGAGGCCAAGCACCAACCCGGCACGGTCGCCTACGGCAGCCGGATGATGCTGGACTTCCTGCAGCAGACCTGCGACGAGCTGGCCCGCAACGGCTTCAAGAGGATCGTCCTGGTCAACGGCCACGGCGGCAACGACGCCTTCCTCCACTTCTTCTGCCAGTCCCAGCTCGAGGCCCGCCGCGATTACGTCGTCTACCTCTTCGAGCCGGCCTACGACGAGGCCACCGAGGCCAAGCTGGGCCAGATGCGGAAGACCGGCGTCGACGGGCACGCCGGCGAAGAGGAGACGTCCGTCATGCTGGCCCACCACGCGGGGCTGGTCAAGCTCGACCGGGCCAAGGACGAGACGGGCGAGGACCAGAAGCGCCAGGCCGGCCTCAAGAACGCCTACACCGGCATCTGGTGGTACGCCGGCCAGCCCAATCACTACCGCGGCGACGGCAGCGCCGGCAACGCCGAATTCGGCCGGGCCCTGTTCGAGGCCGAACGGGCGGCCCTGGTCGACATGCTGCGGACGGTCAAGAAGGACGACGTCACGCCCGAGCTGCAGCGGCGCTTTTTCGACGACGCCGCCAAGCCCCTCGAGACCAAGCCCTTCGTGAAGAAGTGATGAAGAGGCTCTACGACCTGGCCAACCTGGCCCTCCTCCTGTGGCTGGGGGTCTTCGTCTACGGAGCCTACGGCCGGCTGCCCGCCCGTATCCCGATGCACTTCGGGATCGACGGCCGGCCGGACCGCTGGGGCGGCCGGGCCGAGCTCGTCGTGCTGGCCCTCGTGCCGTTCGTCATGACGGCCGTCTTCTATCTCCTCATCCGGTTCGTGCCCAAGATGGCGGCCGACCCGCGGCGCATGAACATCCCGCACAAGGAGGAGTTCTTCCGCCTGCCGGCCGAGAAGCGGGAATTGTACTGGGACCTCGTCAAGGAGTTCTTCGCCGGGCTGGCCGTCTCGCTCAACCTCCTCTTCGATACCCTCGTCCGGGCCACCGTCCGGATCGCCGAGGGCGGGGCCGCCCTGCTGCCGTTCAAGCTCATGCTCCCCGCGCTGGCCCTCATGGCCGTGATGATGATCGTCTACATCCGGCGCATGTTCACCCTGCCCGGCAGGATCATCCGCGGCGAGGTCTGAATGCTATAATGGAAGGACAGGAGTCACGCCCATGTCCACGTCCCTGAAACGCGCCCTCGTGCTGGCCGCCGTCGCCTGCGGCCTGACCCAGTTCGCCTGCGCCGATCCCGGGGCGCGCCAGGCCGATCCGGCCCGCCCGGGGCCGGCGGCGGCCGCCCCGGCCGCCGGGGGGACGCCCGCCGGGGCGCCGTCCGACCGGACCGCCGGGGCGCCGCCGGACAGCCCCGTTTGGGGGGCGCAGGAGAGCCAGTCCCCCGCCAACGCCCGGCTGATCGAGGACGAGCGCAACACCATCGACATCGTCCGCCGGACCAAGAACTCGGTCGTCTACATCACCAATCTCCAGTACGCCCGCGACTTCTTCTTCACCACCGACGAGCTGGTGCCCCAGGGCAGCGGCTCCGGCTTCGTCTGGGACGACCGCGGCCACATCGTCACCAACTTCCACGTCATCAACGAGGGGGTCAAGTACATGGTCAGCCTGCCCGACCAGAGGCAGGTCGAGGCCACGCTCGTCGGGCGCGATGCCACGAAGGACATCGCCGTTCTCAAGCTGGGCCAGGCGGTCGCCGGCCTGGAGCCGCTGGACATCGGCGCCTCGCGGGACCTTCAGGTCGGCCAGAAGGTCATCGCCATCGGCAACCCCTTCGGCTTCGACCACACCATCACCACGGGCATCGTCAGCGCTCTGGGGCGGGCCATGCCCGGCGCGGGCGGCTTCACCATCCGGGACATGATCCAGACCGACGCCTCGATCAACCCGGGCAATTCGGGCGGGCCGCTGCTCGACTCGGCCGGCCGGCTGGTGGGGATGAACACGGTCATCTACAGCCCGTCGGGGGCGTCGAGCGGGCTCGGCTTCGCCGTGCCGGTGGACACCATCCGCAAGATCGTGCCCCAGCTCATCGAGTCCGGCAAGGTCACCCGGCCGGATCTGGGCGGGGTCTCGTTCGTCCGGGACGAGGTGGCCCGGCGGGCCGGGATCGAGGGCGCGGTCGTGCTCGAGGTGGCCCCGTCGAGCCGGGCCCACGACCAGGGCCTGCGGGGGGTTTACCGGGACAACTACGGCCGCCTGCTCATCCGCGACGTCATCACCGGCATCGACGGGTCCAAGGTCAAGTCCTACGACGACCTCTTCAGCGCCCTGGACGCCCACAAGATCGGCGACACGGTCTCGCTCGAGGTCCTGCGCGAAAGCAAGACGCGGACCGTGAGGATGCAGCTCGTCGGGACCGACTAGAAGATCGAGCCGGCCCCGGGTCGCCCGCCGGGTCCCTCCCCGCCGCCCTATTTCTTCAGGGGCACGATGCCGGCCATGTCGCCGATGACGTTGACCAGGTCCTTGTCCGACGGGACGATGATCTTGGCGTTGCCCTGGAGGGCCGTCTCGAGGGCCTGAAGCCGGCGCAGGACCTGGGCGTTGCCGACGAAGTACTTCTCGGCCGCCTCGTTGACCAGGCGGATGGCCTCGGCCTCGCCCTGGGCCTCGAGGATCTTGGCCTGGCGGACGCCCTCGGCCCGCTTGATCTCGGCCCGGCGGTCGCCGTCGGCCCCCGTTTCGCGGGCGGTGGCGAAGTCGACGGCGGCGATCTTCTCGTTCTCCGCCTTGACGACCTTGTTCATCGTCTCCTGGACGTCCTTGGGCGGGTCGATCTCCTTGAGCTCGGTCCGGACGATGTCGATGCCCCAGCGGGCCGTCTCGGTGGACAGGGTCTTGAGGAGCTCCTCGTTGATCTTGCCCCGCTCGCTGTTGGCCGACTTCAGGGTCAGGGTGCCGATGATGTTGCGCAGGGTCGTCCGGGCCAGGTTGACGATCTGCCACTGGAAGTTGTTGACGTTGTACTGCGAGGCCTTGACGCTCGACTCGTCCTCCTTGACCCGGAAATAAACCTGGGCGTCCACCCGGGCGTTGAGGTTGTCGTTGGTGATGATCTCCTGCGGCGCGGCGTCGACCATCATCTCGGTGATGTTGACCTGGCGCAGCTGCTCGATCGCCGGGATGACCCAGTTGAAACCGGGCATGGCGAAGCGGTTGTACTTGCCCAGCCGCTCGACCAGGCCCCGGTGGGTCGGCCGGACGATGCGGATGCCCAGCAGGAAGATGAAAACGACGATGCCGATGATCCAAAGATAGATGACCATGCGAGTCCTCCCTCCGTGGCGGTAGATCCAACTATACCGCCGGTCCAAGATGGGGTCAAACCTACCTTTTTTCGAAAAAGGTAGGTTTGACCCTCTCTATCTCCTTCATAATACGGCGCGGGGCGAAAAGCGTTCCGGCTACATCTTCCAGGTGCCGGCCACGATGAGGTTGGCGCCGGTGACGGCCCCGGCGGCGTCCGAGGCGCAGTAAGCCACGGCCCCGGCCACGTCCTCGAACGTTCCCAGCTGGGCCTCCGAGACGTTCTTCATCGACGGCAGGGCCCCGCCGCGGATGAGCCCGGGCGAGACCATGTTGACGGTGATCCCGTTCGCGACATCGGCCGCGGCGGCGGTCCGGGTCAGGGTCAGCAGCCCGGTCTTGGCCACGGCGTAGGGGGCGATGGTGGGGAACGCGCCGAGGTGCTCGGCCCGGCTGTAGCCGATGTTGACGATCCTCCCCCACTTGCGCTTGCGCATGCCGGGCAGGGCCGCCTTCATGCAGAAGTACGGCCCGAGCAGGTTGCCCCGCAGGACCCGGTCCCAATCGGCGACCTCGAGCTGGTCCCAGGGCTTGACCAGGAAGGGCCCGACATTGTTGACCAGGATGTCCACCCGGGCGAAGCGCTCTTCGACCTTTTTGACCAGGCCGGCGGCCTGGGCCTTCTTGGTCAGGTCGGCCCGGAAGACGGCCGAGAGCTTGCCCTTCTCGCGGATGGCCGCGGCCAGCTCCTGGGCCTCCTCGCGCCGGCTGAAGTAGTGCACGGCCACGCCGGAGACGTCCTCGGCCAGCCGGAGGGCGATGGCCCGGCCCATGCCGCGGCTGGCCCCGGTAACCAGGGCGATGCGCAGGCTCATGGCGTCAGGCCAGCGTCCCGACGGCCGTCTCGACGGCGTCCAGGATCTCGCCGGACTCGACGACCTCCTTGAGTCTGTTGATGTCGTTGTACAGGGGCCGGTCCTCCTCGAGGCGGGCGACGTGCTTGCGGATGACGTCGTAGGCGGCCTGCGTGCCCCGTCCGGGCTTGACCGGGCGCCGGAAATCGAGGGCCTGGGCCCCGGCCATGAGCTCGATGGCCAGGACGGCCTGGGCATTGTCGAGGATCTGGCGGGTCTTGAGGGCCGTGGTCATGCCCATGCTGACGAAGTCCTCCTGGTCCGCAGCGGCCGGGATGGAGCCGGTGGCCGCCGGATGCGACAGGACCCGGTTCTCGCAGATCAGGGCCCCGGCCGTGTACTGGGACAGCATCAGCCCGGAGAACATGCCCGCGCCCTTGGTCAGGAAGGCGGGCAGCCCGGCGCTCAAGTGCGGATTCATGAGCCGGTTGTGGCGCCGCTCGGACAGCACGGCGATGGTGGTCACGGCCGTGCCGAGGAGCTCGAGGGGGAAGGCCATCGGCACGCCCTGGAAATTGGCCCCTGTCAGGACCAGCTTCTCGTCGGGGAAGAAGACGGGGTTGTCGGCCGCCCCGTTGAGCTCGATCTCGATCATGTAGCGGGCCCACTTGAGGGCGTCGCGGGCCGCCCCGACGACCTGGGGCGTGCTGCGGAGGCTGTAGGCGTCCTGGACCTTCTTGCCCGGCTGGGCCAGCAGGTCGCTCCCCTCGGTGATGCGGCGGACGTTGGCCGCCGACTCCAGGGCCCCGGGATAGCCGCGGGTCATGTGCAAGCGCTCGTCGTAGGCCTTCATGTTGGCGTTCAGGACCTCGAGGGTCAGGGCCGCGGCGATCTCGGACATCTTCAGCCAGCGGTGGACGTCGTGGACGGTCAGGGCGGCCATGCCGGCGATGACATTGGAGCCGTTGATCATGGACAGCCCGTCTCGGGCGTGGAGGACGATCGGCTCGATGCCGGCCCGCTTGAGGGCCTCGGCCCCGGGCAGCCGCTCGCCCTGGTAGAAGGCCTCGCCCTCGCCCATCGGGACCAGGGCCATCTGGGCCATCGGCGACAGGTCGCCGCAGGCCCCGACCGAGCCCTTCTCGCACATGATCGGGGTGACGCCCTTGTTGAGCAGGGCGGCCAGGGTCTCGGTGACGACCGGCCGCAGCCCCGAATGGCCGTGGCAATGGCAGTTGATGCGGCTCAAGATGGCGGCCCGGACGATGTCCTCGGGCATGGGCTTGCCGTACCCCGCGGCGTGGCTGTAGATGAGGTACCGCTGGTACTGCTCGACCTGGTCCTGGGTCAGCACGACGTTGGCCAGCTCGCCGATGCCGGTGTTGACGCCGTACATGATCTCGTTCTTCTGGATCTTGTCCTCGAGCAGGGCCCGGCATTTCTCGATGCGCTTCCTGGCCTCGGGATCGAGGGCGACGGGGACGCGGCGGCGCGCCACCTCGACGACCTTGTCGATGGTCAGACCGGTGCCGGTCAGGGTGATCGCCATGGGAAGTGCCTCCTCGGAATGATGATCGGGATCGCTGTTCATGGGGCCCTGTTACTCTATCCGAAGTCCGGGGCCGGGTCAAACCTTTGGGAGGGGGTCAAACCTACCTTTTTTCGAAAAAGGTAGGTTTGACCCCCTCCCCCCCCCGGACAGTTGCCGGGCGGGGGCCGGTGTGCTAGAGTAACCCTCTGTTTTTACCGTTCAGGCGCGGAGAGAACCGATGACGAAAGAGACGAAGCGCATCCTCATGACCGGCGCGGCCGGGCAGATCGGTTCCGAGCTGGCCCGGGCCCTGCGGGCCCGCTACGGCGACGCCAACGTGGTCGTCAGCGACATCGTCCGGCCGGCCGGCGGACTGGCCGAGGCCGGGCCCTTCGAGCTCCTCGACGTCACCGACGCCAAGGCCCTCGACGCCCTGCTCGACAAACACCGCATCGACACCGTTTACCACCTGGCCGCCCTGCTCTCCGCGACCGGGGAAAAGAACCCCCAGAAGGCCTGGGCCATCAACATGGGCGGCCTGTACAACGTCCTCGAGGCCGCCCGGGCCCGCCATCTCGTCCGCGTCTTTTCCCCCAGCTCGATCGCCGTCTTCGGCCCGACGACGCCCCGGGTCATGACCCCGCAGGACACCGTCCTCGGCCCGACGACGATGTACGGCGTGACCAAGGTCGCCGGCGAGCTGCTCTGCGACTATTACGTCGCCAAGTACGGCCTCGACGTCCGCGGCTGCCGCTACCCCGGCATCATCAGCCACCTCACCCCCCCGGGCGGCGGCACCACAGACTACGCCGTGGCCATCTTCTACGACGCCGTCAAGCACGGCCGCTACGCCTGCTTCCTCCGCGAGGGCACCCGGCTGCCCATGATGTACATGCCGGACTGCCTCAAGTGCACGCTGGACCTGATGGACGCGGACTTCGCCCGCCTGGCGCACCACTCGAGCTTCAACGTCACGGCCATGAGCTTCACGGCCGGCGAGCTGGCGGCCGAGATCCGGCGGCACATCCCCTCCTTCGAGGTCCGCTACGAGCCCGACTTCCGCCAGGCCATCGCCGACTCCTGGCCCGAGTCCATCGACGACTCCGCCGCCCGCGCGGAATGGGACTGGAAGCCGGACTACGACCTGGCCGCGATGACAAAGGACATGCTGGCCGCCCTGCGGGCCCGCCACGCGGCGGGCACCCTGGGCGACTGAACCGGGCCCGGAGGGCCGCCGGCGCCCCGGGCGGCCGGCCCTCCGCTCCCCCTCCCGGCGGCGATCAGGCCAGGTCGAAGCGGTCCAGGTCCATGACCTTGGCCCAAGCCGCCGCGAAATCGCGCCCGAACTTCTCCGCGCCGTCCGCCTGCGCGTAGACCTCCGCCAACGCCCGCAGCTGCGAGTTGGCGCCGAACACCAGGTCGACCCGGGTCGCCGTCCACTTCAGCTGGCCGGTCTTGCGGTCGCGGCCCTCATAAAGGTCCCCGCCGCCGGCGACGGGCGCCCAGACCGTGCCCATGTCGAGGAGATTGACGAAGAAGTCGTTGCTGAGCACGCCCGGCCGCGCGGTGAAGACGCCGTGCGGGACGCCCCCCGTGTTCGCGCCCAGCACGCGCAGGCCGCCCAGGAGCACCGTCATCTCCGGCCCGCTCAGGGTCAGCAGCTGGGCCCGGTCGACCAGCAGGCGCTCGGCCGGCTCCGCCAGGCCGCTCTTCAGGTAGTTCCGGAAGCCGTCGGCCCGGGGCTCCAGCACGGCGAAGGACAGCTCGTCGGTCTGGGCCGGCGACGCGTCCGTGCGCCCCGGCCGGAAGGGCACCTCGACCGTCAGCCCGGCCGCCTTGGCCGCCGTTTCTACGGCGGCGCAGCCGGCGAGGACGATCAGGTCGGCCAGGGACACCTTCGTGCCGTCCTTCCGGGACCCGTTGAACCCCTTTTGCAGGCCCTCGAGTGCGGCCAGCACCTTGGCCAGCCGCGCGGGTTCGTTCACCTCCCAATCCTTTTGCGGCGCCAGGCGGACGCGCGCCCCGTTGGCGCCGCCGCGCTTGTCGGAGCCGCGGAACGTGGAGGCCGAGGCCCAGGCCGCGGCGACCAGGTCCCTCGACGGGAGGCCCAGGGACAGGATCATGGCCTTGAGCCCGGCGATGTCGGCCTGTCCGACAAGCTTGTGGTCGACGGCCGGGACGGGGTCCTGCCAGATGAGGTCTTCCGCCGGGACATCGGGGCCCAGGTAGCGGGACTTCGGTCCCATGTCCCGGTGGGTCAGCTTGAACCAGGCCCGGGCGAAAGCGTCGGCGAAGGCCTGCGGGTCCTTTTGGAAGCGCCGGGCGATGGGCTCGTAGATCGGGTCGAAGCGCAAGGACAGGTCGGCCGTGGTCATCATCGGGCGGTGCGTCTTGCCGGGGACATGGGCGTCCGGGATCATGTGCTCCGGCTTGACGCCCTTGGCCAGCCACTGCCACGCCCCCGACGGGCTCTTGACCAGCTCCCACTCGTAGCCGAAGAGCGTGTTGAAATAGCCGTTGTCCCAGCGGGTGGGGTGGAGCTTCCAGGCGCCCTCGATGCCGCTGGTGGTGGTGTGCTCGCCCTTGCCCCGCCCCAGGGCGTTGGCCCAGCCCAGGCCCTGCGCTTCGAGGGGCGCGGCTTCCGGCTCCGGGCCGACCAGCTTCGGGTCGCCCGCGCCGTGGGCCTTGCCGAAGGAGTGGCCGCCGGCGACGAGGGCCACCGTCTCCTCGTCGTTCATGGCCATGCGGGCGAAGGTCTGGCGCACGTCCCGGCCCGAGGCCACGGGATCGGGGTTTCCGTTGGGGCCTTCCGGATTGACGTAGATGAGGCCCATTTGGACCGCGGCCAGCGGGTTCTCCAGCTCGCGATCGCCGCTGTATCGCTCGTCGCCGAGCCAGGTCTGTTCCTTGCCCCAATAGACGTCCTCTTCGGGCTGCCAGATGTCCTCGCGGCCGCCGCCGAATCCGAAGGTCTTGAAGCCCATGGATTCCAGGGCGCAGTTGCCGGCCAGGATCATCAGGTCGGCCCAGGAGATCCTGTTGCCGTATTTCTGCTTGATCGGCCACAGCAGGCGCCGGGCCTTGTCGAGGTTGGCGTTGTCGGGCCAGCTGTTGAGCGGGGCGAAGCGCTGGTTGCCGGTGCCGCCGCCGCCGCGGCCGTCCGAGGTGCGGTAGGTGCCGGCGCTGTGCCAGGCCATGCGGATGAACAAGCCGCCGTAGTGGCCCCAGTCCGCGGGCCACCACTCCCGGGAATCGGTCATGAGGGCGTGAAGGTCCTTTTTAAGGGCGGCCAGGTCCAGCTTCTTGAATTCCTCGGCGTAGTCGAAATCCGGCCCCAGGGGATTGGCGGCCGGCGGGTGCTGGTGCAGGACGCCCAGATCGATCTGGTCGGGCCACCAGTCGCGGTTGGTGGCGCCCCGTCCCTTCTTGGCCCGGCCCGGACGTCCCATTTCCTTGTTCTCTTTGTTCTCGCTCATCACCGGTCTCCTTTCATGCGTTCCCTTTGATATCCCGACGAGCCCGGCCGCGTTTTTGTCGGCCCGGGCGAATAAGCGCGACACCCATCGTCGTCGACATAAAAGCTCACGATCCATCCTTCGGGGTCCGGGCCTGGCAGGCGGCGCAAAGCCCGAAGAACTCGATCCGGTGCCCTTGGATCCGGAAATCGGTCATCGTTCCGGCCCGGTCGTCGATGTCCCGATAGACCGGCATCTCCAGGTCGCGGACCGCGGCGCAGCCGGTGCAGACCAGGTGGTAATGCGGCGCGACGCGGGCCTCGAACCGGTCGAAGGCGCTGCCCGAATGGACCTTCTTGACCAGCCCGAGGTCGATCAGGATGCCCAGATTGCGATAGACCGTGCCCAGGCTCAACCGGGGATGCTCCCGTTTGAGCCGGGCGTAGAGCCAGTCCGCCGTGGGATGGGCGCCCGTCCCCCGCAACAGGGTCAGGATGCGGTCGCGCAGGCGGCTGCTCCGCAACGCCGGTTTCGGGCTGTTCTTCGTCATGACCTGTTATTAGTAATGATTACGAATAGCATTCTAACTGCAGAGGCCGGCCATGTCAAGGGCTGTCCCCCGCGCCGCCGCCGCGCGCGCCTATCGGCCCTGATGGGGGTAGCGGTCCATGATCTCCCCCATGTGAACGGCCTCGAACATCTCCAGCGCTTGCTTCTTGGAGGGATGGTCGTCCGAAGACAGCGTGAAATGGCGCGTCTGGATGAAGTGGGACCAGCCGCTCTCCCGGCGCTCGGCGTCGTATTCCGGGCGGGACTTGTCCCAGTCCGGGACCGCGAGCCGCATCTGGATCCCTTTTTGGTAAGGGAAATACCCGTAAGAATCGTGGAGCCGCCCGCCCCCCGCCGATTCCCAGGCCCGGCGATGATACGCGTCGAAGGCCACGCCCTTCTTGTTCGTTTGATAAGCCACGATGAGCGTGATCAGCCCGGCGATCGGGAACACGAACACGCCGCCGATCAAGCCGACCGCGGGCATCTTGCTCCACAGGCTGATGGCCAGAGGGCTGAGCAAAAGGAGGAACAGGCCGAGGCCGGCCGTTTTCAGCCGTTTCTTTTTCAGCGCGGGGCCGATGTCTTTGGCGCAGGCGGCGCAGATGCCGCTGCGGTAGCGGCCCGCCTCGCCGAGCTTCCAGCCCTCGATCTCCCATCGATAGCCCGCCGGCCGGCCGGTCATCGAAACGAGGACCCGCTTGTAGTCCTCGATGTTCAGGACGGCGAATTCCAGGTCTTCCGCGAAATCGGACCTCTCGAGGCCGCAGCGCGAGCATTTCATGACGCCTCCCGGGACCGGGATCGTTCCCATCGGGACAGAGAGTAAGGCCCGCCCGGCGCGGAAGTCAAGCGGAGATCAGGACCGGGCCGGCCCCGGCGGGGCGGCTCATCCCGCCGGTTTTTGGCGCGTCCACGCCGCGTCCAGGAACACCCGGCCGTCGGGGCCGACGGTGATCGTCCCCTTCCAGGTCCAGGCCTTGACCCAGATCCGGCCGGGGAACGGCTGCCAGCCTTTGAGCGGCCGGATCTCCATCTCGATGGCCGGCCCGCGGCGCAGGACGCGGTACGTCCCGGCGACGATGCCCCGGACCTCGTCCGCGCCGGCCGCGAACCGCCCGGCCACCGCCGCCGCGTCCTTCAAGGCCGGCAGGTCCGGGATGGGGGGAGAGAACTCGAAGCCGACGGAATGCCGGTCGCCGCGGCTGGTCATGGCCCGGATCTCGAGATGGCCGGCCTGCTCGACCAGGTCGTAGGTCGTCGCCCCGTCCCGGGCCTGCAGCGGCCGGCCCGGCCGCAGGGCCGGCAGTTCGCCCCGGCAGGGCCTGTTCCACTGCCCGATGATCGGCGCATCGGTGTAGCGGGCCAGATAGACCATCTCCCGGTCCACGGGCACGGCGAGTGTCGCCGGGGCCCGCCGTTCGCCGCCGATCTCGACCACGGGGGCGGCGCCCTTGCGGGGCATGAAGTTCATGTTCTTCAGGTGATAGAGCGGGAAGTGGGCGAAGGTCACCGCGCGGCTGCCGCCGACGGGCGCCAGGAAGCCCCGGGCCCACTTCGTATGGCGGGCCTCCTTAAGGCGGACCTCGATGGACCGGCCGCCCTTGTCCCGCATGCGGAGCGAGGCGTCCAGCCCGGAGGCGGTCACCGCGAAGGCGTATCGCATGTCCGGGACGACCGTGTTCCGGTCGGTTTCCTCGGGGTCCACGAAGGCCGGGTCGGAATAGTAGTAGTCCGCCGGGCCCTGATGGGGGTACAGCAGCACGCGGGCGGCCCGGCCGCGGGCGTCGTCGAAGGTCTGCAGCTCGATGGACGCGTATTCGGGATCGCCCTTGAAGTCCACCAGGAGCAGCTTGTCCATCGGGGCCACGCGGGCGTTGAGGGGGGAATAGAAGACGCCGCTCCCGGGCCGCGCGTAGAGGTCCGCCCCGTTGGCGCGATCCCCCAGGTAGCGCCGGGGGTCCACCACGGACGCTTTCGTGTCGATCAGGACGAACTTGGCGATCAGGACGGCCGCGCCCGCCGCGGCGATCAGTCCGAGGCCGGCCAGGACGAGCCCTCTCGTGGTCATGATGCGAGCTCCTTTCCGCGGCGCCGGGGGCCGGGGGCGTTCCGGACCGCTCCTATTTCCCCTTCTTCAGCCGCTCGGCCAGGAAGTTCGGCAGGGCGAACGAGGCCCGGTAAACGTCGGGATTGAAGTATTTCAGCCCGTCGGGGATGTAGAGCGTCCTGACCTTGGCGGGATCGACCTTGTCCGACAGGAAGTCGTAGCACCACATGCCCACGGGATAGGTCGGCACCGGCCCGAGGTAGAGGGCCGCGTGCCGGAAGATCTTCTTCAGGAAGGCGCCCTTCCGGGCATGCGAATCCAGGTGGAGCATGAGCGAGCCGGCCTGGGCGGCGATGATGCCGCCGGGATTGAGCTTGGCCTTGAGCTTGCGGTAGAAGGCCTCCTGGTGCAGGACCGTCGAAGGGCCGACCGGGTCGGAGGAGTCGACCAGGATGGCGTCGAACGTCTCCCGGACCTTGTCGATGAAGACGTTGCCGTCCTCGACGACCAGCTCGGCCCGCGGGTCGCGGAACGTCGACCGCAGCCAGGGGAAGTGCTGGCGGCAGGCCTCGATGACCTGGCCGTCGATCTCGACCAGCCAGGCCTTCTTGACCGGGTGCTTGAGGACCTCGCGCAGCGCTCCCCCGTCGCCGCCGCCGATGATCAGCACGCGGGCCGGCCGCGGATGGGAGGCCAGGGCCGGATGGACGAGCATCTCGTGGTAGTAGAACTCGTCGCGCTCGGTCGTCTGGACCAGGCCGTCGAGGAACAGGACCCGGCCGTAGTCCTTGTTGCGGACGATCTCGATGCGCTGGAACTTGGACCGCCCCTCGTACAGGACGTCCTTCACGGTGAAGAAGATGCCGGAGGCGCCGGTCTGGAACTCCCGGGCCTCTTTCTTCCCGGCGTCGAGCGCTTTGGTCGTTTTCATGTCCTTCCTCCGCTTCGGAATTTCCCCCGATCGACGGCGGGGCTGCCCAACAACCAGGCCATGATAACACATCCGCCGTCTCCCCGCCCCGCCGGCCTTGCGCCGGCACCCTTGAATAATGGAAAGGCCGCCGCGAAGCAGAACGGGACAGCCGGGAAGGAAGGTTCTTGTCCCATTTCCGGGCCTCCTTCTCGAAGCGGCGAGAGGATATCCTCGCAGATCCCCGTGCTGGAGGGCGGGGCCGGCAGGGAGAGGTGTCGCCCCCGAAGACCCCGGGCCGGAGCGGGGGCCGCGTCAGTAGATCTTGTCGATCTTGACGCCGCTGTAATACTTCTTGAGGATCTCCTGGTATTTGGCCCCGGCCACGGCCATGCCGTAGGCGCCGACCTGGCACAGCCCGACGCCGTGCCCCCAGCCCCGCCCGGAGAAGGTGAACTGGTCGACGTGGCCCTCTTCGTCGTAGGTCCGGTCGATGACGAACAGGGTGTCGCGCAGGCCCAGGGCGGCCCGGATCTGGAAGCCGTGGACCTCGGCCGTCGTCCCCGTCCCGGCCAGGGTCAGGTCCATCACCCGGCCCGAATCGCCGCGCTTCTTGACGTCGAGATCGACCAGGGGCCCGATAGCGTAGGACTGGTTCAGCTGCTTCTCCAATTCCTGCCGGGACTTGCGGACCTGCCAGCGGTTGAAGCGCGAAGACCGGTCGAGGACGTTGGAGTTCGGCGGATAGAACACTTCGAGGTAGGCCACCTGGCCCTCCCGCTCGAGCCAGCGGACGTTCTCGCCGCCGAGCAGGACGAGCTTGGTGGCGAAGCTCGTCTCGCCCTCGACGGTCCGCAGCAGGCGGACGTGGTTGGACAGGGCCAGGGTGCGGCGGTCGTAGTCTTGGCCGACCTCGATGGTGCCTTTGCCGGCCGCCCGGAACGTGCCGGTCTTGAAGAAGTCCTTCTGGTCCTTGACGATCCGGGCCAGGGCCATGGCCAGCTCGGCCCGGCCGACCGGCCGCAGGGGGTCGCCGGTCCGGACCGAGGCCGGGAAGAGCCCGGACTGGAGCGCGTAGGCCACGGGCCGCCGGTCGGCGCCCTGGACTTGGGGCAGGTCCCGGAGAATGAAATCGACCTCGCCCGGCAGGAGCAGCTCCTCGACGCGGTCCTTCCAGCCGAAGGCCTCGACCAGCAGCCGGGCCAGGCTGACGAAGCTCAAGATCGAGGAATCGGGCACGAAGCCCCGGTCCCGGATCCCGACCAGCCGGCGGGCGTCGCCGATCCATTCGACGGCCTCGTCGAAGGTGGCGTCCTTGTGGAAGTCGAGCGGCTCCGCCCCCACCGGGACGAGGCCCAGCCCGACCAGCAGGGCGATGTCCAGGCTGGCGTTCCGCCCGTCGACGAAGATCGGCGCCACCGGCGTGGGGGCCTCGATCTGCCACTCTTTGAGCTTCTCCGAGGCGCACTCGACGCCCTTGAGATAGGGCACGGGCCGGCCGGAGAAGACCTTCTCGGCGTCCTCGGTGCGGCCGCCGCAGGTGCTGGTGTAGAGGGCGTTGATCAGCTCGCCCTTGTAGCGGACGACCTCGCCCTTGGTCTCCTCGACGGCCTTGGTGCTCAACGGGTCCTCGGAGGCCATGCCCATGTAGAGCTGGGAGCGCGGCGTATCGACGAGGTCGTAGCCGAAATGGTCGAACTGGCCCATGTTCTTGAGCGCGTAGGTCCGGGCGGCCACGGCCTGGGCCTTGAGGGCCTCGATGGCGTTGAACTGCCCGGGCGACAGCTCGCCGGGCACGACGCTTTTGAGATAGTCCTCGAGGTTGACGTAATTGACCATGACCAGGCCGCGCGGCGTGCCCTTCAGCACCAGGAAGCCGCGGTAGCCCTTGCCGTTGAGGGTCAGGTAGCTCTGCGGATTGGCCGGGATGAAGTAGAGCTCGGAATCGCGGTCGAGGGACTTGAGCTCGTTGGCGACGAGCATCCAGATCGGCCGCGACGGCTCTTCGACGATCTCCTCGCGCTCGATCCAGACGTCCCGGTAGCCGGCCGCGTTGAGCTGGGCCACCTTGGCCAAGGCGTCGCCGCGGGTCAGGAAATCGCCGAGCTTGATCTCGAAGACGCCGCCGGCGCCGGCCCCGGCGTCTTCGGCCACGGAGAACCGGCCCCCGAACTTGGCCTGGGCCGCCGCGGCCAGCTGGTCGGCCTCCTGCCGCTCCTTGGCGTGGGCCAGCAGGATGACGTACTTCTCGGTCAACTTCTCGGCCGCTCCCTTGATCTCGGCCTCGACGGCGTCGTCGTGGATGACCCGGTAACCGGTGTTGACCTCGTAGATCTTCATGCCCGAGGAGGACCGGATGCGGATGTCCTTGAGATTGGTGCCCAAGCCGACCCGGATGACCGGCTTGGGGATCATGTAGCCGTGGAAAAAGGCCCCTTCCGTCCCGAACTCGACAGGGATCCCCCCAAAGAAAAAGAACCCGACGAACAGAATAAAGACGTACTTAAATCTATCGAACTTCATGTGGGACCCGCTGACTTGCTTGGACCATTCCATGCTAGCGGATGAAAATGGGGTTGTCAAGCGGATCGTCAAGTTGTGCTAGAGGAGCGCTTAATCCCCACAATATGTAGTAGTTAAGGGACGTGAATTTCCCGGTTGCGGCTAGCCGCGGCCGGCCCGGCCGGGGCGGAATGTGATAGAATCCGGGCGAATCGTCCTCGGAGGCTGTCCATGAAAAAAGCGCTCATCGCCGCTTGCGCGGCCCTCGCCTTCACGCCTTTGGTCCTGGCCGCGGCGGGCCCGGACAGCCTGTCGCGGTTGTTCCTCCCCGGCCGGGCCGTTCTCGACCTCGACGGCGACGGCTTCCCCGAGCGGCCGGCCCTGACCATCGTCGTCCCCGACGCGCCGACGCGGGCCGAGATGCTGCTGGCCGCCGATATCGCCGCCCGGACCAACTTCGAGAGCCTGGCCGTCGATTTCGGCCTCGTCCGCCGCGAGTCCGAGCTGGCGGGGGCCGCCGCTCCCGCCCTGGCCGTCTACGTCGGCGGCCGCCTGACGGCCGTCCGCGAGGCCGCCAAGGGCGGGGCCTTCGAGCCCCTCGACCTGGCCGCCAACCAGGGCCGGATCGTGCTCTTCGGCCGGGCCGGCGGGACGGCCATCGCCTGCCTGGCCGGCTCCGACGAGACCCTGCTGCGGACCGGCCGGGCCTTCTTCCTTCGCTGGCCGTATTTTTGGGAGATCTGGGGCCGGGAGGCGGGCGCGACCTACGAAGCGCTAGAGAAGGACCTGGCCGCCTTTCTGGCCGCGGCGGGCCTGGAGAGCCGGGCCGTGGCCGTCCGCGAGGCCGTCTACGAGTTCCCCGCCGCCGCGCCGGTCTCGGACGGGCTCGAGGCCCTGGCCTTCGACCAGGGCCAAGTCCGCGACCTCGTCGTCGAGGTCCGGTTCGCCGCAGAGCCCGAACGCCGCCGGGCCAAGGCGGCGTTCGGGGAGCTCGCCGCCGCCCAGCGCCGGGGGGAACGGACGGCCGTCCTGTCGTATCCCGGCTGCGCCGCATTGACCTTCGAGCTCCGGACGGAGACGACGGCCGCCAAGGTCGTCCTGCCCCGGACGGGGGCCTCGAAACGGCTGCTGACGCCCAGGTTCAAGGAGCGCCCGGCCGCCGACCCGACGGGCAAGGAGTTCGACCTGCTCGGGCTCTATTCGACCAAGGGCGCCTACGGCGACCAGGACAAGGACGGCATCCCCGACGGCCTGGACGCCGTCGTCGTCGCGCCGCGCGGCGCCGCCGGGCCGGGCCTGGCCGAGCTGGCCAGCCGCTTCGTCCTGGGCACGGCCGGGGCGAGCTTCCCGATCGTCATGGGCGACGAGGAGATCGAGAGCCGCCGGGCCCTGGCCTGCCCCGTGCTGGTCGGCGACAACGCCATGACGGACGATCTGGAGCGGACCGGCAAGGTCAAGCTTCCGGCGCTGCCGGCCGGCGCCGGGATCATCCAGATCGTGCCGAAAGCGTTCGGCAAGTCGTCGGCGGCCGTCATCCGCGGCGCCGACGCCCCCGGCCTCGACCGGACACTGTCCTTTCTCGCCCGGACCTTCCCCTTCTTTGCCGAGTATGGCCAAGGCCAGCCGCAGCTGGCCGACCTGGCCGCCGGCGTGGACCGGCTCCTGGCCGGGGACAAGGGCGGCGCCGAGGCCTTCCTGATGACGGCCGTCGAAAAGGCCGCCGCCGATATCAAGGGCCGCGCCCTCGCCTCGGTCGAAGCGGATCTGGTGCTGCCGGCCCTCAACGCCCCTTTCGAAGAGGCCGTCCGGGCCGTCCTTCGCGAGGCCGCCGGCGGAGCGCCCGTCGCGGTCCGCGCCTCGTCGCTCCGGGACGGCCGGACCGTCTACGAGAAGTCGCTGGCCCTGGGCTGGGAGGTCGACGACGCCAAGGCCGCGCTCCGGGACCGCATGCCGGCCCTGGTCGAGGCCGCCGGCAAGGGCGGCGCGGTGGAGGTCAGCTTGGGCGTCAGCGAATCGCCCGCCGTCCGGGCCCGGGTCCGCGACGAGCTGCGGGCCTTTCTGGCCGCGGCCGGGTTCCCCGCCGCCAAGGTCGAAGTGCTGTCCGCCTACAAGCCCGGCTATTTCTGGCTGGTCGAAAAGGTCCTGCCGGCCCTCAAGGGCCGCGGCGTCGAGCGCCTGACCGTCCGCTTCGCCGAGGCCCGCGACGACCTGGCCCGGGTCAAGCGCGCCTACGCCGAACCGGCCCGCTGGCTTCAGGAGCTTTACCCCGTCGACGAGATCCTGGCCCGCGACCTGGGCCTGCCCGTCGACCGCATCGTGTTCGAGAAGGCCGACCCGGGCGGCCCGGTCTACGAGGTCGCGGCCGTCGACGCCGCCGGCCGGACGGTCCTGGCCGACCGCTTCACGCCGCGGACGCGGACGCTCCCCCTCTCGGCCGTCCTGCCGGAGTGGGGCACGGCCGAGGCCACCACGGGCTGGCTCCGCGTCGTCGCCGGCGGCAGGGTCGTCTGCGACATGGCGGTGGCCACCGACCTCGAGAAGTTCTGGGACTTCTACCAGACCGAGGCCCTGGCCGCCGTGGCGGCCCACGTCCGGACGAAGACGGGCGGCCAGCCGACCTTCTCCAAGCAGCCCTACTTCAAGCGCCTGCTCGTCGACCTGCGGGCCAGCGAGCCCGACTTCCGGATCGGGCTCGACGAGGAGATGGTCTCGTCGCTCGAGGCCATCCACGACGAGATCTACTTCGACACCCTCGACCTGCTCCGGGGGCTGACCCGCTTCGACGCCGAGACCGACGACGCGGCGGCCGACACGTCGCGCTCCTCGGCCCCCGGCAACGTCTTCCCCTCCCTCCATCCGTCGCTCGAAGGGGGCCCGGCCTCCGTCCGGGTCGTCCTCGACGACGCCGCGGCGCCGGGGCCGCAGGTCGTCCTGCGCTGGAAGGAGAAAGGGCGCGAAGAGGTCCGCCGGACCTCGGCCTTCCCGGTCCTGAAGCCCAAAGAGAGCCGGGCGGCCGAGCTCGTCTACGACGGCCGGGCCGGCCGCGTCGCCGAGGTCGTCTTCGAGCTGACGTGGGACAAGGAGGCCGACTTCATGGCCTTCGTCGACATCGCCGCGGCCGGTCGGCGCCTCGGCGAGGCCGGCCGCGTCGCCGATCCGTTCCGCTTCCCCGGGCTCGAGGCCCTGACCCTCCGGGCCCGCTGGCAGGACCGGGTCAAGGACGAGCGCTGGACCGTGGCCCCTCCCCCGGCGGCGGCCTCCCGGCCGGCCGCGCCCCCGGTGCCGGCCGACCGGCCCCTCGTCACCACCCGGGAGATCATCCCGCCGGACCGGGCCGCCGACCTCGTCCGCGCCTTGGGCGGCCTGCCGGGCGTGCGCGCCTACACGGGAGGCCGCTCCTACGAAGGCCGCGAGGTCCCGGTTCTGGAGCTGTTCCTGCCGGACGACCGCTACGTGTCCCTGCCCCGGCTGGTCACGGTCAAGCCGACCCTTCAGGCCGTGGCCCGCCAGCACGCCAACGAGGTCTCCTCGACCAACTACCTGCTCCGCTTCGCCGAGCTCCTGGCCCGGGACCCGGCGGCGCGCGAGGCCCTCAAGAAGATGAGCTTCGTCATCGAGCCCGTGGAGAACCCCGACGGCGCGGCGTTGGCCGTGGCCATGGCCGCCCAGGAGCCTTACCACAGCCTGCACGCCGGCCGCTACGGCGCCCTGGGCGTCGACATGGGCTACCAGACCGGGACCAAGCCGGTCCTGCCCGAGGCCGCCGTGCGGGCCCGCCTCTACGAGCGCTGGACGCCGGACATCGTCCTCAACCTCCACGGCTATCCGTCCCACGAATGGGTCCAGCCGTTCTCGAACTACACGCCCTATCTCTTCCGCGACTACGGGATCCCCAAGGGCTGGTTCGCCTACGTCGAATCGCTGCGCCTGCCGATCTACGACGAGCACCGCCGGGAGGCCGAGGCCCTGCGGCGCCTGATCGCCGCCGAGCTCAACGTCGACCCCGCCAGCGCCGCCTCGAACAAGCGCCTCTACGACCGCTACGAGCGCTGGGCCGGCCGCTGGGCCCCGCACATGAACGCCCTCGAGGTCGCCGACGGGGTCAACATCTTCGCCCGCCGCCGGGGCCCGGTCGAGGGCCGGATGACCCCCCGGACCCGGGCCACGTTCGTCGAAGAGACGCCCGAGCTCATGGACGAGACGGCGACCGGCGACTGGCTCGAGTTCCTGTGCGGCCAGGGCCTGGCCTACCTCCGGGCCCACGTCAAGTACCTCGCGGGGGCGGCGGCGCCTGTCGTCCGGATCGAGGAGGAGGTCCGCAACCGGCCGCGCATCACCCTGGTCCGGCCGCGTCCCGGAAGGGGTCAAACCTAAATTTCTTCATTTTTCGGCGTCGCGGGGGGCCGGGCCCGCTTTTCTTGGCCCGGGTCCGTGTCCGCCGTCCCGTCGTGGGGCCGAAAAGTGAAGAAATTTAGGTTTGACCCCTTCTTCCCTTATGTTAATATAAGCGCACCGCCACGGACCCGGGGCGGGAACAGATGGACGCGCCGATCAATCTCCTGATCATCTCGGACGATTTCCCGCTTTACGAGTCCGTCAAGAAGGCCCCCGTGGCCGCGGACTTCAACGTCTTCTTCGCCCAGACCGGCGACGCCTATCTCGACGTCATCCGGGACCACGGCATCCGGGTCGTCCTGGTCGACGCCGGGGACTCCGCGGCCGCCGGCCTGATGATCATGCGCAAGATCAAGAAGGCCGACGCCCTGGTCGACGTCCTCGTCGGCGGCCCCCCCCTGGGGCGCGAGGCCGTCCTCGACCTCGTCCACGCCGGGGCCACCGACGTCGTGCCCAAGCCCTACGAGCGCGACATCCTGGCCGACATCCTGCGCCGCATCTCGCGCAAGCGCGATCTCCGCCGGGAGACCCTGCACCTCGAGAAGCGGCTGGAGCGCAAGTACGTCTTCGAAGGGCTGATCAGCCGCAATCCGACCATGCTCGAGATCTTCGGCCTGATCGAGAACATCGCCAAGTACTTCTCGAGCGTCCTCGTCGTCGGCGAGACCGGTACGGGCAAGGAGGTCGTGGCCCGGGCCATCCACGGCTTGAGCCCGGTCAAGGACCGTCCGCTGGTCGTCTGCGACTGCGCCGCCATCCCCGAGAACCTGTTCGAGTCCGAGCTCTTCGGCTACAAGAAGGGGGCCTTCACGGGGGCCGACAAGGACAAGCGCGGGCTGTTCGAGGAGGCCGACGGGGGGACGATCTTCCTCGACGAGATCGCCGAGGTCCCCCTGGCCGTGCAGGCCAAGCTTCTCCGCGTCCTCGAGAGCCGCGAGTTCCGCCCGCTCGGGGCCGGCGAGAGCACCTCGGTCGACGTCCGGGTCCTGGCCGCGACCAACCGCGGCCTGGGCGAGCTCGTCCGGGCCGGCGGCTTCCGGGAGGACCTCCTGCACCGCCTCAACAAGGTCGTCATCGAGCTGCCGCCCCTGCGCGAGCGGCCCGAGGACATCCCGCTTCTCGTCCGGCATTTCGTCCAGGCCGCCGACCAGAAGTTCTCCAAGGACGTCCGGGGCGTCTCGCGCGAGGTCCAGAAGCTCTTTCTCAAGTACGCCTGGCCGGGCAACGTCCGCGAGCTGGCCAACGTGCTGGAGAGTGCCGTCCTGCTCTGCAAGAAGGACTTCCTCGACGTCGCCAACCTGCCCAAGTACCTCCGCGACTACGTCCCGCCGGAAGGGGCGGTGGCCCTGGCCGGCCACGGCCGCCTCTCGACCCTGGACGACCTGGAGCGGGACTACATCGCCTATCTCCTGAAGGTGACCAAGGGGAACCTGCGGCAGACGGCCAAGATCCTGTCGATCTCGCGGACGACCCTCTACAACAAGCTGGCCAAGTACGGCCTGCGGAGCTAGCCCCGGGCGGCCCGTCAGGCCGCCGCCCCGGCCGCCTTTTTCGACGTCTTCTCCAGATACATGCGCCGGTCGGCCTCCGTCAGAAGCTCCTGGAGAGAGCAGGGCCGTTCGGGGTCGTAGCGGCAGAGGCCGACGCTGAACGTCAGGGGGTAGGCGTTGCCGGGGGCCGCGTTGCGGGCCTGGATGCGGTCGCGGAGGCGGCGGGCCAGCCCGGCCGCCCGGCTCTCGGCGATGTCGATGGCCAGGATGACGAACTCGTCGCCGCCGATGCGGGCGATGATGTCCGAATCGCGGAACACGTCCCGCAGGAGGTCGGCCGCTTCGACGAGCGCGTTGTCGCCCTCTTCGTGGCCGCGGGCGTCGTTGATCTTCTTGAGGTCGTCGAGGTCGGCGTAAAAGAGGGTCATCTCCTTGCGCGAGCGGTGGGCGACCTTGAGCTGCTGCTCGGCCAGCGTCAAGAAGCCGCGGCGGTTGTAGACCCGGGTCAGCTCGTCGACGAGCGACAGCTCGCGCAGCTCGTCCTCGGTCCGGGTGCGCTGGACGGCGATGGCGTACAGCTGGGCCAGGCGCTCGACCGCCTTGAGGTCGCGCTCGAGGTAGGGGTCCTCGGCGTTGGCCACGACGATCAGGCCGACGATGGCGTCCGACATGATGGCCGGGACCGCCAGGAAGGGCCCGACGGGCAGATGCCAGTCCGGCATGCCCCGGTAGCGCGGGTCCAGGCTGGGCATCGTGGTCACGATGGCCCGCCGTTCCTCGAGCACCCAGCGCCACATGCCCGAGCTCTCGTGGAAGCGGGCCGCGGCCTCGGCGTGGGCGCCGGCCATGGCCCGGGCGTCCGGGGTCATGGCCGCCGGCACCAGCCCGCCCGTTTTCTGGTCGACGTGGCCGACGAAGCCGGACGGGCTCGCGGTCAGCCGCCGGGCCTGCTCGAGGACGAGCGAGGAGATCTCGTCGATGGGGGTCGAGGACAGTAGCCGCTCGGAGACCTCGCCGACGGCGGCCTGCAGGCGCACGACCCGATCGTGCTCCTCCTTCATCCGCCGCTTCTCGGTGATGTCCTCGATGACGCCGTCGTAGTAGAGGACCCGGCCGGCGGCGTCCTTGGCCGCCCGGCAGGAGTCCTCGACCCACAGCGTCGTGCCGTTGGCCCGCTTGAGCTGGCATTCGAACAGCCCGACCATGGACGTCGAATCCAGATAGGCCTGCTTGTGGTCCCGGTCGTGGGGGTCCTTGTGCAGGTCCCAGTAGTTGACGGTCTTGAGGGCGGCGATGTCCGGGAAGCCCAGCATCCGGGCCAGCTGCGGCGCGGCCTCGATGATCCGGCCTTGCGGCGTCGTCCGGTAGGTGCCGAGCGGGTAGCTGAAGGTCCGGGCCATCATCTCGGCGCCGGAGGCCAGGGCCGCCTCGGCGTTCTCGGCCCGGCCCCGGGCGGCCTCGAGCGCCAGGCGCGTCCGGACATGGGCCAGGGCCACCCCGCCGATCCGGGCCGCGGCCGCGGCCAGCCCGGCCTCGCGGCCGTCGCCGTCCGGACCGCCGGGCCCGGCCAGCTCCAGGACGCCGAGGATCTCGCGGCCCGAGGCGACCTTGACATACGTTCTCGCGCCGTCGTCGGTCCGGGCCGTGTCCGCGTTGAGGGCCAGGATGCGGTCCAGGGCCGAGCCTTCGGGCACGGGACGGCCGGACAGGGCCTCGATCGTCAGGAAGTCTGCGTCCCGGGGCGCCAGAACGGCCCGGAAGAACTCGACCAGCGCGGCCTGGGCCCGGTCCAGGTCGGCCGCCCCGGCCACGTCGTCGACGAGACGGCCGAAGCGGGGGTAATCGACCGCCCGGCCCTTTGCCACGGACAGCCGGTCGGAATTCTCCAGCCGCAGCATCTCCAGCCGCCAGGCCGAGGCGATGCGGCCGAGGCCCAGACGGAAATATCCCAGGCCGGCCGGATGGACCTCGAAGGGCATTCGCAGGAAGCGGGCGAACGACCGCAGCTCCCGGCCGAGGTCCGGCCCGACGCCCGTGTCGAGCAGGACGACCTTCCGGGCCGCGTCGCGGAAGTAGGACTGGGCGGCCTTGTGGTCCGCGGACCAGCGGGCCTCGACATGGTGTTCCCAGTCCTTGAGCCAGCCGGGCAGGACCGGCAGGGCGCCGTCCCGCACGAGACCGTCCAGGACCGTCTTGTCCGCCACCCACTCGGGGCACTGGCTCTCCCGGAAGAGCCGGCAGGTCTGTTCGAGATGGTGGTCGCGCGACGCCGCCCCCAGGCAGTACCCGCCGAGGAGGCCGACGGCGCAGCCCTGGCCGGCGCACGATCCCGCCGCGTCGCCGAGGCCGGGCCAAACGGCTTCGGTCATGTCGCAGGCCGTCGGCTGGACGAGGAATTGGATGTCCTCGAGCTCGGGGGACGATTGGAGGGCTTGGATCTCGCGGCTGAAGCTCGAGCAGGCGATAATGGCCAATCCGCTAGACACAATAATGTCCTTTAATTGAACATTAGGATTTTATCACACAAAAGTTATTTAAGTCAAGCATTTTATTATATATGCCGATTATATGCTGTCCATTTATAGCACATAAAATATTGTTTTCGAGGCACATCTTACTGATATTAATAATTATAGCAAATTCGACGAATATTTACATTGTTGTGGCTACCCGCACCCCTTGTCGCGGCTAACCATTCTTCGATGCCAAAGGCCCGGAGCGTCGCGGCCGCGAGCCGGCGGGTCGGACGCGGCTCGCGCCCGGCTCTTGGCAAGGCCCTTTCGTTGGGTTACAATCTCATCGATTCTCCCGGAGGGTCCGATGCGAAGATCGCTGACCGCGGCCTGCGGCGCCGTCCTGCTCGTCCTGTCCATGGTCCGGCCGGCCGCGTCCGGACAAGCCCCGGCCGGGCCGGGGAGCAAAGAGGCCTTGGCCGTTGTCGACAAGCTCGTCGAAGCCATGGGGGGCCGCAAGGTGCTTGGGGCGATCAAGGACACGACGGTCTCCGGAACGGCCGAGATGGTCCAGTACGGCATCACCGTGCCCCTGACCATCTATCAGAAAGAGCCCGACAAGCTGCGCCTGGACATCACCATCGCCGAAGCGGGCATGACCATCGTCCAAGCGTTCGACGGCCGCAAGGGCTGGGTCACCAATCCCCAGACCGGCGCGACCGAGGAGATGCCCGATTACCTGGCCCAGGAGCTGGCCCGCCAGGCCCGCGAGACCCAGGCCCTCCTCGATCCCCGCCGGGCTGGCGTCAGCTATGCCCTGAAGCCCAAAACCACTCTCGATGGCCGGGACTTCATCGTGCTCGAACAGACCCGCGGCGAGGGCCGCAAGACCGTGTACGACCTGGATCCCGAGACCTTCCTCCCCTACCGGACCCGGACGCTGACGTTCGATCCGGCCGGGGCCCCGGTGGACGCCGAGACCTTCACGACCGATTACCGCAAGGTCGCCGGCACCATGGTCCCCCACGCCCTGCGGACGCTCCACAACGGGACCGAGGTCCAGCGGGTCACGATCGTCACGGTGGCCTACAACTCCAACCTGGACGACGCCCTCTTCACATTAAAATAACAAGGGAGGCCCTCATGAAAACCCGCACCAGGTGCGCGGCGCTGGTCCTGCTCGTCGCGGCCCTCGCGTCCTGCGCCGTCAATCCCGTCAGCGGCAAGAAAGAGTTCATGCTCTACTCCGAGAGCCAGGAGATCCAGCTCGGCCAGCAGACCGACCAGGAGGTCGCGGCGACCTATGGGGTCTACGACGACAAGGCCCTGACGGCCTACGTCGACCGGATGGGCAAGGCCCTGGCGGCCAAGGGGCAGCGGCCCGGCCTGCCGTGGCGCTTCACGGTGCTCGACAGCCCCGTCGTCAACGCCTTCGCCGTGCCCGGGGGCTCGGTCTACGTCACCCGCGGCATCCTGGCCATGATGAGCTCGGAAGCGGAGCTGGCGGCCGTGCTCGGCCACGAGATCGGCCACGTCAACGCCCGCCACTCGATGAGCCAGATGAGCAAGGCCCAGGTGGCCCAGATCGGCCTGGTCGTCGGCAGCGTCGTCAGCAAGCAGTTCGCCAAGTACGCCGGCCTGGCCGGGACCGGCCTCCAGGTGATGTTCCTGAAGTTCAGCCGCGACAACGAGAACCAGGCCGACGGCCTGGGCATCGACTACTCGCGCGCCGCCGGCTTCAATCCGGCCGACATGGCCGTCACCTTCGCCTCGCTACAGAAAATGGGCGATCTCTCCGGCCAGGGCAGCTCCCTGCCGGGCTTCCTGTCCACCCACCCCCTGACCTCCGACCGCATCGCCCACGTGCAGTCCCTGCTGCAGCCGGCCGACCGGTCCCTGGCCCGCAACCCCGACGCCTACCTCCGGACGGTCGAGAACGTCGTCTACGGCGAGGACCCCCGGCAGGGCTACGTCGAGAACGGCTTCTTCTACCACCCCGGCCTGCGCTTCCAGTTCGCCGTCCCGTCGGGCTGGGCCGTCGAGAACATGCCGACCCGGGTGACGCTGGTGGCGGCCGACCAGAACGCCGGCGTCATCCTGCAGGGCGGCGCGTCCGCCGACACGCCCGAGCAGTTCCTCAAGAAGCAGGCCGCCGAGATCACCAACGCCGGCGGCAAGCTCCTCGGCGAGAACCGGACCACGGTCAACGGCCTGGCCTGCTACCAGCAGGCGTACGCCGTCCCCCAACAGGACCAGGCGGCGGTGCAGATGATGATCTCCTGCCTGAAGAAGGACGACTGGGTCTACGCCTTCCAGGCCATGAGCCCGGCCGCGAGCTTCGGCAAGTACCAGGCGGAGTTCCAGAGGATCGTGGCCTCGTTCCGGGACCTCAACGACGCCTCGAAGATCAACCGCGCCCCCCGCCGGCTGGCCCTGGTCCGGGCCAACGGGACGGACACGCTGCAGGCCATCCTGAAAAAGGCGGGGCTGCCGGAGAAATCCTGGCCCTCGTTCGGGGTCATGAACGGCCTCGAGCTCGCGGCCGTGCCGCCGGCCGGCCGGCTCATCAAGGCCGTCAAGTAAAGGACGGCCGGACGTCGGCGACGTCGAGGACGGAGGCGTAGATCTCCGCCTCGGCGGCCAGGTCGTCCCCGACCAGGGCGCGGCCCTTCATCTGGCAGATGCGGCCCTTCTCCCGGGTCCAGGCGACCTCCAGCCGGAGCTGGTCGCCGGGCACGACCATCCTCTTGAACTTGGCCTTGTCGACCTTGCTCAAGACCACGAACTTGGTTTCCGGGTCGGGGATGGACGTGAACAGGAGGACGGCCCCGGCCTGGGCCATGGCCTCCAGGATCAGGACGCCGGGCATGATCTTCCATTCCGGGAAATGGCCCTGGAAGAACTGCTCGTTGCAGGTGACGTTCTTCAGGGCGACGATGGCCTTGCGCGGCTCCACCTCGAGGACCCGGTCGACGAGCAGGAACGGGAACCGGTGGGGCAGGAAGCGCATGATCCGTTCGGTCGCGATCATGGTCTGCCTCCTCGCGGGCGCTACTTCTTGACCGGCGGGGCGGCCTTCAGGGCGTCGTAGCGCCGGACGATCTCGGCCGTCACGTCGATGGCCGGGTTGGCGAAGACGGTGCCGCTCTTGGCCAGGTCGAAGATGAGGTCCAGGCCGCGGTCGACGCGGAGCTGCTCGATGATGGGGATGAGGTCGTCCTGGATCTTGGCCAGCGTCGTGGCCTGGAGCTGCTGCATGGTCCGGGTGGCGTCCTCGGCGGCCCGCTGCCGCTCCGTCTGCTTCTTTTGGACGTCGGCCTGGATGCCGGCGGCCGCCTCGGGGGTCAGGGTCAGCCGCTGGGTCTGCAGGCGGTTCTGGAGCTGCCTGATCTGGTCGTCCATGCGGGTGATGTCGTCGCTGTATTTCTTGTCGGCCGCCTGAAGGGCCGCGATGGCCTTCTTGCCCTCGGCGGACTTCTCCAGGACCTCCTGGGAGTTGAGGGTGGCCAGCTTGGCCTGGGCCAGGGCCAGCCCGGCCAGGGCGGCCAGGGCCACGGGAAGGGACGCGAACAGCCGGTGGGATCGTCTCATGGTCGGAAACCTCCTAGAACGTCGTGCCGACGGCGAAGCGGAAGGCGAAATTGGTGTCGTCGGCGTAGATCTTCTTGTTGTTGTAGGAAAAGATGAGCCGGAAGGGCACGCGCAGGGCCGGGATGAAGAGCCGGGCCTCGATGCCGGCCGAGGCGTACATGTCCTTCCAGGCGATCGGGCTGCCCCAGGGCACGCACAGGCCCCGGTCGTAGAAGAAGATGGCGTAGAGCGGCCCGCCGACGGGGATGATGTACTCCGCGTTGAGGGTCAGGGCCTTGTCGCCGCCGATCATGTAGCCGTTGTCGTCGCGCGGGCCGATCGAATAGACCTCGTAGCCGCGGATGGACCGCTCGCCGCCGAGGAAGAACTTCTCCCAGTACGGGATCTTCGTGCCGTGGAGGGTCTTCAGCCACATGTACTGGGCGTGGACGCCGATGACGTGGGCCTTGGGGCCGCTGCCGAGGACCGGCCGGTAGTGGGTGAACTCGAACTGGGGCTTGATCATGTCCACGGCCCCGCCGAGGAAGCTGCCGGCGTACTTGAGGCTGGCCGTGTAGGACGTGCCCCGGGTCGGCGTCAGGGGGCTGTCGATGGTCGACCGCCAGATCTGCGGCGTGATCGAGTTCTCCCAGTACTTGCCCGTGCCGACCCCGTAATAGTAGGAGTAGTAGGACCCGGCCGGGTAGTCGATCTCGATCCGCTGGACGGTGTAGGTCAGGTTGGCCCGCCACATGCCGAACAGGCGCGAGCCGAGCGTCAGGTCGACGCCCTGGGTGTTCTGCTTGTAGAGGGCGTAGGTCGTGTAGTCGATCTTCCGGCTGTAGACGTTGAAGCCGGCCGTGATGGGCTTGTCGAAGAGATACGGCTCGGAGAAGCCGAAGGAGTAGTTCTTGACCAGCTTGCCCTGCTGCAGGCTCAACTCCAGCGTCTCGCCGGCGCCGAGGAAGTTGACCGTCGAATAGCTGAAGGCCAGGAAGGTCCCCTCGTAGCCGCTGTAGCCGGCCGTGAACTGGATGTTGTTGCGCTGCATCTCCTTGACGTTGACCTGGACGTTCATCTTGGTCGGGTCGGACTCGTCGGGCTTGATGTCGGGGTCCTTCTCCAGGTCGACGATGCCGAGCTGCTTGATCCGCAGGATGCTGTTCTTGAACAGGCCGAAGCTGAAGCGGTCGCCCTCGCGGATGATCATCTCCCGGCGGATGACCTTGTCCTTGGTGAAGGTGTTGCCGCGGAACTCGATCCGGTTGAGGTAGGCCACCTCGCCCTCGACGACGTTGAAGGTCAGGTTGACGACCTTGTTCTTGGGGTCGAGGTTCTCGATGGGGATGATCTGCGCGTAGACGTAGCCGCCGTCGCGGTAGGTCTCGCCCATGGCGTCGATGGTCTTCTCCCGGAACTTGGTGCTGTAGGTGTCGCCGGGCTGCAGCTTGACCAGGCTGCGCAGGTACTTGGCGTTGAGGGCCTTGCTGCCCTCGATCTTGATCTCGCCGGTGCGGTAGCGGTAGCCCGGGGTGACCGGGAAGACCAGGCGCACCATCTTCTGGGTCTTGAACAGGACGGAGCGGCGGACGAAGTCCTCGGTCCGCGGCTGGCCGACCGAGGCCTCCATGTAGCCGAGCTCCTGGTATTTCTTCTTGATGGTCTCGACCTCGTCCTCGACCTTGTTCTGCTTGTAGACGTCCTTGCCGGCGACGAAGTTGAACAGGGAGTGGGGCCGGTTGCTCTTCATCGACCACTCGAGGGTGCTGGGCAGGACCTTGGTGCCGCCCTCGAAGACGACGTCCCCGACCCGGAGCTTGGGCCCCTCGTCGATCCGGAACTGGACGTCGATCTCGTTCTTCCCCTGGCGGACCGTGTCGACCTCGATCTTCGAGGCCAGCAGGCCCTTCTCGTAGAGGAGATCGGTGATGGTCTCCCGGATGCGCTGGAGCTTGTAGGGGCTGTAATAGGAGTACGGCAGGATGGCCTGGTCCTTCTCCTTGAGCTTGTCGACGATGTCCTTTTCCTTGACCTTCTTGCCGGTCTTGTAGGTGACGGCCCGGACCACCGGGTTCTCCTGGACCACGATCTTGATGATCCGGCCCCGGGAGCCCAGGGACTCCTCGATGCGGATGTCGGAGAAGAAGCCCGTCGACCAGAGGACGCGGAAGTCGCGCCGGACCTGGTCGGCGTTGTAATAGTCCCCCTCCCGGACGGTCAGGTAGTAAAGCACGGTCTCCGCGGTGACGCGGTCGTTGCCGGCGATCTCGATCTTCTCCACGAGTTCCTGGGCGGCCAGGAGCGCGGGGAGGAAGGCAAGAAGCGCCAGGAGCCCCAGGGGCAGGAGGAGGCGTTTCGTCATATCCACATTCCTTCTCTCATATACCATATCGGCCGGGATTGGTCAAAACCGGGGCCGGGGCCGGGGCGGGGACCGGGTCTCCCTTTACCTTAACCCGGGATCCCGGCCTGGAGTTTCATCGCTCCCGCTTCCATGACGTAGACCTTATCGCAGAAACGGGCGATCTTCTCGTTGTGGGTGACCAGAATGGAGGACAGGCCGCGGCGGGCGTGGAGGTCGAGGACCAGGCCGAGGACCTTCTCCCCCGTCTTCCAGTCCAGGTTGCCCGTCGGCTCGTCGGCCAGGAGCAGGCGCGGGCCGTTGACGAGGGCCCGGGCGATGGCCACCCGCTGCTGCTCCCCTCCGGAGAGCTGGCCCGGCCGGGACCCGGCCTTGTCCTCGAGGCCGACCTCGCGGAGCATCGCCAGGGCCCGGGCGAAGGCCTCCCGCCGCGGCGTCCCCCCGATCATCGGGGGAAAGGCGACGTTCTCCAGGGCGGTGAATTCGGGCAGGAGGTGGTAGACCTGGAAGACGAACCCGATCTTGCGGTTGCGGATGGCGGCCACCTCGCGGTCGGTCCCGGCGAAGAGGTCCTCGCCGTCGAGGCGGACCCGGCCCTCGGTCGGGCGGTCGAGCCCGCCGAGGAGGTTGAGCAGGGTCGTCTTGCCCACGCCGGAAGCGCCCATGACGGCCGCCAGCTCGCCCCGGCCGAGGGCGAAATCGAGGCCCTCGAAGACGCGCAGGTCCCCCTTGGGCAGGGGGTAGGTCTTGCCCAGCCCTTCGGCGACGAGGACGGCGTCACTCATACTTCAACGCCACCACGGGGTCCACCTTGGCCGCGCGGCGGGCCGGGAAGAGGGTCGAGGCGAAGCTGATGAGCAGGGTCACGCCGACGATGGCGGCCAGGTCGAGCGGCCGCATCCGGAACGGGACGTAGGAGATCTGGTAGATGTCGACGGGGATGCGGATGAGCTTGAAGGCGTTGGCCAGGGCGCACCAGCCCAGGCCCAGCCCGGCGCCCAGGGCCGTCCCGACGACGCCGATCAGGGCGCCCTGCAGGAAGAAGATCCGGTTGACCATGGCCGGGGTGGCCCCGATGGCCATCAGGATGCCGATGTCGCGGGTCTTCTCCATGACCATGAGGATCAGCGTGGCGATGATGTTCAGGGCGGCCACGACGACGATCAGGGTGATGGTCAGGAAGAGGATGTTCTTCTCCAGCTTGAGGGCCGAGAAGAGCGACTTGTTGAGCTCCATCCAGGTCGTGATGTAGACGACGGGCGGCAGCGCGGCCATGATCCGCCGGCCGATCTCGGGGGCGGCGAAGATGTCCCGGAGCTTGACCTGGATGTAGCTGGCCCGCCCCTCGAGCCCGAACAGCCGCTGGGCCGTGCCCAGGGCCACCAGCACGGTGGAGCTGTCGAACTCGTAGAGGCCGGTGTTGAAGATGCCGGCCACCTCGAAGGTCTTGCGCCGGGGCAGGAGCCCGGTCGGGCCGAGAGTCGTGGAGGCGGTGACGATCTGGACGGCGTCGCCGACCTGGGCGCCCAGGCGCAGGGCCAGCTCGCGGCCGACGAGCAGGCCCTCGCGGCCGCCGGCCGCCGGGCCGGGGATCCGGCCGGCCTCGAGCGACTGGAGCCAGGCCGAGCCCGGACGCTCGCGGTCGAAGTCGATGCCCTTGACCAGGGCCCCCGAGCTCTCGCCGCGGCCGGTGACCAAAACGGTGCTGTAGACGACGGCCGAGGCCGATTCGACGCCCGGCAGGGCCCGGATCTTGGCCGCCATGGCCTCGTAGTCCTCGAGGCCCCGCCCGCCGAGGTCCGAGACCATGACGTGCGAGGTGGCGCCCAGGATCTTGGCCTGGACGTCGCCCTGGAAACCGGTGATGAGGGCGATGGCGATGACCAGGGCGGCGACACCGATGGCCACGCCGGCCACGGAGATCAGCGTGATGACCGAGACGAAGGCCTCCTTCCGGCGCGCCGTGAGGTAGCGCCGGGCGACGAACAGCTCGAAGCTCATGGCGTCATCTCGGCTTCAGCAGGGGGAAGAGCATGACTTCGCGGATGGACCGCCGGTTGGCCAGGATCATCGTCAGCCGGTCGATGCCGATGCCCTCCCCGCCCGTCGGCGGCAGGCCGTACTCGAGGGCCTCGACGTAGTCCAGGTCGACGACGTGCGACTCGTCGTCGCCCCGGCCCCGCTCCCGGGCCTGCTCCTCGAAGCGGGCCCGCTGCTCGGCCGGGTCGGTCAGCTCGGAGAAGGCGTTGGCCAGCTCCATCCCGGCGACCATGAGCTCGAAGCGCTCGGCCTCCTCCGGGTTCTCGCGGGAGACCTTGGCCAGCGGCGAGATCTCCCGGGGCGGGTTGGTGATGAAGGTCGGCTGGACGATGTGGTCCTTGACGAAGCGGTCGAAAATGATGTCCAGGGCCTTGCCGTAGGTCTGGGGCTTCTTGTCCGGGGCCAGGCCGGCCGCGAACGCGATGAGCCCGGGGCGGTCCTCGAAGCGGCTGGGGGCCAGGCCGCTGTAATGGACGCAGGCGTCGAGGAACTTGAGCCGGCGGAAGGGCCGCTTGAACGAGATGGTGTGCTCGCCGAAGGGCGCCTCGTCGGCGCCGAGGAGGCCGACGGCCAGGCCGTTCAGCAGCTCCTCGGTCATGTCCATCATGTCGTAGTAGTCCTTGTAGGCCTCGTAGAACTCGAGCATCGTGAACTCGGGGTTGTGCTGGGCGTCGAGGCCCTCGTTGCGGAAGCTGCGGTTGATCTCGTAGACCT